>Ga0194129_10003654_pt1 | contig 21253 bp, 20 predicted proteins | sample TA2KigCa35mmetaG_FD_150862 | JGI IMG/M metagenome (GOLD analysis project Ga0194129, IMG submission 150862) | Freshwater microbial communities from Lake Tanganyika, Tanzania - TA2015038 Kigoma Deep Cast 35m | ecosystem: Environmental > Aquatic > Freshwater > Lake | place: Tanzania: Lake...
GCAACGGGGGACATCCCGCAAAACGTGAACTTTGCGGTGTCGCTTCAAGCGCTTTCGGATTTCCTGCGAAAGAACAACGTTTCGGTCCGATCCGTGGAGCGTGGTGCGGCGCTCGATACCGCCCAGCGTCACCTCGCCCACCACGACCAGGCCACCACGCACTGACTTGCGAAGCAGCGCACCGCACAGCGCAATCAGGCAGGCCACGCCGGTCTTGGCGCCCGACTTGGCCGCATCGAGGCGCGGCATCTGCAGCACTTCGGCGTACCCCCCCGTTGCGGCTTACCCCGACCTACTGCGGGCCTACTGCGGCCCTGTGGCGGCCGGCTGTCCGCTGGCCAGCCCGATCGTCTGCTCGTCCAAACCAAGGGCCCAGAGCACCTCGTGCGTGTGCTGCCCCAGGGTGGGGATTTCCGCTTGTACCTGCCCGGGTTCATGGCGGAACTTGATCGGGATGCCTAATTCGGTGACGCGGCCGCCGCCAAAGCCCTGCTGCTCAAAGTCCAGGCGCATTTGCCGGGCTTGAACCTGCGGCATCGACAGCGCCTGCTTGAGGCTGCGCACCGGTGCCCAGCAAACGTCCAGCGGGGCCAGGAAGGCCTCCCACTGCGGCAGGGTTTTTTCCATGAACGTGGCGCGCAAGAAATCGCGCACCGGGTCCTGCCCGCGGCCGGGCGGCAACTTGCACAGCTCCAGCAGATCGGGGCGTCCGAGCGCCGTCAAGAGATTGCGGGCAAATTTGAGCTCGCTGCCGCCGAGGGTCAAAAACTGAGCGTCGGCACATTGGTAGATTTGATAGAAGGCGCTGCCGCCAAAGCCCCGCTCGCTGCTCAGTTCGAGCTCGCGGTCTTCGCCAAACGCGGGCCCGACCACATTGACCAGCCAGCTCATCAAGGCGTCTTGCATCGAGATGTCGATGTAGTCGCCCTGGCCGGTCGATTGACAACGCAGCAGGGCCATCAGCACCCCATTCATGGCCATCAGCGAAGCGGCCATGTCGGCGGCCGGGATGCCGGGCAGCGCCGGCCGGCCGTCGGGCCCGCAATTGAGGCTGACCACGCCCGATTCGGCCTGTATGCTCAAGTCGTGCGCAGGCCGCTGGGCCATCGGGCCGTCTTGACCAAAGGCGGCCACCGAGACATAAACAATGCGCGGATTGACCGCCTTGACCGCCTCATAGCCTATGCCCAGGCGCTGCACCACGCCGGGTCGGAAGGCCTCGACCACCACGTCGGCGGTTTGCGCCAGCTTCAGGAAGGCCGCCACGCCTTCGGGCGACTTCAAATTGAGCACGATGCTTTTCTTGCCGCGGTGCGTGTTGCGAAACCAGACACTGGCACCGGCCTGTCGAGCGCCTATGGTTCGGGTCGGCTCGCCTTCCTGCGATTCGATGCGGATCACCTCGGCACCGTGGTCGCCCATCATCATCGTGAAATGCGGCCCGGGCAGGAACTGCGACAGGTCGAGCACCCGAAGGCCTTGCAGCTTCATATCACGCCCTCTTGCTTGAGCCGCGAAATCTCATCGGCCGACCAGCCCATGTCGCCGAGCAGTTGCGCCGTGTCCGCGCCCAGGGCTGAGCAGGCCTTGCCCTGCGGGCGCTGCCCCTCGATGCGGATGGGCGAGGCCACCAGCTTTTGCTGCGGCGCGTGCGGATGGGGCACCTGTTCGACCATCCCCTGGCTCAGCGCGAAGGGTTGGGTCAGCGCTTGGGCCAAACTGAGCACCGGGGCGGCGGGCAGCTTGCCGGCAAACAGCGTCATCCAATCGGCCACCGCCTTGTGCTTGAACACGGCCTCGAGCTCGGCCGTCATTTCAAGGCGATGCTTGCGCCGACTGGCGGCATCGACAAAGCGCGGGTCGTCTAGCCATTGGGGCTTGCCCACGCCCTCGGCCAGGGCGCGCCAAAACTTGGGCGTCATGCACATCACAAACAGCCAGCCGTCGGCGCAGGGCACCAATTCGCACGGCACGGTCGAGGGATGGGCCGATCTGGGCATACGCTCGATGGTGTGACCCTCGTTGAGAAACCAGGCGGCCGGATAGTTCAATTGCGCCAGCGCGACGTCAAACAAGCTGATGTCGATGTCGCAGCCCCTGTTGTGGCGCTGAGCGCCCCACACCCCCGCCAGCAGCGACATGGCGGTCGTCATGCCGGTCATGAAATCGGCCACGCTCAGGCCCATGCGCGTCGGCGGTGAGCTGGGCTCGCCGGTCAGATGCAGAAAACCGGCTTCGGCCTGCATCAGGTAGTCGTAGCCCGGCCAGGCGGCGCGGTCGTTGTGGCGTCCGTAGGCGCTCAGGTGGACGCACACCAGCTTGGGATTGGCCTCCTTGAGCGCTGCGTAGGTCAGGCCCAGCCGATCGGGCAAATCGCCGCGAAGGTTGTTCATGACAGCGTCGCATTGCGCCGCCAGCCGCTTGAGCGTGGCTTGACCGTCCGTTTTCTTCAGATCGAGCGTCAAGCTCTTTTTGTTTCGGTTCAGACTCTGAAAAAACAGGCTGTCGGGCTGCTTTGGGTCCTCGCCTAAAAAATAAGGCCCGGTCAGCCGCGAGACATCGCCGCCCTCATGCGGGTTTTCGATCTTGATGACTTCGGCCCCAAGGTCGGCCAGCTGCATTGAGCCATAAGGCCCCGCGCCGTATTGCTCGGCGCTCAGGATGCGCATGCCTTGCAGGGGTTTGTAGGCGGCCATGGTCAAATCTTGTGGCGTTCGATCAACTGCTTGGCGATGACCGTGCGCAAGATTTCGTTGCTGCCCTCGCCGATACACATCAGCATGCAGTCGCGGTAATAGCGCTCGATTTCATACTCGACCGAGTAGCTAAAGCCGCCAAAGATGCGCATGGCTTCCTGGGCGCAAAAAGCGCCCGCCTCGGAGCCGGCCAACTTGGCCATCGCTGCCTCTAAGTCGCAGCGCTCGCCGGCGTCGTACTTGAGCGAGGCCAATTTGACCAGCTGCCGGGCGCCTTCGATCTGGGTCGCCATGTCGGCGAGCTTGAGCTGGACGGCCTGGTGGTTCCACAAGGGCTTGCCAAAGGTGCTGCGCTCTTGCGCGTAGCGCAGGGCCATCTTCAAAGCGCCCTCGCCAATTCCCACGCCCCGCGCCGCCACGTTGATGCGCCCCAGCTCCAGTCCGCCAGCAATCTGAAAGAAGCCCTGGCCCTCTTGCCCGCCCACCAGGTTGGCGGCCGGAACGCGGTAGTCCTGAAAGCTCAGCTCGCATGAGTCAATCGAGCGGTAGCCGAGCTTTTTGAGCTTGTTGCCGACGATGAAGCCCTCGGTCTTTTCGGCAATGAACAGGCTCATGCCCTTGTAGCGCGGGTCGGCCTTGGGGTCGGTCTTGACCAGCAGCAAAGTGCCGTGGCCGTGCAAGCTGTTGGTGATCCAGGTCTTGCTGCCATTGATCACGTACTGATCGCCTTGCTTTTTGGCCACGGTGCGGATGGCCTGCAAGTCCGATCCTGCGTTCGGTTCGGTCAAGCCGATGCTGCCGCGAAATTCACCCGTGGCCATGCGCGGCAGGTACTTTTGCTTTTGCTCCTCGGTGCCAAAGCGCTCGATGGCCGAGGCCATGATCAGGTGGGAATTGAAAATCCCTGAGGGCGCCATCCACACGGAGGCCACTTTGGTCACAATCTGTGCATAGGTCCAGGCCGACAGACCCAGGCCACCATACTGCTCGCCGATCGTCGCACCGAACAGCCCCAATTGCTTCATCTGCTCGACGATCTCGTGGGGATACTCGTCGGCCAGGTCGAACTGACGCGCGACGGGGCGCAGCTCTTTTTCGGCCCAGGCCTCAATCGCGTCGATCAGTGCCAGGTCGTCTTGCTTGGACCGTGATTGCATCGTCATGGAGATTTCCTCGGGATCAGTAGTTGGCTTTTTTCTCGACATCAAAACCGTGCTTGGCCACCAAGATGGTGCGCATGAAGGTGCACACCGTCTTGCCCTCCTGCTGGGTTCCGATGGTCTTGACGCTGACGATGCCGGCATTGGGCCGCGACGAGGACTCGCGCTTGTCGAGCACCTCGCTGCGCGAGTAGAGCGTGTCGTTGGCAAACAGGGGGTAGGTCAGCATGATGTCGCTCCAGCCCAGATTAGCGATCGCCTTCTGGCTGACATCGGTCACGCTCATGCCCACCATCAGCGCCACCGTCAGCGGGCTGCAAATGATGCAGCGGCCAAACTCACTGTGCTTGGCATACTCTTCATCGAAATGCATGGGGTGGGTGTTCATGGTCAGCAAGGTGAACCATGTGTTGTCGGTTTGCGTGATCGTGCGGCCCGGGCGGTGCTCGTAGATGTCGCCGACCTGAAAGTCTTCGTAGTAGCGGCCGAACGATTCGCGGTAGTGCTGCGGGCCGACGGGGTGGGCGTTTTGAACCATGGAAGGACTCCTTTTACTGTTCGGTGGGGCGCAAAAGTGCCGCGGCGGCAAGGATTCGAGCCGCGCGCTTGATGATGGGGGCATCGACCAGCTTGCCCTGGTAGACAAAGGCCCCCCGTATTTGATCGGGCCCGCCTTGGGCGTCCATAGCCTCTTGCAGACCTTGCGCCCAGGCCAGCTCCTGGGGATCGGGCGCAAACGATTCGTGGATCGGTGCGATCTGCGAGGGATGAATCGCCGTTTTGCAGTCGAAGCCCATTTGCAAGGCCAGGCCGGTTTCGTGGCGCAGGCCCGGCTCGTCGCTGATGTGGATGAAAGGCACGTCCCAAGCTTGCAGCGCGCAAGCCTTGGCCGCCATCACCAGGTTGGCACGGGCCCCGAGCAGGCCTGTCCAATTGAACTGCGCGCCCAACTCCATCGACAGGTCGGCCCCGCCGAGCATCAAGGCCGACAGACGCGGTGCCCCGTCCCTGACCGCTGCGCCAATGCCAGCGGCGCCTTGCATGCCCCGCGGTGTTTCGATCAGTGCCACCAGATGCTTGAAGGTCTGGGGCAGCCAGCGCTCCACCAGGCTCATCTGCGCCGGGTCTTCCACTTTGGGCACGATCAAGTAGTCCATGCGGGCGGCGCTGTCTCGCAGCGCCAGCACATCGCGCAGTCCGTCGGGCGTGCCAATGGCATTGATGCGAACGGCCAGCTGGGCATCGCCGGGCTTGGGTGCATAGCCCGCCATGAACTCACAGACGCTCAGGCGGGCCTGGCTCTTGCGCGAAGGATGCACCGCATCTTCGAGGTCGATGCAGGCCAAGTCGGCACCTGAAGCCAGGGCCTTGGGGTAACGGTCGGCCCTTTCTCCCGAGACAAAGAGCATGGAGCGCAGGGGGCGAATCATGGGCGTGGGCGCAGTCAAAATATGTCCGGACAAGGATAGTGAGTTCTCGATAGCCGTCAAACCACAACGGCCTTTGTGCACGGCTGTAGCAGGCCTGTTCCTGGCCCGTTCCAGGCTTGTTCCGGGCCCGTTCCTGCCGCCACAAAGCCCGCGCCCCGCGCGTGCTTACGCCGAGGGCAAGCCTTCGCGGGCCACGTAAAAAGCATCTTCCGGTTGCGCATGGGCTCGCGTCCAGGCCGGCCCATCGAGCGCCACCCAGACCGCGGTGGCCAAACGGGAGAAGGCCACCAAGACCTCAAGATCGGGGTCGTCAAAAGTGTGGCGCGCTTGTGCCGCCATAAACAACTGCCCCAGAAATTGGCCCTGCCAGAACATGGGCGAGAGAACGGCCGAGCCCATCCGCGCAGACTTCAGGTACTGCTTGAAGGAGCCGTGGTCGTCGGTGTTTTTTAGGATCAGCTTTTCCCCGCTTGCGTACACATGGCCGGGGCGGCCGCCGTCGATCGGCACCATCAAGCGCTTTTGCTCCGGTGGAAAACCCACATTGCCCACCAGCATGTGATGCTGCCGGTCGGGCGTGACGATGAAAACACCGGCCACAAAGAACTGCCGCTCCTGGCCCTTGAGGGCGCCGGGCTGCAAATGACGCTCGCGGTCGCCAAGCAGGCCAAAGCAAGCTTGGGTGAGGATTTCAATGGCCTGTTCGGGCTCGCGCGCATTGAGCGCAGCTTGCCCTGCGCTCTCAAGCAGCGCCCAGGCTCTCGGGTAAAGGCTTGGATCGGACACGCCTGTTCATCCCATCAAATACTTGGGCAACCAGGTGACGATGCCCGGAAAGACGACCACCACAGCGGTTGCAGCGATCATGATCAGCAAGAAGGGCGCCGAGGCGCGGGCGAGGTAGCCGATGCTGCGGCCGGTCATGCCTTGCAGCACAAAGAGATTGAAACCGACGGGCGGCGTGATCTGAGCCAACTCGATCATGATGATGATGTAGATGCCAAACCAGATCGCGTCAAAGCCGGCCGCTTGCACCATGGGCAAGACCACCGCGGTGGTCAGCACAATCATGGACACGCCATCGAGTGCGCAGCCAAGGATCAGGTAGACCACGGTCAGCACGGTGATCAGCAGATACGGTGACAGCTGCAAGGACACCACCCACTGCGCAAGGTCCTTGGGAATGCCGGTAAAGCCCATGGCCACCGTCAGGAAAGACGAGGCCCCCAGAATAAAGAGGATCATCGCGCTCATGTGCAAGGCGCCAAAAAGGCTTTGCTTGAGCGACTCCCAGCTAAAGCTCTTGCTCCACCAGGCGATCACCAAGGAGCCCAGAACGCCGAAAGCCGACGCCTCGTTGGCCGTTGCCAGGCCACTGACCATGGAGGCGAACACCACCACAATCAGAAACAGAACAGGCAGCAGCTGCCCCAAAGATCGCCAGCGTTCTTGCCAGCTGCTGGTTTCGGCGTCCTTGGGAACCGCCTTGTGGTTCAGCCATGCCCACACCATGATGTAGCCGGAGAACATGATCAACAGCATGATGCCGGGCACGATGCCGGCAATGAACATGCGGATGATCGACACATCGGCCGATACCGCATAGACGATCATGGCAATCGAGGGCGGAATCAGCAGCCCCAGCGTGCTCGCGCCGCATAAAGAGCCCAGCGCTATCGACCGGTCATAGCCACGCGAGAGCAGTTGCGGCAGGGAAATTTTGCCCACCGTGACCAGGGTCGCGGTCGATGAGCCGCAGACGGCAGCAAACAAGCCGCTGCCCAGCACGTTGACATGCAGGAGCCGGCCGGGTACCCGGGTCAGCCAGGGCGACAAGCCGGCGAACAGCTGCTGCGCCAGTCGGGTGCGAAACAGGATCTCGCCCATCCAGATGAACATGGGCAGCGACGCCAGAGTCAGTGAAGAATAGGTGTTCCAGTAGGAGGTCACCAAATTGATTTCGGGCCTTGTGCTGGAGAAAAACGAGACCCCGGCCCAGGCCACGATGCCCAGCGTCACCGCGATCCACAGTCCGCTGGCCAGCAAGAGCAGCAGCAGAACAATAAGCAAGATCGAGGCCGACATGCTCAGTTCCCTCCTGCAACCGCGCCGTCGTCTTGGATCTGAATCGGCTTTTCAGCGCGCAGCGTATGCGCTGGGGCCCGCGCGTGGCGCACCCACTCGTCCGTGATTGCCACCCACAGCAGCAGAGAACCGAGCAGAAAACTGCTTTGAGGAATCCAGACCGGCACCATGATCATGCCCTGGCTGATTTCCTCGTGCACCCAGCCGTCATACAGGTACAGGCCCACGGCCTTGAGCATGTAGCCCACGAAGACCCAGGCCAAGGTCAAGCTCAAAAGCAGCAAGACTTTGCGCGCGGGGGGCGCCAGCCAATCTACGAGAACGCCCACGCGGATCAAGTCGCCCTTTTTAAAGGTCGAGGGCAAGGCCAGAAAGCCGGCCGCCGCGCAGCTCCAGCCAATCAGTTCGTTAGCACCGGTGATGAAGCCCCCCAAGGAGCGCACCACGGCCTCGCCCACCATCAATAGCAAGATGCCCGCCAGGAAGCACGCAGCCAGCACCAAGCTGGCTGCGTACAAGCTGTCCAAGAGGCGCCGCATGAGTGTGGGCTGCCAGAGGTCAGCGGTTGGTGGCCTTGCGGTAGGCCGCCAGGGCGTCCACCGCCTCTTTGCCCATGGGCTTGGAGTACTCGTCCCACAGCGGTGTGGTGCGCTTGACCATTTCGTCAATCATGGCCTTGGGCGCCGGCATGGTGATGGTCATGCCATTGGCGCGCAACTCGGCCACCTTCTTTTGGTGGTCTTGCCGGCTGTTCTCCCAAAACTGGGGCTCCATCTCGCGCGCGACCCGCTCAATCGTGGCTTGTTGCGCCGGGGTGAGCTTTTTCCAGGTGTCCAAGTTGATGGCCATGACGTTGGAGGCCCAGATGTGGCTGGTCATGTAGCCGTGTTTCATGAAGTCCCAGTACTTCTGCGCCACGGCGGTGCCCGCCGAGGTCGGTACGCCCTCGAGCATGCCTGAGCCCAGGGCTTGCAAAATTTCCAGGTTGTTCATCTGCACCGGCTGCATGCCCAGACGGTTGATCCAGTCGGTGGTCAGCTTGTCCAGGCTGCGCATCTTCAGGCCTTTGAGGTCGCCAACGTTTTGCACCGGCTTCTTGACGAAGAAAAACTGGTTGGGCCAGGGCACCACGTAGAGCGCCTTTTGGTTGTTGCGCGCCAAGATCGAATCCCAAATCGGGCGCACTTGCTGGTGCAGCGTCTTGAGCTGATCGTAGTCGTCCACCAGAAAAGGCAGGGTCTCGATCGCCAGCACCGCGCCGCGGCTGGCGTTCTGGAAAAACGCGTATTCGGCCATCGGGACCACGCCGTCGGCCAGCGCCCGCAGGGACTCGTTGGCCTTGACGCCCAGGGTGCCGCCGGGGTGGGTCGTCATCACGACCTCGCCGTTGGTTTCCTTCTTCACCCTTTCGGCAAAGAGCCCCGCATTGACGGAGTGAAATTCGCCCGGGCCCCAGGGCACGGAGATATCAAGCTTGACCTGTGCCGAGACGGCGGCAGAGCCCGCCATGAGCAAGGCGGCCGTCCACGGCTTGAGAAGGCTGACGAGTTTAAAGACAGGACGCATAGCAAACCTCCAGAAAAAATCGGTGGATAAGACCAAGTCGGCGAGCCAACACGGCCTCTCGGCATGGGCCAAGTGATGGATCACTGGCCGCACGCGTCGACTTTAACAATATGTCCGGACAAGTGTAAAGGGGGCCGTGCCCTGCTTCGGGTTTGTGCGGATGCCCGGCGGGGCGCTTACTGCCGGCGCAGTGTGCTGGTGTAGGTGAACAGTTGCGATTGGTAAAGTGAGTGGGCAACCACCAACAGTTTGCCCGTGGCGTCGAAGTAACGGCGCACGGTTTGAAAGGCGGCGTCAGCGGCTTTGACGTGCAGCAGCTTGGCCGCGTCTTCTTCCAGATTGACCGCACTCAAGGCCTGCTCAATCCGGTCGAGCTTGGCCGGATCCACCGTGGCCACGATTTCCCGGGCCGCCGTGTCGGGGTTGAGCAAGCGTTTGGCCTGCGCCTTGGTGCGCACCGCCACATAAACGTCTACGAGGGCCAGCGGCCTGACGTCGTTGCGCAGGTAGCGGATGGAGCGGACCCGAATGCACGAGGCTTTGCCCATCAGCCCGGTTTGGCTGCTAAATGGGTTGGTCTGGCTGGGGATTTCCTCGCAGACCAGCACCTGCAAACGGCTGGCACTGCCTTGCTGCATCAGGTCGTCGATGCTTTGAATGCTCTGCTCGTAGCGCACACTGGGCTCGGTGGCGATCACCACCGAGCCTGAGCCTTGGCGGCGCTTGATGAGTCCGTTTTGCTCGAGCTGGCGCAGCGCCTCGCGCGCCGTGTGGCGACTGACACCAAAGGAGTCACACAGCTGCCGCTCGGTGGGCAAATTGGCCGCCAGCGCGTAGCGGCCTTCGCGAATACTGCGCGACAACTGGTTGTACATCTGCTTGTAGTAAGGTTCAGTCGCCATAGGTCCGAGCTTTCTGTCGATTGCCGCTTTTTCGCTTGATTTTTACATAGGCGCGACTGAGAATATGTACGGACAAATTTACCATCGCCGACCCCTATGCACCAAAGCTATTTTGATGCCATCGACATTCAGGCCTTGCGCCAGCAATTTCCGATTGGCCCATCATTCCTCGAGCGCTTCCAGAACCTGTCGCGCGATGCACTGCGGCAGCAACAAGAGGGGCAGTTTGCGCGCCAGCTCAAGCGGGCCTGGCAGTTGCCCTTCTACAAAAGGCTGTGGGGCCGGGCCGGTATCGAGCCGCACCACATCCGCAGCCTCGATGACCTGCCCAGGTTGCCGGTGTTTGGCAAGCAGGAGATCATGGAGTCGATCGAGCGCCACCCGCCTTTAGGCGACCACCACGGCCGCGAAATCCCGATCGACGGCCGAATTTTTCCCATGATCGTCCATGCGACCAGCGGCACCACGGGACGCCCGCAGCCCCTGGTGTTCAGCCCCCGCACGCGCGAGGTTCACAAGCTCTTGCTCGCCCGGGCCTACCTGCTCCAAGGCATGCAGCCTCAGGACGTGGTCCACTCGGTGTATGGGCACGGGCTGGTCAACGGCGGGCACTACATCCGCGAAGCGGTGGTTCACCACACCTCGGCCTTGTTCCTGCCGGCTGGCACCGGGATCGAGACCCCCTCGGTCAAGCAGGTGGAGTTCATGCGCGACTTTGGCGCCACCGTCTTGGTGGGCTTTGCCGACTACATCAAGCGCTTGGCCGATGTTGCTCGCGAAATGGGCTTGCAGCCCGGCCGCGACATTCCGGTGCGCATGATCAGCGGCCATATGGCGCGCGATTCTCGCGAGGTACTGTCGCAGGCCTGGGGAGGCGCCCAATTGTTTGACTGGTACGGCGTGGGCGACACCGGCCTGATTGCAGCCGAGGGGCCGGACCACGAGGGCATGCACATCATGGAAGATGCCCAGTGGGTGCAGGTCTGTGACATCGACTCGGGGCAACCCGTGCCCGATGGGCAAACCGGCGACCTGGTGGTCACCTGCTTGTTCACCCACGATATTTTTCCCATCATCCGCTTCAACACCCACGACGTCACCCGAATTTTGTCGGGCCCGTCGCAGCTCAAGCTGCCGTTTCGTCGGATGGAGGGCTTTTTGGGTCGCAGCGACAACATGGTCAAGCTGCGCGGGATCAATATCTTTCCCCAGGCCTTGGCGGCCATCTTGGCGGAGGCGCCAGGATTTCGGGGCGAATACGTGTGCATTCTCCGAAAAGACGCCAGCGGCCGCGAGGACTTGTTGGTGCGCATCGAATGCGAGGTACCGCCCAGTGCAGCCCTGAGCGAGACCTACAGCGCCTTGCTCAAGCAGCGTTTGGGCGTCGAGGTTCTGGTTGAACTCGTCGCTGTGCGCGCCTTGTCCGAACTGACCGGCGTCGAAACGCGCCAAAAACCGATCCGCCTGATCGTCAAGACCTGAGCCATGGCCCCCCTCGACCTTTTGCCGCCCGGCAGGCCTGTCGCCCAGGCTCTCCAGGCGGGCCAAATCAGCCCGGGGCAGTGGCTTGCAGCGCAGAGGCAGCGCATTTCCAGCCTCAACCCCAGCCTGCGCGCTTACCTCAGTCAGACGGACGATGGCCCGCCGTCCGAGCCTGCCAGCGGGGCCAAGTCTGCGCTGTGGGGCATGGGTTTTGCCATCAAGGACAACATCGACCTGGCCGGTCAGGTCTCGCATGCGGGCCTGGCCGCCTATGGCGCGCAGCCGGCCGAGCGCGATGCACCCGTGGTCAGTGCGCTCAAAGCCGCCGGCATGGTTTGCCTGGGGCGGCTGAACATGCACCCCATGGCCCTGGGGGCGACCAATCGCAATCGCGACTACGGCGATTGCCTTAACCCCTTGAGGCCGGGCTACACCCCGGGCGGCTCCAGCGGCGGATCGGCCGCTGCGGTGGCCGCGGGGCTTTGCACCGTCTCTTTGGGAACCGACACCATGGGCTCGGTGCGCCTGCCGGCCGCCTACTGCGGCGTGGTCGGTTTCAAGCCCAGCCATGGGCTGCTCAGTGTGCAGGGCGTGGTGCCCTTGTCGCTGATGCTCGATCATGTGGGTGTGATCGCCCGCGATGTTGCCGATGTGCGCAGCGCCATGGCCGCACTCGCGCCCCACTGCAGCCTTGCGTCATCTGACCTGGCCGGCGTGCGGATCGCCTTGCCGGCTGAGCTTGGCGCCTTGGGCGTCGAGGCCGACGTGGCGCTGGCCTTCGAGAAGGCCGCTGCGGCTTTGCGCCGCACGCAGCCGGTCGTGCCGTGGACCGGCGCGCCCGATGCGGCGCAACTGACTGGCTACCGGCGCAGCGGCCTGCTGCTGTGTGAAGCCGAACTGCATGGACGGCTGGCCCCCTTGCTCGAGTCTCGCAGCGCCGAGCTGCCGCCCGATCTGTTGGCCATGATGCGATACATCGAGAAAAAGACCAGCCTCGACCTGGGTCGGGCCTTGGCCGATGTGGGTCAGGCGGCCGAGACGGCGCACCGCTGGTTTGACGAGGCCGATTTTGTGGTCTTGCCGACCACGCCACAGACGGCTTTTGATCTGAGCCGCCTTGCACCGGCCAACCAAGCCGATTTGACTGCGATGGCCAATATGGCCGGCTTGCCGGCGATCACTCTGGCGCTCCCGTGCCCGCCTGGGCAACTTCCCGCGGGCCTTCAGATCGTCGGGCGCCGCGGTGACGACGCCCGCCTACTGGCGTGGGCCGAACAGGTGCAGGACCTGCTGGCGGCAGGCTAAGCCGCACCCGACGGCTCGGTGCCGCGGCCCTCAGAGCCAGCCGATGGCGCGGGCTTGCGCCAACAGCGCGGGCCGCTCGATCGGGTCGGCAATGGCCACCATCCGCATGACCCTTTGGTCCACGCTGGCGTGACGCAGCTCGGCCACACCGTGCTCGGTCACGATAAGGTCGGCATCTGAGGCCGCCAGTGTGGCAGGCCCGGACAGCTTGGCCACGATGCGGGAGCGTCCGCGCGGCGTGCGCGCTGGTAAGGCGATCACCGATTGCCCCGCCGGCGCACGCATGGCCGCCCTTGCAAAATCGGGCAGTCCGCCAATGCCGCCAACGTAGCGCCAGCGGCCGTGCTCGTCCACGATGGCCTCGGCATTGACTTGCCCGAGCAAGTCCACCTCCAACGCGGTGTTGAGCGAAAAAAAGTTGCCGATGGCCTGGATGTTGAGCGCCTCGTGGGTGTAGGCCGGGCTGCGCAAACGCAGCGCCGGGTGCTGATCGGTCTGCGCAAGAAAATCGGCCGGGCCGGCCACACATCCGATGACGCACAGCCCGCGGTCGATGCTCTTTTCGCTGTTGTCGATGGCCCCCGACAGCAGCAACCGGTGCATGGCCTGGCCGTACATGCCCGAGTGCACGCCCAGTCCGCGGTGGCCGCTCAAGCACTCGAGCAGCGCCGAGGGCAAGCCGCCGATGCCTACCTGAAGGCAGGCCCCCTCCGGGACCCGCGCGGCCAGGTGTTGCCCGATCGCCTGCTCGGCCGCACCGGCCGGGCCTGCCGACAGTTCGGGCGGCGCGTAGGCGGTGTCCCATTGAGCGTGTATCGGCACGTCGGCAGGCCACTGACTGCCCAGCAGGCACGGCGCCTGGGTGTTGATTTCGGCCAGCACCACGCGCGCGCGCCGGGCCGCAGCCAGCGCCGCCCCGTGGCTGGCGCCGAGATACAAGCGCCCCTGCGGGTCCCGGCTCAAAGACACCAGCACCACATCGACCGGCCAGAGCGCTTGCGCATAAACCTGCTCATAGGCGCCGTAAGTCAGCGTGCTCAGGCTCAAGGCCCGCTGGCTGGCCACCACCGAACCGCTGCCCATTGCGCCCAGGCCCTGGAGTTGCCAGGCATCGGGCGCCGCGCTCATGTCGGGGCTGAAGGCCACGCCGAGCATCAGGCTCAGCGGCATCACCGGCCGATGCTGGAGCAGCGACTGCAGCAAAGCCCTGGGCTGGCTCGACATGTGCGAGCACACGAGGTGGTCGCCCGGCCGCAGCCATCGCCCCCAGTCAATCTCAAGGCTGGGCGGCAACATGCTGGGCAAAATGCTGGGCGATCTGCGCGCGGGTGGCCACCCAGATGCCAGCGCCTTGGCCGTTGAGCTCCTGTACGTGGCGGAAAAATTTCTCCAGCGCCCAGATCCGCCCGGGCCGGCCAATGATGCGCAGGTGCAGGCCCAAGGACGTCATATTGACCTCATGTTGGCCCTCCTCGAGCGACCACTGCAGGTTGTCGAGCGCGTACTTGAGCCATTGGTCGGGGGTGTAGGAGGGCTCGGCCCACATCTTCATGTCGTTGTTGTCCACCTGATAGGGCATCACCACAATCGGCCGGACATGGCTGCAGTCCCACGACGGCTCGTCGTCGCCGTAGTCGTCCATGTGGTAGACAAATCCTTCTTCGGCCAGCAAGCGCCGGGTGTTGTCGGTCAGCAAGTAGCGCGACAGCCAGCCCTGTGGGCGCTGGCCCGTGGTGCGCTCGAGCGACTCGACGGCTTGCCGGATATAGGCCCGCTCTTGCTCCTCATTCATATGGAACTGGTGGGCCCAGCGGTAGCCGTGAGAGGTGACCTCGTGGCGAGCTTGGCGTCTGATCTCTGCGGCCAGCTCGGGTGCGCGCTCAAGGGCCAGGGCGCAGGCAGTGAAGGTCACGGGCAGCTGGTATTGCTCGAGCAGGCGCATGACCCGCGGGCCGCCGCGCGTCAGACCATAGCGGTAGTTGGACTCGTTGCCATAGTTGCGAACCGCGCGCTTGAGGGCGATGCCCATCTCGTCGACGGGCTCGGGGTACTTGTCCCCGTCCACGATGTTGGCCTCGGCCCCCTCTTCAATATTGACCACGATGGACAGGGCCAGACGCGCCCCCTGGGGCCATTCATAGGGCTTGGGGCCTCTCTCATAGCGCATGACAGCTCCTTGGTGAAAACAGTCCTTGCAAAGTTGTACGGACATATTATCATTTTGGAATCGAGGGGCCGAGCCCGCTTGCACCCGGATATCTACGGAAAGGATGTATGCCTGCTGTTTCACTGGAGTTTCGTGGCCCGATTGCCTGCCTGAGCATCGATCACGCCCCAAGGCGCAATGCCTTTACCCGGTCCATGTGGCGCAGCATCCCCGACTTGATGGCGCAAATCTCCCAGCGCGCGTCGGCACGGGTGGTGTGCTTGCAAAGCGCTGTGCCGGGCGCGTTTGCAGCGGGCGCTGATATTTCTGAGTTTGAGCAGATCTACGGTCATCCGCAAGTGGCTTTGGAGGCCACCCTGGAAATCCAGCGCGCCATCGATGCGCTGGAAAAATGTTCCCTGCCCACGCTGGCCGCCATCGACGGCCCCTGCGTGGGGGGCGGCGTGGCCTTGGCGGTGGCTTGCGATTTTCGTTTGAGCAGCGATCGGGCGCGATTTGCGGTGACTCCGGCGCGGCTGGGCCTGTCCTACCACCCCGATGACCTGCGACGGCTGGTGCTCGCTTGCGGCCATGCTGCGGCCAGTGAGTTGCTCTACACCGGGCAGCTCTGGGATGCCCAGCGCGCTTTGGCTGTGGGCCTGGTCAGTCAGGTGTTTGAGTTGGCGAGCTTTCAAAGCGGCGTCGACCGGGCCTTGCAGGCCATGGCGGCCAACTCGCTCGAGTCCTTGCGGGCGATCAAGCGCGGCCTGCGCGCCGTGCAATCGCGCCAGGGCGAGGCTTGGAGCCAAGCCGAGCAGGAGTTCATCGACCTGTTTCAATCCCCAGATTTCCGTGAAGGGCGCGATGCGTTTTTGCAAAAACGGCCGGCGCTCTTCCCCTCGCATATTTTGGAGGCGCGAGCATGAGTGACAGTCCCAGTGGTGTGCGCGACCCGATCGAGTCCTTCCTGGACCTGATTGAACACACGCGCTACAAAGATCTTCCTCAAGAGGCGGTGGCCGCAGCCACGGTGTTCTTTATGGACACCGTGGGCGTGGCCTGCGCCGGACGCCTGGCCCCGGGCCTGGAGGCCCTGCTCAAGGGCTCTGAAAGCTGGGTGGGCAAAGTCGAGCGCGGGCCGCATTTGTGGAACAGTGAGCAGGTGAGCACCGAGCCGGTGGCCGCGCTGGTCAATGGCTACCAGTGTCACGCGCTGGAGTACGACTGCGTTTATGAGCCCGGTGTGATCTTGCCGGCTGCGCCGATCTTTGCCGCTCTGATGGTGCGCGCCCAAACCTTGGCGCAAGCCGGGCGGGCGCCGACTGGCGCCGATTTGATCCATGCCTTTACCGTGGCGGTGGAAGTCTCCACCACGCTGGGCGCTGCCACGCGCAGCGGCATGTTTTTCTTCCGGCCCTCGACCACCGGCACCTTTGCCGCCCTGGCGGCCATTGCCTGCCTGGACCCTTTGCCGCGTGATCAACTGCGCTACGCCTTTGGCATCGCCTATTCTCAAATGTGCGGCCCCATGCAGGCCCATGAAGAGGGCTCCATGATGCTGGCCATGCAGATGGGCTTTGCGGCGCGAAACGCGATCCAGGCCCACGACATGGCGCGCATGGGCCTGACCGCGCCGGTGCAACTGCTCGGCGGGCGCTTTGGCTTTTTCCATAACTTTGAGCACGGCGGCGACATCGAGCAGGCGCTGCAAGAGATGGCCAAACCCTGGAAGGTCACGCGCCTTTCGCACAAGCCCTTTCCAAGTGGGCGCGTCACCCACGGGGTGATCCATGCCATGCGTCAGCTGCGCAAGTCGCTGGACATCGGCCCTGGCAACGCACTTGAAAAAATACGGGCCATCGAGGTGGGCCTGCCTCCGCTGGGCATGCGGCTTGTCGGGCGGCCCATGATTCATCATCCGCCGGCCAATTACGCGCGCTTGTGCATCCCCTTCGTCGCCGCCGCTGAGGTGTTTTTTGGCTCGGTCGATCCGTTGACCTTCACCGCGGCGCATCTGCAGCACGAGGGCGTCGAGACCTTGGCCCGGCGGGTGCACACGCACGAGTTCGAGTATCCCAACCCGAATGCGTTTTATCCCCAAAAGCTCAAGATCGTGCTGGGCGATGGTTCCGAGATGGCCCAGGACATCCCGCACGCCTGGGGGCACCCAGACATGCCCCTGACGGCCGAGGAACGGGAGGACAAGTTTCGCCTGTGCTGGCGTCTGAAGTACGCCCGTGACGCGGCCCATGAGCAGCAGCTCGAGCACATGCTGGCCTGGCTCAATCGGTTGCCCGAGCACAGCGACACCGCCCCCTTGTACGCGCTGCTGGCCGCCAAGGCTTGAGCCGCACCCCTGCGGCTCAAGCCTGCGTTGCGTCTACAGCGTTTTGGGCTGCTGCGGGTAGGCCTGGACGGCCAGCCGCGTGGCCAGCAGCACCAAAAGCAGGCCCGCCAGGTGCCAAACCGTTAGCACCTCGCCGAGCAAAAGAGCTGAAAAGCCCATGCCAAAAATCGGCAGCCAGTAAAAAAACGCAGCGGCTCTGGCCACGCCCACGCGGGCAATCGAGCGGTACCAGCCGACGTTTGACAACGCCGTGCCCAGCACAGCCGAGTAGATGATGCACAGCAGCACAAAGGGGTCTTGCAGTTGCACCATCACGTCGGCTGAGCCGCCCTGCACCAGCATGTGCAGGCACAGCATGAGCGCGCCGCTGCAATAGACCACAAAGCCCACGGTCAGCGCATCGACCTCGGGCCCAACCCGCTGGACGATCAAGCCGCCAGTGACAAAGCCCAGCAGCCCCACCAGCAGGTAGAGCTCACCCACCCCGGCAGATTGCAAGGAAGCGCCCGGGGACATCACCGTGGCCAGCGCCACACCGGCCAAACCCAAAGCGGCGCTGGCCACCATGCGCGCCAGGATGCGTTCCCTGAAGGCCAGGGCCCCGCCCAACAGGGACAGCAAGGGCGTCAGCCCCATGATCAGCGAGCCGTTGGTGGCCGTGGCATGCACCATGCCGCTGATGAAGCAAAACTGGTTGAAGTAAACGAGAAAAAATCCGGCCAACACCAGCCAGGCCCACTGTTTTTTTTGCAGGCGCGGCCACTGCCGCTTCATCAGGCCCAGCACCACCGTGAGCACCAGCGCAGACAGCGCCATGCGCAGCCCGCCCGTCCATGCCACGTCCAGTCTGGACGCCAACACCCTGACCGTGGGGATGTTCAGTCCCCAGGCCATCATGATGAAGATCAGCAGCGTGTAGGTTCGGCCGGGCGGCTCATGCGCAGAACTCACGCCTGGCTAACGGTCAGCACAGATCAGTTGGCCTTGGCCGTCAGGTTGACCACCTTGCCCACACTGTTGTTCCAGTTGTTCACGCACTCGGTGCCGCAGCGGCCCGCCCAGCGCGGCAGCACCTGGTTGAGCAGGGCCTGGCGGCGCAGTTCGACGTCGCCGGGGCTGACGGGAACCAGGGTCATTTTGCCGGCCGGACCTTCGGGGCAGGTGCCGCCGGTGTTGCATGCGATGCCAATGTCGTTCTCGCGGATGTTTTGCTCAAAGATGGCCCGCTCGAGCTTGCCAAATTCGGTCTGCAAGGTTTTCTGCGTTGCCTCGTCGAGCTTGCGCCAGGAGTTCAGGTTGATCGCCGACATGCCCGCGCCCCAGTTGATCGGCAGGGGATAGAGGTAGCGGGCGCCGTCGAACCATTTGGCCTTGTAGCCGCCCAGGGTGCCGGTGATGGCGCAATCGATCACGCCCTTTTGCAGCGCCTGCTGAACTTCGCCGAAGGCCACGCTGATGCCCGATGCACCGAAAAAGGCGACAAAGTCGGCCTGCGAGGCGCCACCGGTGCGGATCTTGCGACCCTTGAGGTCGGCCAGACTTTTCAGTTCGTCTCGGCAAAACAGCACCTGCGCCTGAAACGAGAACATGCCCATGGGCTTGACCCGCAGTTGCTGCTCGTAGTAGCGCTCCAGGTGGGGCCTAAACGCTTGCGTGATCGACCAAAAGGTTTGAATGTCGGGCGAGACGCCGGCCAGATCGGTCGCGTCATTGATCGCGTTGTCCCCGGCCACAAAACCCAGTTGCGTGGTGCCCACGTCGAACATGCCCTGCGAGAGCATCTTAAAGACCTCGGGGCCCTTCAGACCCATTTCATTCCAGGGCTTGATGGCTGCGGTGAGCGAGCCGTTGGTCGCAGCCGTGATGTCCTTGGTCCAGAAGGGGCGCTCCATCTGCTGGAACTGAGTGGTGATACCCAGGTTCCCGACCACCTGGAAATTGATCTTGGCAGGCGCCTGGGCCTGCGCCAGTCCAGCGGCGCCCAGCCCGATCGCGGCCACCGCCGCAAGCATGTGTTGTCTAAACTTCATCACGATCTCCTTGAGGTTGGAAAATAGGCCGATCAGGCCCGGTTTGCAGCAAAAACAGAAGGCAGCCACATCGCAAGCTTGGGAAAGGCGATCAGCAGGGCAATCATGAGCAGCATCAGGCCGACAAAGGGCAGTGAGCCGATCACGACGTCGCGGAAGGGCCCCCGTTTGCGCACCGATTGCACGACAAACAGGTTCATGCCGATCGGCGGCGTGATCAACGCGGCCTCAATGAGGATCACAAACACCACGCCAAACCAGACTGGGTCGTAGCCCAGGTGCTTGATGATGGGCACCACTAAGGGGGTGGTGGCGATCATCAGCGTCAGCGACTCGACAAAGCAGCCCAACACCAGGTACAGCAGCACGATGCACATCAGCACCGAAAGCGGCGGCCAAGACAGCTCGGCGACCCATTGAACCGCCTTGTCGGTCAGTCCGATCGTCGAGAGCACAAAATTAAGGAAGTAGGCCGCGATCACGATGGCCATGACCATCGCGGTGGTTCGCACCGTTCCCTCGAAGGAGCGCAGCAGCAAGTCGAGCGTGAGCCGGCAGCGCGCCACCACCAGGCCGAGCGTGCCCATCACGCCCAAGGCCGAGGCCTCGGTGGCCGTTGCGATACCCGCGTAAATGGAGCCCACCACCAAGAAAAAAAGCAGCAGGGGCGGCACCAAATGCTTGAGGGCCTCGATCCGCTCTGACCAGCTTGCCTGGCGCCGGTGGGGCGCCAAGCTGGGGTCGAGCACACAGGCCAGGAAGACGTACACCGAAAACAGCAGCGCCATCATGATGCCGGGAATGAGCGCCGCCAGGTACATGTCGGACACGGCCGTTTCGGACAGCGCCCCGTACAAGACGATGTTGATGCTCGGCGGAATCAAGATGCCCAGCGTTCCGCCTGCGGCAATGGTGCCCAGAAAGATGCTGGGCCGGTAGCCGAAGCGGTTCATGTTGGGAATAGAGACCGTGCCGATCGTCGCTGCCGTGGCAATGCTCGAGCCCGAGGTGGCGGCAAACACGGCGCAGGCCGCCACATTGGTGTGCATCAGCCCACCCGGAATGCGCCCGACCCAACGGTCCAGCGCGTCGAACATCGACTCGGTCACACCCGAGCGCAGCAGCAATTCGCCCATCAGGATGAACATCGGGATGGCCACCAAGATGAAGTCGGCGCTCGAACTCCAGGCCACCTCACCCAAGCCGCGCAGCAGCGGGAAGGGTGAAAACAACTCCGACAGGGTGTAGCCCAAGATGCCCAGCACGGCCACCACAAACAGGCTGCTGGCGGCCATAGCCAGCAGCAGGAAAATCGTCAAGGTGATCATGACGGCCGCTCCGAGGTGTGGATGCTTTCCTTGATCTCATCTTCCAGGCTGGTCACACCCATGAGTTCGGCCGCTTCCTGCTGCCGCCCCGACAGCAGGCACCACAAACCGTAGAGCGTGTAGAGCCAGGCCAGCAGGGCAAACCAGACCAGCCCGAGCAGCCAAAGGCTTTGGGGAATGACCAGGGGAATGGCCAAGGCAGAGGGCGAACGCGCCCCGGTAGACCAATTGAGCCAAACCATTTGGGAGGCCCAAAACAGCAAGGTTCCCGTGATCAGCGCCAAGCCGGCATGAGACAGCACATCGAGCCCATTGCGCCAGCGCAGGGGCAACAGGTTGTAGACGACCTCGATGCGGATGTGCGCCCGGCTCACCAGCGCGTAGGACATGCCCAGTGCGGTCGCGATCGCAAAGGCGTAGGTGGACAGCTCAAAGCTTTCAAAAATGGTGATCTTCCACAGGCCGCGAAACACCACGTCGAGCGAAATCAGGGCGGCGCTCAAGAGCAAGGCCAGGCCTCCGAGCCAAGCCAGCCATCGCGATGCCGAGGCGCACCACACGAGCAGCGGTTTCACGGCAAGATCCTTTGTGGCGTTGAGGCTGAAGGGAGAAAAAAGATGTCCGAACAAATTTTTCTGGTGCGGGCGATGTATACGGACAAATTTTTCGTGACAAGGGGGTTGGGGTATCAGGGTTTAAGCCCAAAGGACCAAGCTGCGGTCGGGCATGCGGCCGATGAAAGAGCCCATCGAGATGCGCGCGCCTCCCGGACGGGG
>Ga0194129_10003656_pt1 | contig 21249 bp, 16 predicted proteins | sample TA2KigCa35mmetaG_FD_150862 | JGI IMG/M metagenome (GOLD analysis project Ga0194129, IMG submission 150862) | Freshwater microbial communities from Lake Tanganyika, Tanzania - TA2015038 Kigoma Deep Cast 35m | ecosystem: Environmental > Aquatic > Freshwater > Lake | place: Tanzania: Lake...
TATTTTTTGTACTTCTTTCGTGAAGAAAGAAGAATTAAAAGGATTGTTTTGCGCGTCGGTCGCCGAGAGAGGAGTGGATGAAATAATTTTTGTCGTGCTTGGAATGCCCGCTGTGATCGTTGGAGCATCTAGCTTAAAAAAGTTACCAGCAGTGACGATCGAAGCTTGAGTAGCTCTATCTGCCAAAGTCAACGTATAATCAGGAGCCGCCGTGGCGTCAGCACCCAATATGTTGGTAGAACTACCACCGTCAACCTTTATTGATGAATCCGCAGGAATATATTTAAGATCTTCTCTGACATTCGACGGAGCTGCGACGAGTGTGCCATCGGTTAAGCCTACAAGGGTTGTATCGTAATCGTTAAGATTTGGTTCGATAACTTTTTGTGTATACGTCTTTGCGCTGAGAGTGAGTGTTGCAACACCACTACTATTTTTGGGAGCAATATTCGCTAAAAGTGTATGGCCATCTGGTCCGGTTCCTGCAGTTCTACCTCGCTTGATCTTAAAAGGATTTTCAGTGGCTCCGATGGCCGAAATAAAGGCTGGTGTGTAAGTTGGAAGTTGAAGCGCTGAAACGACTTGTTGTTGATTTGCACCCTGGCCTTGTATCTTTAAGACCTTCGTGAAAAAATTAACGTTTGTGAAACTTGTTTGCGCCGCAGTTACTGATATAGGCAGGTTGTTAGAATCTCTTAACGTAACCAGATCCGTAGTAGACTGGATTGGGAAACTGTTCGACGACGTTTCGGATCCGGCTAAAGAACGCGCTTCGGCAGACGTTAGCGTATAATCGCCGGCGGCGTTGTCGGGACCCAAAATGTTCTTCGAAGTACCACCGTCTGTCGCAACGCTACCGCCAGTGGAAACTATGCGTATGTCTCTTAAATTGGTGGGGGCGCTTCCTACAGTTCCGTCGACGAGGCCGATCGTCGTACTATTGTAATCATATAGATTCGGATCTACGACTTTGCTCGTATAATCACCTGCCGTAGAACTTAAACTCGTAAAATTAACTTGATTCGGCTCCGGAGCGTTCGCTCGGGGCGCTATTTGTGTCAAGAGTTTATTACCGTCTATCGCGCCGGATTCGTTAGCCGTTTGTCCACGCTTGATCTTTAACGTCGAAGTTATCAAAGCTGGCGTGTAAGTCGAAACGAGCGACGTGTCTACAACTTGTTTTTGATTGTCACCTTCTCCAACGATCTTAATAATCTTCGTGAAAAAGATAGCATTTGTCGTGTTATTTTGGGCCGCCGTCACAGAAATAGGTTTGTTGTTGACGTCCCATGGTTTAACAAGTTCTGTTTCAAACTCGATCGGAAAAAAGTTTTGAGTCGTACGAACACCTGGTTGACCGAAACGATCGACATCCGGCAACGCGTAATTTGGTTCTTCGCTTAAGATACCTTGCGACGAACCGCCATCGGCCGGGAAGCCATAGGGCATCTTTCTAATTTCTCGAATAGGACTCGACGGCAGGTTCAACGTGCCGTCGGTAATCTCGATACGCGAGCTGTCGTAATCGTACAAATTTCGATCGACAACGTTAGCGGTGTACGTATTCAAGGGTTCGACCAACGTACCGTCGGCCTTACGAGCATTCGGCAACAACGTATTGCCATCGGGGCCGGTACCCGTTGCTAGACCTCTCTTGATGCCGGCAGGATTATTCGACGCAATTGTGCTGTTAAAATCTGTGGCAAATTTATTTTCATTATTCTGAGAACCTGGAGACGTCGGGTTACCGTTCGCATCTTTTAAATTAAGTTGATCGACTTGCGTACCTTCTCCGGAACCAACCGGATACACGTTCTTGTGGGGCGACGAGCCGACGATGCCCAGCGTCGATTTACTCAGATACTTCGCGAATGTTTCTCTGACAGGCTTAGAGATGTCTTTCACCGACTTATCGACGGCAATGTCTCCTGAAGAATAATCTGCTGGTTTTTGGGCCGTGGCTTCTGAGTCAGGCACACCGACATCCATCGTCTGGACTTTGCCGTCGATGTTTATTCCACCTGTACCTGTATCTTTGCTTTTATCGGCCATCTAGCGACTCGCTCTCATGTATCTTTAATAACGACGGGTTCCTTATCTCTAGATATTCTTCCTTCTGCGATATCAACCAACTTTTCAGGATGTTCAGTTATAATTTTTTGCGACGTTAAACCGCCCTGAACAATGTTAATGTATATCTCTTCTGCAAAAGCCTTTATCTTTCTCTTCTCGTCCTCGTCACGAGCAAGATTCAATACGCTATTAAAAAATTCGTTAGTGTGCAATTCTTGTAATTGTTTCTTTTTTTGCTTATTATTCACTTACACATATCTCCTTCTTAAGTAAGCTTTTGCGCTGCAGGTGTCCTACGTACCATACCATAGTTGGAGTTCGGGTCCGCTTCCTTCCATTTCGCCGTATCTTCATTCTGCTCCCCGAAGGCGCCTATCAAAACGTTGATCTTTTCTTTAATCTTCGAATTATTGGCGCTAAGTATTGCGCTTTCGAGTTGGGTCGCGTCGATGGCGACAGCAAATTTTACATTAATGACGACATCTTTTGCCATAACTGTATATTGACCCTTTTGTCCCAGCGCGACGCCGAAGTTTGCTGCAAACTTTGTTAAAGTGGTTTGGATGTCTATGTTATGCGTCTGCGAAAGAATACCGTCGATCTGTTCGATCGCTTTGATCATCTCGCCCATCGCTTTTATTTGAGGACCGTAACCGCCTCTAATTAAAGGAGTAATTTTGTCCTTCCACGTTTTAAAACTTTCGACAGGTAACACCATCGCACCAAAAGCTGAAGATATTTTCATCATTGTCGCGGCGTTTAAACTGCTTTTCTCAAGCTTATCTTTTGCAGTGTCGATAGCTACGTACATCGCTATACCATCATCACTAGAAAGTACTTTGAACATATTCGTCGTCGAGATGATTACAGACTTTATCATCGTATCGAAACCCGAAGAATCTTGTTGCTTACCAGCGGCGCCAGTTATTTGACCTATGTTCTTGAAAGAACCCATCATAGTCTGGATACCCTTCAGCAACTTGGTCAGCTCGTCAGCGCCTTTGGTTAGTTGTCCTGCTTTGCCACCGACCAATTTTACTACGTTCTCGGCATTTTGCAATAATTCTTCCAGTGGCGCCTTGCTAGTACCGAAAGCAGCCTTACCCGGACCAATCAATCTACCTAAGAAGATAGCAGTTCTAGCAATACCCGCTACGAGATCATCAGAAGCCGACAACTGGTTACTGCCATCCCATTGGTAAGGTTTAATCTGTCCCGCGACCGTCATCATCGTGTTGACGACCGACATGATTAAATTTAAATATTCGATTTTGCCCTTCGTCGATTGATCTACCTTGATCCCTGAAACGACCTTGATTACGCCATCGAGGACGCCCTTGATGTTATCGGTAAGCGCCTTGAATATTACTGGCAAATGCTTGCCCATATCCCGAAGAACTTGGGCGACAGCATCGGCTTTTCTAGCAGCATCAACGCCGTCCTTTGCATTCGCCACCGCATTACTCAGACTCGACGCAAAACCCAACATCGTCCCTACGATCGGCGCAACAGCCTTTAAAACCTCAGCTTGTGCGGGATCGACACTTCCTCCCTTTTTTAGTTCTGCAATTAAACCCACTAAGACGTCTTTAATTGCAGGTAAGACATGGTCCTTCAACGCTTGACCGACGCTAGCAGTGTATTTTCCTGCTTGTGTTAGTATGTCTCCAGCATTTTCTCCGAAAGTTGTCTTGGTGGCATCTGATAATACTTGGGTTAATGAAGGTGGTATTTGAATAGCACTTATTATCGGCCCCAGCGCGTTGAATAATGCTGCTATAGCCTGTACACCTGCCGCTTCTTTTTCATCAAGTTTACTAGCCGCATCAATCATAGGTGTCAACTTAGTCAATAGCGTTTCAATTGGTTTCGCCAACTCACCGACAAATTTACCCATTTTAGTAATAATCGGTTCTAGTTTTTCAACACCTTCAGTAGCTCCAAGTTGCTTAGCAACTTCAGTGAGCGGTGCCAAACCTGAACTAATCGCCGACATGATGCTTGCAACGCCTTGTAAAAGAGGTCCAAACGCTTTAGCGGCTTCTACATCTGACTCGCTCATAGTTTTTAAACCGTCCAATAACGTCGAAACTAAACCAACTACGCCCACCTTTTCTTTTGCATTGGCATAACCAATAAGTTGTTTGACCAAATCGGTGACAGCATTTATTTTTTTCGTTTGATCACTTGACGTTTCAAAAAATCCAAAATTCATCGTCTTTAAAGTATCTGGAACTATTTTCATTATATTTGCGACAGAATCTAATATTTTTACAAACGCGTCAACGACAGGACCTATATCTCTCGGTACGCCTTTTAGTGCATCAATGATATCCAATGCAAGTTTAGTAACTTTATTGACAATATCTGCTAATGTTTGAAAGGGATCGCCTCCACCAAGAAGTTTTGACACCTTGCTAATCCCTGCAAACACAGTCGCACCAAGGGCCGCGACCATCGCCAAAACCGCAACACCAATCGCTTTGGCTGTCATTGATATTAGATCGCTAGCAACCTTAACATCTTGTTCCGTTATACCTGCATTCTTTACGGACAGAACCATTTCTTTGCCCAACTTAGCTATAGCAAGCGTTATAACTCCAATTGCTACAAGTCCAACTCCAAGCGCAATGGCGATCGGCGGCGTGACCGCCGCGGCGGCACCGGCGAAAGCAACCAAAGCAATCGCTACCAAGGCCATCGCAACAGTTGTGCCTAATATTAAAGCAAGCGCCGTGAGGACGTGTTCTAGTTCTATTCCTGCTTGTTTTACTCCCCACGCGACGGCGCCGCCGAGGCCTGCAATTGCCAGCATCGCGACGCCGATGAGGCCGAGCTTAATAGCTAATGATTTATCTGGTTCGGGTAATTTTGATATCACGGCTATAGCACCCGCTGCCATTAAAGCCGCGAGGGCGCTGCCCATGACGAGCAGACCCGCCTTCATTATTTCTTCTGTCGTGATATCATACTTTCTTATTAGGGCAATTGAAGCAAAAAAAGCTATCATACCGATCGCAATGACGCCTGCTATTCCGACCAAGAACTTACCGACTGTGGACCACTTGATACCATCTCCGACGTCGGATATTTTTTTAGCGGGGGACGCCATATCGGCTGCAGGGCCAAGAGGAGGTGTTGCGGCGGGCGCTGCTGGCGCTTGAGACAACGTCGTGTTTAATTTCGTAACTTGCGACAATATTTGATCTTGAACCCCTGGACCCATGAACGCTTTCGATATAGCGCCCGATAATGCGCTCGCGATCGACGCCGTCGCAGCCCCCAACAGCGCCCTAGCAAACATAGGACCGAATAAAATCAACGAGATCTTCCCCATGTTGTTGTTTGCGGCTTCAACCAATTGTTCCATCAACATATTCATCACGATGCCAACGAGGTCTTTTAGTGCAGGACCTAAAACTTTCCAACCATCTTGAAAGGCTTGTGCTATAGGGCTAACATATTCCATCGCAGCGTCGCCGAGCTCACTTGCGCCTTGAACTGATTTCGGATCTGTTATAAACTTAACGATATCTTTTATGAAATTACCCAAGGTCTCCATCGACCACTTAATCGCGCCGGCGAGGACGACTTTTATTGCATCCATTATCTTGCCGAAACTTTCGACAAGTTTGCTACCGGCTCCGCTGTTAGCATCGAAGAAGTCGAAGAATTTTTCTTTTATTCTATCCATTAAGTCTGAGAAAGATGCCTTGCCACCCGGTTCTCCAAGGTCTTTCATAAACTGAACGAGTTCGTCGACGATGTCATTGGCAAATGCGCTGAACTTTCCTGGTTCGAATATATCGGTCAAGGCGTTCAAGAAATCTTTGACACCAGGGAAATATTCTACGAAAGCAGCGCCCAAACGGACGCCGGCGTCGTAAACAGCCCTTAACGAATCCTTGATGTTCTTTAATAGGTCTTGGAATTCTTTCGTATGAGTAAGTCCATCTGTTATACCTTCAAAGAATGCACCGAAAAAACCACCTTTCGTTTTCTTTTCTCCGCCTGCGCCACCGCCGCCTGCAGACTTGTTAACTCTGTCTATTGCGCCGGCCAGTTGACTCATCGCATCGGCCTGAGTCATCGTTTTCTTTTCAGCTTTGTCTCCTTCTTTTCTAAGTTTATCGAGCGAAACCCCTCTGTTCTTAGAAGAAAACAGCAACTTTTGTTCTGCGTCGTCGAGGCTCGTCATCGACTTTATCAAAGATCTTTGAGAACGACTTAACTTTTCACCATCGATGCCTGCCTTTGCGAATTCCTTTCTTAGGTGTTCTATCACCTCTGACGGGTCCTCAGCGTTTACAAGCTTCATAGCGTCTACGTTAGTACCGAATACTTGATTTAGCGTAGAGACTTTATCGGCCGCGTCGTCGAACGTAGAGAACGCGTCCATCGTACCGGTCACCTTGTCGAGCTCGACGCCTAACTTGGCAAAGTACGTAACAGCAACGCCAATTTGCTTTTGCGACATGCTCCCGAAATGAGCCATATCGGAATTAGCCTTGGCCATTCCTTTCGTCAATATCTTAAAATCAACGCCAAATTGTTTACCCATGTGAGTCGCGTACTTCGTGATGTCCAACAAATGTTTCGACATCGATGTACCTGTCGACTTGGCGGTCTTCGCTATGTCTCCTAACTGTTCGTCGGAAAAGCCTAGACCTTTCTGGAAGACCATTATCGCTCCTCCATTTTCGTTAAATTCTTGCGCCAACGATTGTAACGCGATACCACCGGCAGCCATCGTCTTTGTCATCAGCTGTAGTCTATCGGCAGCGTCTCCGAATGCCGATGCCAATCCTTCGGCACCTTTAAATAAATTTGCAGTATTTTGTATGGCTGTAGTGACGGGGCCATCTAGCGCGCCGAATTCTTTCTTTAATTCATTCAATGCTTCCGCGTATGCGTTAACTCCGCCGCCGCCGCCGGTTTCTTCTTCCATTTCTTCGGCCATGCTAGTTAAACCTTCGAGCATCTTAAAAGGCATCGAAAGAATGGATTGACCAACCGACAACAATCCTGAAACTAGAGATCCAGCGATACCTAAAAATCCCGAACCAATCGCCATAAGATTGGAGAAACCTTGCTGCAAACCGCTCAAAGCTCCAGTGGCGGCGCCGATTGCGACAGGAAATTCTCCTTCAAGATAATCGCTAACTGCGTTTATCTTTTGTTTAAAAGACAACGCGTTCTTACCAGCTCTACCCAACTGTTCCTGTAAGTCTTGTAAAGATGTCGTTTCGATGTTTTGTAATCCATCGCCAATTTCGCTGGCTGCGTCGGCTAATTGTTCTGTCGCAGTGGCTGCACCAGCAGCGCCTTTAGCAATAGCATTAAACGTCGCGACCGAAGTAGAATTTAAGTTTTGTAGCGCAGCGACGACTTCCTTCAAGGTAACGTTGACTTGTTGAAGTTGAGCTACGACTTCGCCAGACTCCATTCCGGCCATATTTTCCGCCATTTGAGCGGTCGCTTGGGCTTGAGTTTGATAGGACCTTGTTATACGATCAGACTGTGCAGCCATTTGTGTCATTAGCTGCGCCATCTGCTGCGCGATTTTTAAATTTTCTTGTGAAGGTCCAGATGCCATGATAGATTACCTAAAACTTCACAAAGGCCACGGAACACCAAGCACTCTTTCAAATTGCGAGGCAGACATGTGTTTTATTCCTAGTTTCTGAACGACCGAATCGACCGTAGCTCCCGGACGATTTAATTCATCTTGAAATCTTCTTGACGCCGCCAAGGCATTACCAATCGCTTCGATCTCTCTTTGGTCACCACGAAGTTTCGTGTTTACCATTTTACCGACCAACCATGCGCCCAACGTCGCAAAAAAAACTTTACCTAATAAATTAACGCGTAATTCGTTTAAAGGTTCTTTATTTTCCACAGGCTTACCTCGCGAAGATACACTAGTAAATAATACGTAAAAAAATTTATTACCCTTCTTATGTAAATCTTCTTAAACGACTGGGCATTTGAGCACGGGCTTTTCCTTCAAGCGCTCTGACGTCAGGCGAATTTTGATGTAACGCGCGGGATTGTGTATGGCCGGCTTCATGCGTCTGCTTCAATTCTCTGTTGATTCTTTCTATGAACCAACGACGATATGACACAGGCATGTTGTAGGCTTCCCTGTATAGGAACCCACCATAATACATCAATAAAAAGGTAGGCTCCAGTACAGTTAGCTCTTTATCTTCCGGCTGAAGGCCAAAGAAAGTTGACGCCGAGCGGCATCGCTACCTCCTCTGAATGACCGCAATGAGGACAAGTCGTCTCTTGCTTCATGATCAAACCAGGCTCATGATCACGCATATAATTACGCAACGCCAACGAATCCATAGCTGGCATCAGCTTAACAAAGTTAGAAATCTTGCCGCGATCCTCAACGCCATCTATCGAAACGATCGAATAAACCAAGTTCGTCGTAACGTTAGACTCGGTTTTTAGACCAAGCTTCTTTTGCTTGTCAGACGTAGTCATGATCTCTTCTTCATCGCGACCCGTCAAAAAACGAAACTTAACATTCTTCTTGCTTCGTGGCAACACGAACTCGAACAGATTCATACCAGGAACAACAGGATCAATCTCCAATCTACGAATAGGTAATTGCGCTAAATTAAATTCGTGAGGAGCCTTCGTGTTACATTCTGTACACTCAATCTCAGCAGGATATTCTGGACCATACCCAGTGATACGTATAGCGACCATCAGAGCATTTCTATCGCCTCCTAATAAATCCGCCGGATTAATAGACCTATCAATTAAACAAGATTTAAGAAGCTCCGTTATAACTGTGCCTTTCTTAATCAACGCCCGCGAAGTCAAGATGTCTTCTTCACGTGCAGTCATTGGTCTGATCTCTACTGTTTCTGCACCATATAACGATGACTCAGTAGAATAAACTTTGCCCGAAGTAGGTAATGGAACAACCTCGGTAGGTATGTCCAATCCAAATTCAGCCTTTACTTTTTCAGCTGCGGATTGCATAGGCATACGCGGATCAACACCTGACGGTAGATTTTGCGATCCAGTAAAAACTGTATTGCGTTGTTCACGATTATCTGTGCTCATATATTTTCTTTCTATCTCTTGCTATCAAGCCTGTTGTATATTAACCACAAGATTTGTTAACGTAAATAGAAAATAGAAATAAACAACGCAAAAAAACGCCGCGACCCCGTCGATTATATCTATGTTAATAACCGAATAATTTAATACTTATTGATCGCAATGTCTCTCAACAATCCATATCCACACGAAGGTTTCGTTCCTGCATATCAGGTTTCGGCAATGCCGTTCGTGACGTCTTCCAACGTCACCCTAGGGTCGACAAAAGAAATCAACTTCGCCGGCGTCACACGCTTCATCACGATAAGGAATACAGGCGCCTCGACCGCCGTCATCGCCATCGCATTCGCAGAGAACGGTCTGAAATCAGCCAATTCGAACTACTTCATCCTCAGCGGATCAGAATCTTTTTCAGGGGAACTTCGAACGGACAGGATCTTCGTCTCGGGATCATCAGGGGCATCAGTCACGTTCAACGTCGTCGCCGGGCTCACCACGATACCAACAAAGAACTTCCTGGTCGTCACAGGCTCCAACGGCTTCAGCGGCGTAGGTTGAGGTATGGCCAACGGCTTTGGACAAGACTTCTCAAAAAACAACCTAGGAATAGGCGGTGGATTTAATTTTGGTTTTCTCTAAACTTCGCTACCATGCTCCACATCATGGCATCCATCACACAGGACGACACCAGAAATATTCTTCTCAATGTGGTAGTTGGTAACCCACTCGGCAATTAAATGTTTTTTCTCGAATGACTCGCCTGGTTCTCCTAACTCCTGAACAGCCTTAAACAGAATACTGGCAAACCGCTCACCATCGTGGTGCACCTCCAACGAGTCGGTCGAACCACACGTCGTGCAACGAAACCCGCTGGCTTTCAGCTTCGGATATACCCAGACACTGTGCAGATGAGAACGAACGAGCGGCTGTAGGGCAGAAGTACCGCCTTTCCAGTTTGGATGTGAAGATCCAGTTAAGTCAGGAACAACCTTTGACAATCTATTTCGTGTCATGTCTCTAGACCTGGCTTCCCTAAACGCAGACGATCCATAAGCTTTTTCTGCAATCTTTGCAAACTCAGGATCATTCTCTTTCGTCTTGCCCCTATTCCACGGATCACGACTCCACAGTCCTTCGTCTCTTCTCTTCTTAAGGCTTTTTTCTCTGGCCGCCAGGTTGTGGCCCCAATTGTTATTGACTCGTGCAGCATGTCCTAAGACATATTCTGAAAAACCTTTTTGAAGAGTCAAGAACTTAGTTGGCTCTCCACAACCACAGGCGCATGTCGGTTCTTTACCTTCAGGCAAGAAAAGTAACGCGTAGAGCTTACGAGTTGGCAAGCTGTGTTTCTTTTGGCAATGAATTCTTAGAGAATCTAGTTTAGTCGTTTCGTACTGTCCACATTCAGGGCAGTTAAAAGATGAAAGGTCCATGGTAAGTAATATACCACAGACCTTTTTGACTTGTATACTTGATAACCGCTTTTGCGATTGCCGAATAGCGATGTCTAAAACTGAAGCACACAGTTGTCGAAACGGAGTGTCATTGAGACTTCCATTGGGCCGCCGTCTTCGTAGGTGACTTCGCCGAAGTTTGCTTCGGTGATGAAGGCGCCTTTGATGTCCCAGAGCTCGACGACTGTACCGACTGGGTCGAGGAGCTTGAGCTGGATGTCGCGCTTGTAGAAGTCTGCGTAGCCTGCGCGCCCGGAGACCGACTCGAAGTGAGTGCGGACCCATTCCATGACCTGTTGAGCGCCTGAGGGAGCGATTGGGTCGTGAAGTGTAACGGCGATCGTACCAAACGAAGTCTTACCTGCGAGGTAGCGACGAGAATTGATGAAGGGAACTTCAACTTCTTCTGTAGATATCGTTGGACGTGATGTTGTCTTGATGATATATGCATCGATACCTTCGATCATAAGAATCCATCTATTCTTACGCTTTGGTTCAAACTTGTTTGGAATCATCGATGTTACGTCTAATGTCTCTGCGGCCATGGTTTTATTCTCCTGTCACCTTTTTTAAATATCTAAGAAACCTGTTTTTATTTATTGATTTTGAAAATATCAAGCAACTGATTGTAGATTGTTCGCGACGACGAAGTCGAGGCTGACGAACTCGATGCTCTTGGTCGGTTGAACGAAGATCTTTCCGCGGACAGTATTGTTAAGAATGTCATCTTGCGTTGTTGTCGAGGAATCGATGATAACGCGGAATCTTTCAAGACCAGACAACGCTTGGATTCTTTGCAATCTCGGCGTAACTGCCGCAGAGAATCGCGCGAGGGTTGCTTCGCGATTTGGCTCGAAGATAATCGTTTGAGCAATTTCGCGGACTTGACGACGAATCTCGATGAGGAGACGACGTACGTTAACACGATCAAGAGCAGAAGCTGCGATCTGTAACGTCTTTTGTCCCCAAACCAATAGACCCGAAGACGGTGCTAAACCTTCTTTCGCAGTTCCTACGAACGCGACGAGTGGATTAATACGATCGTTGTATAGCGCGTCTAGATCTTCTAGCTTAAGTTTAACGCGGGCTTCGAGGGCTTGTTGAGGTAACGCGCCTCTTGTGAAACCAGCCGGGGCGAACCATGGATGGCCGATTGCGTCGTTCAGCGAGAGAGCACCGAGGACCAAAACCGAAGGTGGTACGAATAGATTGACGCCGTCAGGCGCAGAATAATTAACGTCTGGGAAGTAAGCGGCTGCAAACGAAGAATCTATGTTTCTATCGCGGAAACTCTGTATCGTGTTTGCAACTGATGTTATTTGAGAATCTTGACGAATCTCATTTTCCGCGTCTGTGCCATTAACGTCGTATTGCTCGATATCCATGATATACAGCGCGTCGAAGCGTTCTTCGGTCGCGACGGTGGCATAATCTGTAACGACTGGATGTCTCAATCCAGGAATCGTCAATAACTGAATATCGACGTTCGTCGTGTTCTTCATAATGTCGATCGCCTTCGTGTAAACCTTGACGTTAGGACCATCATTGAGCAAACGATCGTTACCAAACACCATGTCGGATGACACGGCGTTGTTGTTGATGTTAGATTCGTCGATATCAAATATGTTGACACCGTTAAAACCGCCTTGCATGAACAGAGTAAACTTAGCGAATCTTCTGTTGGTTGTTTCTACCAAGTCGGCAGTGCTAAATGCTCTAGTCTTATTGGCGTCATTTGATTCGATATTGCCCTTACGAACGTAAACAGCTTCATCCCATTCGAGCACATCAGCGCGTGTATTAGATCCTGTGACTACCTGAATGTGTTCGAGCGTAAAGATGTTGTTACAGAACCTATCTGCGTCTATAATACCGTTCGCAGCAGTATCTTCTGCACCAGCGTTATCACCAACAAAGACAGGTTTCGCAACTGTAGAAAAATCAGGGAAATACTTAGCGAAGGACTCGATTGACGCGTTCTTCAAATCGCTAGCGTTTGGTTTCGTTATCAATTCTATATGTTCGAATTGAGTTCCCCAATAATAATCAGAATTTGCTGTTTCTCTGTCATCGTCTATGATGCCATCCGTTACCTTTTTGCGGAAAGGAACTGGCGGGGTTGTAAGCTTACGAAGTATGTTTAGATCTGTTGAACCGCCGCCCGCGGCGTTGTCGGTCGCGGCATTTAATGCGCTAAAAACCGCTGAACCGGAGGTTACGAGATGCGCAACTCCACGGAAACCCATAGGCATCGCGGTCGCATCGACGAAACCATTTTCGACGTCGGGGTGGACTTCGACTCGGACGTAGTTTGAACGATTCGCATAGTTTCCTTCTATAACGATTTTTTGTTCTTCTATGTCTCTGTCAAAATCGTAGTAGACGTTAAAGTCTCCAATTACTTTAGCAATATAACGATTCGACGTTGGATTGAGGTTACAGACATAACTTTCTTTGTCTAGAACTTGTGACGTCGAATCCCTATCACTAAATCTTCTTAGTTTAACAGTAAATGTTGGATATTTGTCGTTTAAATCGGCCGAAGGAGTAATATCTTCTATGGATATTTTGTATAGAGAAGAAACATCTTGTCCTGCGTCGAGGGCATGCAATTTAAACAGATCGACTGCCTTGCCACCGAACTTTTGCGAGATTATCCATGGCGACTTTGCATATCCAAAACGATCTTCGAAACTCTCAAAGTTGGGTACCGTAGAAGTTCCAACGTTTCTTGCTTGCGACGATGTCAGCAATAATACTGCAGTTTCAGTACCTGCCTTACCGGAAGGAGAAGCTGCGTTCGCGCCGAAGGAACCAGATATAACTCCCGAACCTGTTACTGTACCAACCGCCGAGTGAATGTCCCAATTCGCATACAGATAATGTCCGGCTTCTTGCATCTTAAGCGGATCTGTATTGAAAACATTTGAGAAGTAATTGTTGGCTGTAGGATCGAACGAGGCCGTTAAGACGTTTGGATAGTTTACGTCGGTTCCTTTGTGTCCATTTAGTAACAACACGAAATCTTGCTTGGATATCGAATTTTCAGTTAAAACTACAGAACCGATAGCTGAGCCTTTGAGCGTAGAGGAAAGAGAACCAACTTGCGCTGATGTGGGAGCAGAAGAGTCTACACCTGACACCGATGAAGATAATCGTAATAGAACGCCAGACGCTGCCATCAAAACGCCGCGCAATATAGGAGCTGCCTTGTTTTGTCCTGACGTCTGTAATCCTGCATCGCTGAAGAAAGTCGAACCAGCAGATTCGGACATCAAACAAGCTAGCATATATGTTCGACCTAGATCGCCATTGGCGTTCGCGAATGGATTTATATCTAGTTTTCCAAGGGTACCGCTAGGCTGTTTTTCGCCGACGACGAAGCCCGCGTTCGTAACAGAACCAGGATAAGTTCCATTCGCATCTTGACGCTTTAGACCATCACCAATACCTGCAACGCGAAGATAAGTAACTGCTTGTGCGTTTCGTAGCCATTCACGCACAGCTAATGGACCAAAGTGTTTACTGTCTACTGTTCCAAACTTAGCTTCGAAATCTACAGTTCTACCAACGGTGATTGGCACGAACGCGCGGCCTTGAACTGCCGTACCTATGATACCTGCAGGAACGCCAACTGGTTGTACCGATACAGGACCTGAAATGTCTATTTCGTTTGCTGTTACGCCCGCTGCGCCTAGTTTTACTTGTGCCATCTACTATGCTCCATTCTGCTAATCTAACTATTAAGTTAATTTCAAATTTCTCAAACGAACTGCACACCTGCGTTTGTAACGATGAAGTCGATTGCAATGAATTCAATCGATCTTGTCGGAACAACCACGATGCGACCATTTAGACGGTTAAGGTCGATGTCTTCCTGGGTGTTGTTGGTTTCATTCATCACGACCTGGAAGGCTTCGATACCTGCTTGCGACTGGATCAAACCTAGCTGGAAGACCGAGTCCGACACGAAACGGTTGCGAACCGCAGGAGTATTTTGTTCAAAGACGATGCGATTTGCGATGCCGATGATGATTCTCTTCACTTCGAGGAGAAGACGTCGAACGTTTACACGATCTAACGCTGACTTGCTAACTTGCAGCGTCTTTTGTCCGTAGATGACAAATCCAAGACGCGGGAATGTAGCGATAGGATTAATGCGAGAATCATATAAACGGTCACGGTCGCTGACATTAAGTCGAACAGCAACGTTTGACACGAAGTCGAGGGCGGCTCTATTAAATCCAGCTGGAGCGAACCAAGGATAAGCAACTCTATCGTTGAAGCCTAACGCGCCTAAAGCAGCAATTGTTGCAGGAACCTTCACTTTTCTTACGTTCGTCGCGTCATCTATAAAGACGTCAGGGAAGTAAGTCGCGACATAGTTGTTGTCAATTGCGCGCGCGTCGAACGCATCGACGGTTTCTTTCACGCTTGGTTTTGATGTCGAATCATCGTATAAACGATTACCATCGTCGTTGTATGACGGAATGTCCATCAAATGTAATGCTAAACCATAATCCTTGACTTTCTTTGAAGTCAAATCGTTAATATATGGTTCACGAATACCTGGCAACGCCAAAATATTAATACCAACCGTAAATGGGTCCGTCATAATATCGGTTGCTGCGTTATACGATGCGACACCATTGTTTTCTCTACCCGTTCCGTTAACTGCTGTTCCGAAACCTGATACAGTATAGTTGGAAGCTGCTCCACCTGTCGACAAGGCATCGGAATCGAAAGAAACAGATTTGTCATTAAGACGGCGCGCGTCACGATCTAGATAATTTACGCCATCGAAGCCGCCGTACATGAATGTTGTAAACTTAGCGAATTGCGAGAAGCGATTAAAACTAGCTGCTGATGTTTTTGCGAGTAGCGTTGCTAAAGTTACGCGGTTGGTGATCACTCCGTCAGACACAGAATAGTCACTAGAATCTGGCGTTGCGTTTCTTATATAAGCGGTTTCCTTCATGTGTGTCGCTGCCGAACCCGTGATGTCTGCCGTTGAAGTGTTTCGAAGTGCAACACGAGCTAGTGTAAACTTATTGTTGTTGAATAAGTCGACGTTGGAACCTGTATGTAGAGCGTCTAGCTTGTCGATGCCCGTGAATCGTGTATACGATGCAAGAAGATTATTCTTTTCAGCTATGAGATTTGGATTCAAAACGTCGTCTGCAAGCGAGGTCGAGTTTCTTTCAAATTTAACGCCCCAATAGAACGATGGCATCGTGACTTCGGTCGTACCAGGAGCACCTGCGACTGTACCCGTAGTCGATACTGCACCTCGGGTCACCTTATAACGATATGGTATAGGCGGCAACACAGAACCTGTCAGGAAATGTGTAGCTGATATACCCGCGGCGCCCAATCTTCCTGCGCCTTGTGTAATAGCTGACAAAGCGTTAAGGTTGTTGTTGGTCTTCAACAATGATGGTCCGTGGAATCCGAAAGGCAAAGCATTTTCGGGAATTTGTTTTTTGTTGACAGCATCATTCACTATGACTCTGACATATTTCGAATTATTTTGATATTTGCCCGAAGCGACCAAACGGCGGGCTACAGGATCTATTTCATCAAAGTGATAATAGACCTTGCGATCACCGATCAACTTAGCAATATAATTGTCGGAATCTGGATCTAAAGAACAATTCGTAAATTGCTCGATTATAACTGGCGTTATATCGGAATCGTTCCAGTCTCTTATTTGAACGTTAAACGTGCCGTATTTATTCGTCGCATCCGCGGACGCCTTTATATTTGCGATAGATATCTTATATAGCTTGTTTGCATATTCGCCGTCATCTATCGCTTCAAACTTGAATAAGTCATATTCGGTCTTACCAAATGGTTGCGATATAAACATTGGAGTTTGTGGCGCTTTAAATCTCGTATTATATGCGCCGAAAATTTCTCTATAAGTAAGAGTTGGGTCTCCAGACGTAGAACTCGTTAAACTAGAGCCAGACAGCGTCGCAACGTAATTATCTTCTGCAACCTCCGCGACCTGGGCATCGACTGCAAAATCAGCTGCTAAATAATGTTGATATGTATAAAACTTATCGGGATCTGTGTTCAAAACCTTACCGAAATAATCGTCGGATGTAGGGTCAAAAGATGCTGTTAATATTTTGATACCTGGTTTACCTTCGTCGCTAGCATAACTCGAACCTAACGACGACGAGATTAATATCTTAAATCTAGACTTACCGTTTACGGTTTTTGCTTGCGCCTCGTCATCGATAGTGGCGATTGATGTTGCTGCTGGTACAGCTTCCGTTCCATTTAAAACGAACATTCTTGCAGTATCGGGCATCATTACCATGCCACGAATCAAGTTAACTTCGCTACCTGCGGTGACTCCATTAAAGGTATCGTTGTCGCTAAACATCGGCATACCGTATGCTTCGTTAGTAGATAACGTGTGTTGTGCAGCAAGGAACTGAACAACTTTAGTATGGCGATTGTCTGCAGCAGCTATTGTTCCTCCTAAGGAGAAACCGGCATTTTTTACAGTACCTTTATTTATCGTATTTTCGAAGTCTGTTAACGATGAATTAGCACCAGCGCCGAGAACTCTTAGATAGGTTAACGACGCGCGATTTTTCAAAAATTCATTAACGGCATAAGGTCCGAAATACTTTGTATCAAGATTACCAAACGTTTCGGCGAAAGAACCAAAAGTTGCAAAAGTAACAGGTACGAATGCTGGACCTTTATTGCTAGGGCTAACAACGCCTGCTGGCGTACCAACAGGACCGCCTACAACTGGCGCTGATAGATCAATCTCACGTTCATAAAAATTTGGAGATCTAAAAACTTGCTCAGACATTATGTTTCTCCTTCACAGTCGAATTCAAGCAATAAATATCTTGTAAATTGGACAAAACAAAAAATTACACAGGTATTATCTTAAGACCGCGCAAATCCAATCCAGAATAAACAGTTTCGCCAGTCGAAGCGTTAACAGTTACGACTTTTGCGTATCTAATGTCATCACCAACCTGAATCTTTTGATACTGATTGGGATTAATGCCTCTTGGATAAGTTGACAAAGCAGGATCGCTACTGTTCGCATTTAAGTCTCTAGAGTTGGAAGGCTGAATTACTTGTTGACGCCAGCCAGGTCTTCTTTGGTCATCTCGTAGATTGGACTGCTCGTCCAAAGGTAGCGTTGGATCGTCGCTTCCAATCAAATAGTTATTAGAAAATTCCTCTGGACCGATTCCGTCACCGCTATTTCTACTTTCTATCTCAAAGTTAATGATAGGAGACGAAACATATCTTTTAACGGGTATTGGAATTCCTGGCGCAGTGGACGCCCAAAGATAAGCTGGGACTTTGACATCGAATGTACATTTTGTAAATCTTTCGGTAGATGACATGTCTTCAAAACTTGTTTCGACGCTAAAAGCGCCGCCGTCGACAGTCGCTATGAACCAATAACCTTTGGGTGTCAATAGCTTCCATGATTGAGCCTGCGGCAAAAACGATGACATAAACTTTTCTAAAATTTGATTCATGTGCTGAGTAAAATGCGTCCACACAGTAACTTGATATTTGATCGTAAAAAATTGGGGTGCTGGTACAACGAGCGTTTCAAATATGTTATTTTTTTTGTTAGACACTAGCAGGGCACCCGCTCGAACGTCAAAATCATTTTCTAGCGAACCGACTTTTCTCCCGGTCAATAATTGTTGACCACCAGAATATTGAGAGCCGCTAGTAACTGCAGCATTAACTTGATTCAAAATTAATTGTTTGTTAATTATGTTTTGATAATCCCTATCTGAATTATCAAGTCTTCTTCTGACGACCAATTCGCCCGTCTGTTGATTAATTCCTCGGCCCGCTACATCCTCTGACGTTTGTTCTATGCCAACACGCATTATCGTCACCAGTGGCAATATCAACGTGTTATTTCTGTCCCTTAGGGGACGTCCTCTTTTTAACATCGCCCATTTTTCGCCGGCAGCAAAAACTATAGGAACCCTCTTTATCTCTTGTGAATCTTTTCCTCCTACGATAGGTTCTATTTCTTTGTCAAAAAGCGTGAAAATAGAAACGTCGACGTCCTCTATTCCGCACGAAGGAATCGAAAAACTAGATTTAGATGCGCCATCGTAACCCGACTTGACGCCAGGCACGTTAAAACTAACTTCATCAACTGCGTTAAATCTAGTTGTCATATATCTTCCGTTAAATATTAAACACTTCGCGACAAAAGAAAAATCATTAGCAAATATTCGAAAAGCTCTTTTAGATACATCTTAACTTTTACGATATAATTAAGACCGCCGTTAAGGCAACAGGAGACAAAGCAATGAAAAATACGATTACTATGGTTTGCTGCGCTGCAGCGTTGATTGGGTGTAAGGAGTCCGAGGTTAAGCCCGGGGCGGTCGCTTCAGCAGCTACAGTTGCAGAAGTAGTCCCTTCGGCATCAGCAGCCGTCGAAGCAACGGCCGTACCTTCGACGAGCGTGTCAGCTTCGCCCGCAGTTAGCGCTGTTTCTGCTGAAAAAAAGTGAATCGCGCAAGTGCGCTCCCCTTTCGAGCGCACGTTGGCCCCGTCGTCTAAAGGTCAGGACTCGACGCTTTCAATGTCGAAATCAGAGTTCAAGTCTCTGCGAGGTCACCATCTAGTTTTTGTAAACATCTACAGTTTATCCAACCAATCAAGTTACGATGCGTGCATAATTTAGCGCCGAGTGGACCAATTTTAGGTTGGTAAATTTCGAGTACTAAAGCAACTTCATCTTTTTTTAAGTCACCGACTATTATCGGCCAAAACTTAGATTCTGTTGCAGAATATTCCGCGTCGTTCCATGCAGCCCATAGAACCATAGAATTTATTTTGCCGACATTACCAAGCACGACTAGGTCACCAGATTTTAACTGATGAATTTTATCGATTCTATTCTTCGACTTCTTCCTTACCAAGTGAATCGAGCTCTATTATTAATTTAATTAGTCGCTCTCTAATTTTAATTGAACTCTTTCTCGCTTTTCGAGCTAGCTCGATCTCAGCGGTTAATTCTTTTATTTCTTCCAACAAAATTTCTTTTCTGGGCTTTTCGTTTTCCATACAATTTACATGTTAAATTTACACTTGTAAGCGGGCGAGTTAATCGTCGTTATGCGAGACAACATTTTTACAAATCGTATCATACGATTAATTTCCTGCATTAATTATGGTACGATTCGTTTGAAAATTATTTAGTCTTAAATTATGACAATCATCGATCGATTCACCAAAGAAACGGGCTACGATTTTTTATCTAATTTTTATTCTTCGACCGTCAGTTTTGAAGGAAAATTATACCCGACAGTCGAACATGCTTACCAGGCAGCAAAAACGACTGATCCTCAAATAAGAGAAATGATTAGAAAAGCGCGGGGGCCGGGCGAGGCAAAAAAGCTTGGTCAAGGAATAATCGTCAGAAACGATTGGCACGATGTACGATTGTCAATTATGAGATCTTTAATAAAAGAAAAATTTTTTAACCCTTTTTTAACTCATCGTTTATTAAATACTGGAGAATCCCAGTTAATACTCAACAACAAATGGAATGATCGCTTTTGGGGCGTCTGTCGCGGAGAAGGGGAAAATTGGCTTGGCAAAATATTAATGGAAGTAAGAGAAGATCTTCGCAAAGAATCTTCTGAGGATATACAGAAATCAAAAGTAGATTAAAAAAGTCATAGGAATCAAATATTAAGTGAAAAGTGTCAAGCAAGTAATCGTCGTTAGAAAAGACCTTGGATTTAGAAAAAGTAAAATTGCTTCGTTGGCTGCGCACGCTGCAATGCAGTTTATTTTAGACAATAACGAATCTGAAAGATCTGATGAGTTGCAGGTTAAACTATCACAACATGAAGTAGAATGGCTTAAAGGTTCTCTAACGAAAGATATAGTTGGCGTCGGGTCGCACGAGGCGTTGAACGACATGATTCTGAAAGCTGAATTAAACGGAATAAATGTCTACTCCATTTTTGATAAAACAAAAAAACCCGACGAAGGTCCGCAACTAATTTGTGCCGCATTTGGTCCCGACGAAGAAGATCAAATCACACAAATAATTGGTAATTTAAAATCTATCTAGTCGCATGAAAAAAATTAGAATTGTAGTAAAAAAAGAATCTTTGGGAAAAAAATTTCCCGTCTTTAACAGTCCTGAAGCTCTATACGTTTGGCTTCATGATCCTGAACTACAAGCCGCCGCTAGACTAGATCCCTCCTTAGGTACGACTATTTTCTTAAAACCCGGCGAGATAATGGAAGTCGAATGGTTGGGTTGCGAGTTTTTTCAAGAGGACAAGCAAAACCTCTGTATTAGCCAAATTAGATTAGCAAAAACTATTAAAATTAAGGGACTAGACGTCAGCGAAGTCGTCGGCGTTCATAGCGGCTGGACAATAAAAGACATCATTCATTTTAAAAACGACGACGACGTGGACACCAAAAGGCTTAAATTAACTTCTAAATCAAAACACAAATTTAACATTGAGGAGTTGTTTCAAAATAGAGGATTACTAGATAAAGACGCAGATATAAAAATTAAGCCTCAAGATCTTCATTAAGAATGATCACATCAAACCGTAAGCTTGTAATGTATCGATAATCTCATTAAGTT
>Ga0194129_10003659_pt1 | contig 21235 bp, 20 predicted proteins | sample TA2KigCa35mmetaG_FD_150862 | JGI IMG/M metagenome (GOLD analysis project Ga0194129, IMG submission 150862) | Freshwater microbial communities from Lake Tanganyika, Tanzania - TA2015038 Kigoma Deep Cast 35m | ecosystem: Environmental > Aquatic > Freshwater > Lake | place: Tanzania: Lake...
AGAGTTGAACTAACTCCTCCATCGTTATGTTTTCGCGGTCATCTCCGGGCGACCAACCAAGTAGCGCCAAGTAATTACAAATCGCTTCCGGCAAAAATCCTTCTTCGCGATACCAAGCAATTGAGACTTCACCATTTCGTTTTGAGAGTTTCGCATTATCGGTTCCCATTACGAAGGGAAGATGAGCGAACTCGGGATAATCCGATGGAGCAACTCCCATCGCTTGATAGACGCGAATCTGGCGAGGCGTTGAAGAGAGTAGGTCTTCGCCGCGCAGCACATGAGTGACTTTCATTAGAACATCATCAACGGCTACCGCCAAGGTGTAGAGCGGAGAGCCATCTGCGCGCATCAAGACAAAATCAGGTACATATTTATGCTCGAAAACGACTTCGCCACGAATGAGATCTGTAAATCGGGTTTCACCATCGGGCATCCGCATACGGATGACCGGCTTACGACCTTCTGCTTGGTATCTTGAAATTTCTTCACCCGTAAGCGAACGGCACTTACCGTCATAACCAGGCGCTTGATTGGCCTGACGCTGCGCTTCGCGCCGCGCTTCTAACTCCTCTGTCGAGCAATAACAGTTATATGCATCGCCATTCTTAAGAAAGGTATTGGCCCACTCGGAATAAATCTCAAGACGCTGGGATTGGAGATATGGACCATAGGAGCCGCCAACTTCAGGGCCCTCATCCCAGTTAAGTCCCAACCATTTCAAGGTATCGATAGCGCGAGCTATGTATTCATCGGTAACGCGTTCTCTATCGGTATCTTCAATACGGAAAATCAACTTCCCGCCGGTATGGCGGGCGTAAGCCCAATCAAATAGAGCGGTGCGGATATTTCCTACATGCAAATCACCGGTCGGCGAGGGTGCAAACCTTGTCCGGATCTCTCTCTTTGCTAGATCAGCCACGCGCAGATACTCGATTCGTAAGTTCGCCTAAACCTTCGATGGCAATCTTAACTTCTTTACCAGGAATTACTGGTCCAATACCAGCTGGAGTTCCGGTAAGAATTACATCACCAGGCAAAAGTGTCATCGCGCTAGTTATAAAGTTAATAATTGTAGGAATATCAAAGACCATCTCATCTAGGTGTGCGTTCTGTTTTATCTCGCCAGCAACCTCGGCTGTGATGCGCTGTTTAGCAGGAAGAAACTCGGTATCAATCCAAGGACCGAGTGGGCAGAAAGTATCGAAGCTCTTGCTTCGAGTCCATTGTCCATCACCCTTTTGAATATCGCGAGCGGTAACGTCATTGGCAATGGTGTATCCAAAAATCACATCTTTGTACCGCTCTTTTGGGACATCTTTACAGATTCGCGAAATCACAATCGCTAATTCAGCCTCATGATCTACTCGCTCGCTCTGGATAGGCCAGTTGATAATGTCATTAGGGCCAATCACAGATGTATTTGGCTTTAGGAAGATGATTGGCTCTTTGGGAACTTCTCCCCCCATCTCGGCAGCATGATCAGCGTAGTTTTTACCGACGCAGACAACTTTGCTCCTTGGAATCACAGGCGCCAAGATACGAACGCTCTCGAGTGGAATTCGTTCCTCTCTTAGTTGAATCCCGGAATAAAGTGGATCACCATTTACAAGCCGGATAGTTGAGTTATCTTCAAGGATGCCAAATAGCGGGTCGCTTCCCAAGTTTGAACCTGTTGGCGGAGTGAAACGGAGAATTCGCACCAGGAGACCTTAAGGCTTTACTTCCGTGCTGCCGCGCTCCACTAGAACCGTTCCAATTCGGTGCCGTCTACCTACTGGGCGTTCTGCTGTGACTTTCCACCCGCTAAGTTCAATCTCGCTACCGGGAATCGGCACTCGACCCAAGAGCTTGGCCATGTAACCACCAACCGTATCTACTTCCTCAAGTTCATCTTTTTCAAACTCGATATCAAGATGTTCTGCTAAATCCTCAATATGAAGCCGCGCCGAGACCCGGGCTTTCTTGCCCTCCTCAAGCCATTCAATTTCCTCTAGGTCATCGTCATACTCATCAGCGATTTCGCCGACAATCTCTTCCAACAAATCTTCGATGGTAATCAAGCCAGCGGTGCCGCCATACTCATCAACCACAATGGCAAGGTGAATTTGGTCGCGCTGCATCTCCTTTAGTAATTCAGCAGCCGTCTTTGTCTCAGGAATAAAGGTGGCGGGCCGGACATGATCAAGGACCAATTCGGTCTGTTCAGATTCGCGATATTCGTGGGTCCGCTTTGCCAAATCCTTTACATATGCGATTCCAATTATTGTGTCGAGGTTCTCGCCAATTACTGGGATTCTTGTAAACCCAGATCTCAGCGCAAGTGAAAGTCCCTGGCGGAGATTCTTACTTCCTTCAATCCAAACCATCTCAGTTCGAGGAACCATCAATTCGCGCACCAAGGTATCGCCCAACTCAAAGACTGAGTGGATCATCTCGTGCTCAGACTCCTCCACTAAGCCACGTTCATGGGCTTGATCTACTAAATCTCGAAGTTCCGCTTCGTTAGCAAATGGACCGGTCTTAAAACCTTTTCCAGGAGTTATGGCATTTCCGATGGCAATCAGAAGCGTAGTTATTGGTCCAAGTATCTTGGAGAGAATTACCGCAGCGATGCTCGCCGGCACGATCCAAGCGCCGGCATGTTGTTTACCTAGAGTTCTAGGTCCCACTCCAACTACAACAAATGAGAGAACCAGCATCGCGCCAACCGAGACGCTCATCGCAATCGCTAATGAATCAAATAGATCAATCAACGCCTCCGCCACGATCACCGTCGCGGTCAATTCCGCAGCTTTTCTAACGAACAAGACAACATTTAAGTATCGCGCTGGTTCAGAGAGAACTCGCTGAACCCAAGCCGCTCGCTTAGAGGACTTACTCTCAAGCTCTTCAACAAAGACACGCGAAATAGAATTTATCGCGCTCTCGCTTCCGGCTAAGAAGCCGGCAAATAGGAGTAACGCAACAACAACTGAGATGACCAAAATGCTCACGCTTGGATCCGCCAACCTTTCAGGTAATCATCTTGTAGAGAGAACATAACTTCTTTCTCTTCACTTTCGCGATGGTCGTATCCGAGCAAGTGCAGCACGCCGTGGATAGTTAAGAGCTCTAGCTCATCTTGCAACGAGTGGCCCGCCTCCTTGGCTTGGGGCTCTGCATAACTTGGACAGAGAACAATATCCCCGATTACGCCCGGTCCATCAGCCGCCGAATTCGGCTTGATTTCATCCATCGGAAATGAGAGGACATCGGTCGCACCTGGTTCATCCATCCACTGGAGATGCATAGTACTCATCTCCGACTCATCAACAATTGAAATGCTCAGCTCTGAATCTGGATGGATTCCGAGGCGTTCTAGTGAGTATTGCGCAACGCCTTTTATTCGCCCCTCGTCACACTTCACAGTAGCGAGGTTTGTGAGTTCAATGTTCATAGCGTCAGCAGTCAACGACTGCGGTTAGCGATCACTCCTTAACGAGCGTGGCTTATTAGCGCGCCGCGCAGCACGGTTTCCATCTACTTGAGAATCAAATCTTCCATATGCGTCCACAATCTCACTTACCAATCTATGGCGTACCACGTCTTCTGAGGTTAGATCCACAAATGAGATATCGGTGATCCCTTCCAAGATGGAACGGACGACTTGAAGACCTGATTCCTGATGATTAGGAAGATCGATCTGGGTGATATCCCCAGTCACTACCATCTTCGATCCAAAACCAAGTCGAGTTAGAAACATCTTCATCTGTTCTGGGGAGGTGTTCTGGGCTTCATCGAGAATTATGTATGAATCATTTAGGGTGCGTCCGCGCATATAAGCAAGTGGCGCGACTTCGATAGTTCCTGATGACATCAACCTAGGAATCGCATCTGGATCGAGCATGTCATGAAGTGCATCAAAGAGCGGACGAAGATAGGGATCTATTTTTTCGTGAAGCGTTCCCGGTAGAAAACCTAACCGTTCGCCAGCCTCTACAGCAGGACGAGTGAGAATGATTCGATTTACTTGCTTTGATTGCAGAGCCTGAACCGCCTTGGCCATCGCAAGATATGTCTTTCCAGTTCCAGCTGGACCAATTCCAAAGGTAATTGTGTTCTTATCTATGGCATCTACATAGCGCTTCTGATTCACCGTCTTTGGTCGGATTGTTTTACCGCGATTGCTGAGAATATTTAGCGTCAGAACTTCAGCTGGGGTTTCATTGCCGTCACCAAGAATCATCGCAATTGAACGGCGCACCGCATCATCACTTAAAGGCTGCCCCGCCCGAACCACCGAAAGAAAGTTTGCAACAAGCTTCTGGACGTTTTGGACCGAGCCTGTTGGGCCGCGAAGAATTACCTCGTTACCTCGGACGGTGACCGCAACTTCCGGAAAAGACTTCTCGATAGCGCGGATGTATGAATCATTTGGTCCAGTTAGGGCAACGCTTGGAATATCTTCGGGAAGCGTTAGAACCGTTCTCTCCATTAGCCCCATTCTAGTGCTGTGCCTTCTAGTTGCGCTTGCCTTAGCCAGGTGGCCAACCGAACTCTCTTCCACCAAGGAGATGTAAGTGAGCGTGAAATACGGATTGACCAGCTGCCTCACCGGTATTGAATACGGTTCGGTAGCCCGGCAAATTCAAATCGACTGAGAGTTTCTTAGCTACCTTAAAAAGTTCTGCGAGCGCGCTTGGTTGTACTTCTGCAAGTTCGGCAGCGTTCTCCACATGTTTCTTCGGAACTATCAAAATGTGAGTTGGAGCTTGCGGATTTAAATCGGGAAATGCAACTACCTCGTCGTTATTAACCAGTAAGTTAGCTGGAATCTCGCCGGCAACAATCTTACAAAAGATGCAATTCATGAATTAGTTCTACCAGATTCCGAATCCACTTTGAACTGCGGCAAGTGCTGCGACGCCTGCATGTGCGGAGCGAAATACCGGTTTACCAAGAACCACAGATTGCGCCCCAGCTTTCTCAAAGAGCGCAGCCTCATCATCGGAAATTCCGCCTTCGGGCCCAATAATCAGATTCACTTCGCGAGGAGGTTTTCCGGTTACGACGTCAGAGAATTTGTTGACACCGGCTTCATGAAGCATGAGCGAAAATTCACCATCTTCGATCCGCTCTTTGACTTGTGAAGTTGAGTGAATATCCAAGATTTGCGGAATCCAAGTCCGGCGCGATTGTTTGGTTGCCTCCCGAGCCCATGAGCGCCACTTAGAGAGCGCATCTTTATCTTCTTTCCACTGTCCAATGGATCGCGAAGCAGACCACGGAATGATGATGTCCGCCCCACCTTCAGTTAAAAGTTCAAGAGTCTCGCGCGCTCGATCGCCCTTAGTGAGCGCTTGAATAACTATAAGGATTGTCCTTGATCTCGGCTCATCGACTACTTCCAGGATGCGACAGCCGATGTTCCGCTTATTTATATCTAGAACTTCAACCTCAGCGCGCCGACCAGCTCCATTTGTTACCAATACCCGCTCGCCCACTTTGATTCGGGATACCGAACCTGCGTGATGCGCTTCATCGCCCTCGATGACAAGATCGCCACGATCAGGAATATTCTCGACAATAAATAAGGGAAGCATCTATCCTCTAAACGCTTCTTTAAACTTTGCAAACAGACCTGAGTCATTATTTCTCCGAACTTGGCCCCCAATTGTCTTCTCTCCGCGTAACTCAGCAAATGATTTCAGTAGCTCTGATTCCGCTTTAGAGAGTTTGGTAGGAATCTCTACATTCATATGTACAAATAAGTCGCCACGCGAACCGCTTCTAAGTCGAGTCATGCCCTTACCTTTAACCGGGATCATCTCCCCGCTCTGGGTTCCAGGCTTAACTTCGACTTCAATCTCCCCATCAAGAGTTTCAACTTTCATCTTTGTACCAAGCGCCGCACCGGTCATCGGAACATTTAATTGGAGATGTAGGTCATCTCCATCGCGAACTAAGAAATCATGGTCAGCCACAATGATTTCTACATATAAATCGCCGGCCGGGCCACCGCCAGCACCAACTTCTCCCTGGCCACTTAATTGAATCCGATTTCCAGTTTCTACTCCGGCCGGAATTTTCACGTCAATATTGCGTTTTGCGCGAACTCGTCCATCGCCAGCGCACTCCCGACATGGATTTGGGATTACAGTTCCAAAGCCTTGGCAGGTACCGCATGGTCTAGATGTCATGACTTGTCCGATGAATGAACGGGTTACTTGTTGGACTTCACCTCTACCTTTACAGATATCGCATGTACGCGGTGAGCTTCCAGATTCACAACCATCGCCACCGCATTTGTCACAAATAACTGCGGTCTCAACTCCGATTGTCTTCGAGACTCCAAAGCAAGCTTGATTTAAATCGATTTCAACGCGAATTAGCGCATCTTGTCCTTGGCGCATCCTTGGGCGTGGCCCTCTTGGCGCGCCACCGCCACCAAAGAACGCATCCATAATGTCGCTAAATCCACCGAAGCCACCACCAAACCCAGAGAACCCATCGCCACCTCGATCATAAGAACTTCGCTTTTCTGGATCACTTAGTACTTCATAAGCAGCGGTTATCTCTTTAAAACGATCTTGAACTTTTGGATCCGGATTAACATCCGGATGCATCTCGCGCGCTAACTTTCGATAGGCCCGCTTAATCTCATCTGAGGATGCTCCTCGATCGACGCCGAGTGTCGCGTAATGATCAGCCATTATCTGCCCTCAGTTAGGAATCGGCCTACGTAGCGAGCAACTGATTGCACCGCTGACATAGATGCGGAGTAGTCCATCCGCGTAGGGCCAATAACGCCAAGCGCTCCCAATGAATTCCCATCATCGCCATAGCCAATGCTTACCAAGCTGGTGCTCTTTAAGCTCTTATCAGCTTGCTCGGTTCCGATTCGAATACGCATTGAGTCACTTGAATCACTCAATAGACGAAGTAGAACAACTTGCTCTTCCAAAGCTTCGAGAACCGCATGGATATCCGAGGACGATGCATCACCTGGTCTCGCTAAATTTGCAGTTCCAGCGATCGCAACTCTTTCTTCGGCTCGCTCGAGCGACATCTCAATCAAGTTAGAGATTATCAAGGCAACTGAAGTTCGTTCATTTCGCGGAAAGGCCTCAAGAAGACTTTCAAGTGAGCTCGATACATCCGCCATGTTCCTTCCAGCTACGACCGAATTTAGTCGATTCTTCAGATCTCCCAACATTTGATCCGTGATGGGATGTGGGAGTTCAAGCACGCGTTGCTCCACGCGCCCGGTATTTGTAATCAATACCAACATTATTCGAGTCTGATTTAGCGAAACTAATTCAATATGACGGACTTTTGATTTAGTGATTGATGGATATTGAACGACCGCGACCTGTTTAGTTACTTGGGCGAGGAGTCGAACTGTTCGCATTACAACATCATCCAAGTCATGCGCGCCTCCTAAGAAAGTCTCGATAGCGCGTCGTTCTGCAGTCGAGAGCGGTTTTACCTTCGCCAATTTATCTACGAATATTCGATAACCCTTATCGGTTGGTATGCGCCCAGCGCTGGTGTGTGGCTGGGTAATTAGCCCAGCACTTTCCAAAACTGACATTTCATTTCGAATCGTTGCTGATGAAATCCCAAGTCCGTGGCGTTCTGCAATAGCGCGGGAGCCAACCGGTTCTTCTGTGGCAACGTACTCATCGACTATCGCGCGCAAGATCTCTAGCTGGCGCGTTTCGATATTCGATTCTTTATTTAAGTCTTTATTTAGGACCATTAATCCGCTACCCCTAGATAGTGGCAATTCCAAATGTGGTCAGAATCAAGAGCAGCATCGCAGGAAAAGCGGTCTTTGCCTTGTTCGCACGGAAGTGGAAGAAAATTGCGCCAGCCATTATTACCCAGAGGAAAATAAAACCGTAAATTTTCAAATCCTTGTTCTCAAGAGCGAAACCAATCACCAGGCTAAGCGCAGCTAGCGTCTCAAGCATTCCCACTAAGCGGGCAAAGCCATCTGGAAAGTTGATATCTCTAGTTCCAGAGAGGCCGGCCGAGGAGCCACTCGCCTTTGATAGTCCAGCAATGAGAAAGATGACGGCGAGTAACAGGGTGATGACGGTGTGGGCAGTTTGCATAGGAAGTGAAGTTACTACACCAGCATTTCGCGCACGATTCGATCGGCTATCAGCCGCCCAGTTCTCGACAAGACGAGATGACCTGTGTCCCAATTAGCGCCCTCGATATGGCCGGAATCTCGATACTTGGTGACCTTTGCCAACTCTTCCTCGGTGAGGTCGCTAAGTGAAATTCCCTCACTCATACGAATCTGCAACATTACAAACTCATCGCGCTTATTCGCCTCAGAGAGTAATTCGCTACTTGCTTCCGGCGAATTACCGATAGCCAGAGCGTTTTGATATGTATTGGGATGCTTTACATTCCACCAACGTTTTCCTGCGAAGTAAGAGTGCGCGCCTGGGCCTACTCCCCACCATTGCGATCCATTCCAATATGCAATGTTGTGACGACACTCGCCACCGGGTTTTGCCCAATTACTCAATTCATACCAGTTAAATCCGCTTTGCAGTGCTGCTTCATCAAAGATTAGATACTTCTCAGCAGTTTCATCATCTGGTGGGATTATTAACTCCCCTCGCTTTACGCGCGCGGCCAACTTTGTGCCAGTTTCGACAATGAGCGCATATGCGCTGATGTGATCAATAGGGAGTGAGAGCGCGCTCTCATAAGTCGTCTTCCAATCTTCAATGGATTCACCAGGGACTCCATAAATTAAATCGACACTTAGGTGCTCTATCCCTGAATCTTTCACAAGTTTGCACGCCTTAATTACATTCTCAGGGTTATGAGTACGATCAAGGGCAGCTAAGACATGTGGAACCGCGGATTGCATGCCAAGAGAGATTCGAGTTATGCCGGCGGCAACAAGCTCATCAAGATAACTCGCTGACAAAGTATCTGGATTGGCCTCAAGAGTTATTTCGGCTCCCGGCTCTAGGTTGAACTCTTCCCGGACTTTGCGAATCACTCGGGCAATGTCGCTACTCGGTATGAGCGAAGGTGTGCCCCCACCGAAGAAGATGGTTGGGACATCAAAGGCGCCAACGCTCTTCTTGGCCATTTCTATCTCACGTAAAACCGCGTCTATGTAGGGAGTGGTGATCAGAGCTAGGTTTGCAGAATTGAGTTCCTGGGGCGTATACGTGTTGAAGTCACAGTATCCGCACCGCTTTACGCAATACGGGATATGGATATAGAACGAGAGCGCGCTTGTGGCGCTACTTCTTGGTCTTTCCACTTTCGCCATCCGAGTTTGTGGAGAGCGCTGCGATGAAGGCTTCTTGTGGGACCTCGACCTTGCCCACCATCTTCATTCGCTTCTTACCCTCTTTCTGCTTCTCCAAGAGTTTACGCTTTCGAGTGATATCGCCACCGTAACATTTTGCAAGAACATCTTTTCGGATTGCGCGGATATTCTCACGGGCAATTATTTTCGCGCCAATAGCGGCTTGGATTGGTACTTCGAATTGCTGCCTTGGGATCAAGTCACGCAATTTCGTAGTCATCATTACGCCATATGGATAAGACTTATCGCGATGCACAATTGAACTAAATGCATCAACGGTATCGCCCTGTAGCAGGATGTCTACCTTAACAAGATCACCTTCTGCTTCCCCAATAGGTTCATAATCCAACGAGGCATAACCCTTGGTGCGTGATTTAAGTTGGTCAAAGAAGTCAAAGACGATCTCCGCGAGCGGAAGGGTGTAGCGAATCTCAACCCGATCTTCAGAGAGATAATCTATGCCACCTAAAGTTCCGCGGCGTGACTGGCAGAGCTCCATAATTGTTCCGATGTAATCAGAGGGCGAGAGAATCGTCGCCTTAACTATTGGCTCTAAAACTCTTGCCACTTTTCCATTTGGGTACTCACTAGGGTTGGTGACGATCTTTTCGCTGCCATCTTCAAGGAATACTCGATAGACCACGTTGGGGGCGGTAGAAATTAGTGAGAGATTAAACTCGCGCTCGAGCCGTTCGCGCACGATTTCCATATGGAGTAGCCCTAAGAAGCCGCATCTAAAGCCAAATCCAAGCGCTACTGAAGTTTCTGGTTCATAAACGAGGGCAGCATCATTTAGCTGCAACTTATCTAACGCATCACGGAGAATTGGATAGTCATCGCCATCGATTGGATAAAGCCCGGAAAAAACCATCGGCCTTGGATCTTTATATCCAGCGAGCGCTTCTTTAGCGGGGTTGTGATACGAAGTGACGGTATCGCCGACTCTCGAGAGGCGAACATCCTTAACGCCAGTAATCAAGTAGCCCACTTCACCCACGCCAATTCCAGCGCTAGATACTGGTTCTGGGGAGATGACTCCGATGTCGAGTAGTTCATGGCGAACGCCAGTAGAAACCATCTGAATCTGCTCGCGCGGTGAGAGTTTTCCATCGAAGACGCGCACATAAGTGACAACGCCTCTATATGTGTCGTAAACCGAGTCAAAGATAAGTGCGCGCGCTGGGGCATCAGCAGAACCCTTAGGAGCGGGGATCTGGGCAACGATTTGATCGAGCAGCTCTTCGACTCCTGCGCCAGTCTTTCCTGATACGCGCAGGCAGTCCGATGGTTTACATCCAACAAGTTTTGCAAGTTCTTCTGCAAACTTATCTGGTTGCGCAGCAGGTAGATCAATCTTATTTAGAACTGGAATTGTGGTTAGTTCGTTCTCCATCGCTAAATAGAGGTTTGCAAGAGTCTGGGCTTCAATACCTTGGGCGCAATCCACCAAGAGAATCGCACCTTCGCACGCGGCAAGTGATCTTGAGACTTCATAAGTGAAATCAACATGTCCCGGGGTATCGATCATGTTGAGTATGTATTCCTTGCCATCTATTCCAGATTTCCATGGGAGGCGAACGGCCTGGCTCTTGATGGTGATTCCACGCTCTCGTTCAATATCCATTCGATCGAGATATTGCTCGCGCATATTGCGCGCTTCAACGACGCCAGTAATTCCTAGCATTCGATCAGCTAAAGTGGATTTGCCGTGATCAATATGTGCGATGATACAGAAATTGCGAATCTGCGCAGGATCAGTCTTCGAAGGCTGTGGCGCCTTATTTAATGGAATAGCGGGCATCGCTCGTCCGCCTAGTTCTTATTGATACAGGGTTTAGCGAACGCCGGCTTTATGGGCAGCTTTTGCCATAGCCGACTTCTTGTTCGCAGCTTGGTTGGCATGAATGACGCCCTTTGAAACCGCAACATCCAATTCACGTGATGCACTCTTAAGTTCGGTGGCGATGGTCTTGCTATCTCCTGAGGAGACGGCATCGCGGAAGCGACGAATAGCAGTCTTAAATGACGAACGGACCGACTTATTACGAAGTCTTGCCTTCTCGTTGGTCTTGATTCGCTTGATCTGAGACTTGATATTTGCCACGAAACTGCCTTCCTTTGCGCGCCTTTTACCCGCTTGATTACCCGTTTTTACGAGCGCCGAAGGGTATCAGCAGCACCATAGGAGGCTCAAACCGAGCCTCCCGAAGCCACATTCTTGGCAATCGAAACCATCGCCCGCTCTAAGGCATAGATCGGAGCGGCCTCGCCACCCTTTACGCCAACATCGGCTCTGACCAATTCCTCAATAGCAAAAGTGATCATTCCCGGGCGCCACTTAGTTAGTTGTCGCCGCGCTTTATCAATCTGCCAAGGAGCGAGTCCTAATTTCCCAGCGACCTCAAAGGATTTTGCGCTGCGAGGTAGATCTGAGACTTTTGCAAGAGCGCGGACTCCGTTAGCGACTGCAGAGACAATCATGACCGGATCAGTACCAGTATCTAACGCATTTCTTAGTGAGATTAGAGTCCCCCGAACATCCCCAGCAATCACAGCATCTGCAACATCAAATCCGGTGGCTTCAACTCGGCCTTGATAGTAATTGGCGATATCTCCCTCATCAATAACCGCCTTACCGGCGTTGGTATCAAAAGAGATCTGGCTACAAGCCGCAGCTAACTCCCGGGTATCGCTTCCAGTTGCGCTAACTAGCGCCGATACTGCAGCGCTGGAAATCTTTCTTCCATGCCTTGTGAATTCTTGGCGGACAAACTCTTCTTTTTCGCTCTGTTTTTTCAAAGGTTCACAGGCGATGTATTCCGCTTTTAACTTCTTGATTTTCTCAACTAAACCCTTGCCTTTGACGCCGCCCTTATGTAGAAAAATCAGATGGGTATTGGGATCTATCGCATCGAAACTCTCCAGGATTTCTTCTCCGACTTCGGCGTGCACATCTTGGAGATCGCGCAGAATCACGACGCGCTTTTCAGAGAATAGCGATGGAGCGATTACTTCTCCGTAGCGACCAACTTCTAACTCACCGCCATCTAATGAGGTCCGTTCAAAATCCCTTCGCGCCTCCAAAGCTTCATTTAGCGCCCGATCTGAAAGCGCGGCTTCGCCGCCATGAATAAGAAGTAGTGGGTTTAATGCCATGAAATCCGCCACCACTCCTTTCCTAATCGCCGGGCTGAGAATATCGGCCGAGCAGAATCATCTAAATGCCAACTTAAGGCAACCGCACCATCTAGATCGCTTCTAAAGACGCTGCCTTTGCTCTCGAGGCTTGATATTAGCCCGTTATCTGGATGGCCGTAAGAGTTGCGCCCCACGCTAACTAGGAAGACTGACGCCCCCTCAAAGAACTTTGGTTCCTGATGTTTTGAGCCATGATGTGGAACTTTGATGACATCAATTCCATCTAGTTCTCTAAGTAATTCTCGCTGCGCCCGAGGTTCGATATCTCCCGTGATCAAGATTCGAACTTGCTCCACATCAACGATGGCTACAACGCTCCGGTTATTCTCAGTAGAACCATCGCCAGATATTGAGTCAAAACTCTCTGCGCCGGTTTCTGGCCAGATAATCTCCAGCCTCTTATCTCCTATTTTGAAACTCTGACCACTTCGCACAATCTGTTCTGGCAGTGAATCAAATAGATCAACTTCGCGATTCATCCAGACTTCCCCTACTTCTCGGCCACCGATTCCAGTAAATCCTTGATAGTGATCGGCATGAATATGACTTATCACAACCAATGGGAGGCGTTTGACTTGAAATTGATCTAGACAGCGATCAAGCAGGCGCGGATCAGGACCTGCGTCTAAGAGGATGGCTGATCCCCCACCAAGATTTATCAAGAGCGCATCGCCTTGCCCCACATCACATTGACCAACTCTCCAATTACTCCCCGGAAAAATGAACCTCTGGCTCGAGCCGATTGCTAGCAGCGCTAATAGCGAGAGGATGACTGCCTTCCTCCCTAGGAATCTGTGGAGCACAAGTAAAGCCCCACCAAGAAGAATTACCGGAGCGCTCGTAACCAAAGCGGGCATCGAGCCACTCCATGAGGCGATGTAAACAATCCAACTCGTTCCTATATTTGCAATCTCAAGAAGAAAGCGAGCTATCGGCGCGACCGGAAGTATTAGCAGCGTGGCAGTGAAACCGAAGATTGTTACAAATGGAACTACTGGAGCTACGAGAATGTTTAGCAAGACAGTCCCTAGATTTAGCCCACCTGAAATGACCATCAAATAAGGAGCGCAGAACAAGGTTGCGGCCGTAGGTATTGAAATCAATTCACCCACCGCTTTGGGGCCAGGAACCCGAGCGGCAATCTTTGGGGCAAAGAAAATTAGCCCGCTTGTAGCAAGTACGCTCAAGATGAAGCCCGCTTCAAAGGCCTGAAATGGATTGATTAGTAGTAAGAGTGAGATGGCGACCGCTAGTGAATTAACTCCGGCGTTGCGCCGACCACTCGACTTCGCTCTTAGGAGTACAGCAGCCATGACTCCAGCTCTTAACACCGATGGTGTGGGTCGAACTAGGAATACAAAGATCACTAAGGCAAATATTGTGATTGAACTCTGAATCTTTCGATTCGGAATGAAAAAGCCGATAATCGCGAAGAGAAATGCGCTAACAATCGCAAAATTTGCACCGCTCACCGCAGTTAGATGAGATAAACCGGCCTCAAGCATCTGCTTTGAAAGGGCGCTACTTTGTAACGAGGTATCCCCAATAACCATTCCCGGAATAAGTGCTGCAGAGTCGCCACCAACTCTTGAAGTCGCCTCACGTAGCGCAACGCGAACTTCTTCCAAGGCCTTTAGCGACTTCGGTGTGCTTATTGAACGCAAGGAACCTTCTTGGGCGATGAGAAGCGCAGCAACTTTTCGCTCTTTTGAATCGATCAGCCTTCCAGATAACTGGATTCGTTGACCGGGGATCAATAGCTCTTTGGCCTCTACTATTACGCGAATCGGTAGCCGGACCCGGAACTGCAAATCATCGGTGGTAAGAGTTTCTGCGCGCATCAAGAAAGTAGTTCTAGATTCGGTCAATCTTGAGCCAATAACTCTTGGCCGGGTTTTACTAGGATCGCTGCTAACTACTCCTTCGATGCGTACGCTAGTTTGAACAAATTTCGAGAGCTCGCTTGATTCAAGTGCAGTCATATGAATCAAAAGCGCACTCGCACCGGTCATGGACGCAATCAAGACTGGAGTAATGGCTCGATTTCGAAAGAACACCAAGAGCGGCGCCAAAAGCAGCGCCTTTAGTTCGAATAAGTCCGCGAGTGCGATTCCCGCCCAGATACCAATCGCAAGTGCGAGGGATTGGTAATTCCTTCTTAGTAACTCAGAGCGGGCTTGCAACCTCAAAGAGATAGTCTGGATTTAATCCGCTCGAAAGTTTTCGTACCTATTCCCGGAACCTTTTGAAGATCTGCGATATCTACAAATGGCCCATTGGCACTTCGGTAATCAACGATTCGCCTGGCGAGAACCGGTCCAATTCCAGAGAGTGAGTCGAATTGGGAGACGCTGGCGCGATTTACATAGACCGTTCCACTAAAGGATTTGGTGCCAGCCTTCTTCTTCTCATCCGGTTTCACGCCGAGATAGATCTGTTCGCCATCTACTACCTTGCGAGCGAGACTAATTACGGAGAGATCTACGCCTTTTTTCGCGCCGCCTGCAGCGGATAGCGCATCGACAACGCGAGAGCCATCGATAACGGGATACACACCAGGTCGCTTTACTTCTCCAGCTACATGTACCAGCAACATCTTTGATGGTGCGCTCTCAATAACCTTTATCGCGGGAGTTTCAACAGCCTCACCGCGCGATGAGAGGAAAAGGACTCCGGCAATCAGGATTGCAACTAGAGAGAGCGATAACGGCTCGCCGTTGTTCGGTAGTGTATTCAAGAGTTTGGGATTTGAAATCTTCGAGTTTCTCTTTTAGTAAGTTCATAGGCGAATCAGAGCAGAGAACTAAGAGGAGAAATCAGTTAGATCAAGGGGCTGTGGATATCAGAGAACGATGTTTACAAATTTTGGCGCTTTGGTAATTATTTTTTTCGGCACGCCATTTAACTCATCCTTAATGTTCGTATCGCTAAGGGCCATATCCTCAAGTTCTTTATCGCTTATGTTTGGGGATACTTCGACACGGTTCTTGATCTTTCCATTTACCTGGAAGATTGCGGTGACTGAGTCTTCGGTGAGTAGCGAAGAATCAACTTGTGGCCAGCCAGCAAGGGCTACGGAAGGCTCATGCCCTAACCGCTCCCACATCTCTTCGGCTGTATACGGAGCGATCAATGAGAGTGAGATGGCGACGGCTTCGGTGGCCTCTCGAACTGCAGGATCGGCCGGGCCACAACCGCTATCAATCGCCTTTCGGGTTGCATTTACCAATTCCATAATGCGCGCAACCGCAACATTAAAGCGGAAGGATTCGACGGCAAAGGAAATGTCATGGAGCACCTTATGTGTAGTTTTGCGAAGCGCAACATCGCCACTCTTGAAATCCACACCAGCTTTGCTAGTTACATCTCCGGAAAGTCGCCAGGCGCGATTTAGAAACTTTACTGATCCTGATGGTGAGACATCAGCCCAATCCACATCATCTTCCGGCGGGCCGGCGAAGACCATCGATAAGCGGATTGCATCAACTCCATGTCGCTCTAACTCATCCGATAAGCGAACTAAATTCCCCCGGCTCTTGCTCATCGCCGAGCCATCCATAATCACCATGCCTTGATTCAATAGTCGAGTAAATGGCTCGGTGAAATCAACCAGTCCCACATCAAATAGCGCCTTGGTAAAGAAACGTGAATAGAGCAGATGAAGGATCGCATGCGTTACTCCCCCGACATATTGATCGACCGGGAGCCAGGTCTTTACCTCATCTAAATCAAAAGCTCGGTCATCTTTATCAACGCTGGTGTAGCGGAGGAAGTACCAGGATGAATCAACAAAGGTATCCATGGTGTCGGTATCGCGAAGCGCTGGTTGGCTGCACTTGGGGCATTTAACGTTAACCCAATCTTTTGCAGTTGCTAGTGGAGAACTTCCCTTTGGCTTTAGATCTACAGTCTTTGAATCTGGTAAGCGGACAGGTAACTCTTCAAGCGGAACTGGCACTTCACCGCACTTCTCACAATGAATAATCGGGATCGGAGTGCCCCAATAACGCTGGCGCGAAATCAACCAATCGCGGAGGCGATAATTTTGGGATGCCTTAGCAAGGCCGTTCGACTCTAATTCTTTGATTACCTTTGTTATAGCCGAAGCGGTATCAAGCCCATTTAATGAACCGGAATTAATCAACTTTCCATCGCCATCGGTTGCAACCCCAGTGGCTTCTGGATCCTCACCTTCGGTCTCTACAACAACGCGAACTGGAAGCTTCATAGCGCGGGCGAAATCTAAGTCCCGCTGGTCATGAGCTGGGACCGCCATGATTGCGCCAGTTCCATAATCAGCGAGCACATAATCACTCGCCCAGATAGGAATCCGTTCACCATTCACCGGATTAATTGCATAACGCTCCAAGAAAACGCCGCTCTTTGCCTGCTCCGTTGAGAGTCGATCGATATCACTCGCCGCCTTAACGGAGTCGAAGTACTCGTTAAATTTCGACTCGACGGAGGTTCCCGCAACGAGTTCACGCGCGAGCTCGCTATCTACAGCAACGACCATGAAGGTTGCGCCATAGAGAGTGTCTGGTCGGGTTGTATAGATGACAACCGGTTCGCCACGTCCTTCGATTTCAAATTTGACTTCAGCGCCCGTCGATTTACCAATCCAATTTCGCTGCATGGTGAGAACTTTTTCAGGCCACTTACCCTCGAGTTGCTCCATATCGGCAAGCAATCTCTCGGTGTAATCAGTGATCTTGAAGTACCACTGATTTAACTTCTTCTTAGTTACAGCGTTATCACATCGTTCACAGAGCCCGGCGACAACCTGTTCATTTGCAAGAACTGTCTGGCAATCCGGGCACCAATTAACGGCTGAGTCTTTACGGTAGGCCAGGCCACGTTCGAACAATTTCAAGAATATCCATTGGTTCCAGCGGTAATACTCAGGATCACAGGTATAAAGAACTCGATCCCAATCAAAGGAGCATGCATAGCGACGCATTGACGCTCGCTGGGTATTTATATTTTCATAAGTCCAAATACTTGGATCTTCATTCCGCTTAATCGCGGCATTTTCAGCGGGAAGTCCAAAAGCATCCCAACCGATTGGGTGCATGACGTTAAATCCTTTTTGGACCCAGTAACGGGCAATTACATCACCGAGCGCATATGCCTCAGCATGACCCATATGAAGATCCCCGGATGGATAGGGAAACATATCGAGGACATACTTCTTAGGCCGCGGATCCTCTTTCTTGCCGGAGCGGAAGGGCGCGAGTTCATCCCAAATAGGTAACCACTTCTCTTGAACATGGTTGATGTCGTACGCCTCATGCATATGCGTAGGTTACCGCCAAACGACGCCAGTTAATTCTTCACTTACCTGCCAGAGATTCTTTGCCAGTTCTTGATCATATGCAATTGAGCGCGCACGTACTGCCTTTGGAAAACCGCGCATCTCAAAGAGTCCATCTGGTCCAATAAAAGATGCGCCATAAAGGTTTGGGAATGTCGCAGCACATAAAGTTGGAAGGGCGCCTCGCGCTGCAGATTGAGCAATTACTCCATTCATTAACGCAGTGCTCCGCTCCTCCCAGATATTGCCTTTCATCTGAGGGGCGACGCTTTGAAGATTAGTGTTGGAATAACCTGGATGCGCTGCGATGGCGGTGAAGCCCCACTCTTTTGCGCTTGCAATCCTTGCTAACTCAAAAGTAAAGAGAAGGTTTGCCAATTTACTTGCACCATACGCACCCCATGGCGAGTACTTGTTTCTTCCTAAACAGACATCCCTAATGGCTCCAGCCGTACCATCTCCAAAGTTGCCCATTCGATGGGCTTGGCTAGAGATTGTGACGATTCTTGACTTGACGCGTTCTCGAATCAATCCAGCAAAGGCAAAGTGACCAAGATGATTTGTGGCCATCTGCATCTCAAAGTCATCGCTAGTTTTTCGTAATGGAATTGCCATGATTCCTGCATTTAGTATCAATACATCAATCTCGTAATCAACCTTGCGCGCTGCGCGACGAACACTCTCAAGATCGGCAAGGTCTAACTCAAGTAAATCAATCCGTTCGCTTGATAGCTCCTTCTTTACCGATTCTGCTTTTTCAAGTGATCGAGCTGCAATTGTGACTTTAGCCCCCACTCGAGCTAATTCGCGGGCCGCTTCTTTTCCGATTCCACTTGTTGCACCAGTTATGAGAAATCTCTTGCCTTCAAGGTTGGGTAAGTTTCTTGCGCTCCAGCCAGATGGGATTTTCTGTAGCGCTAGTCCGCGACCGCTCTTTGTATCACTCATCTCGTGATTCCCATTCCCTAATTCCATTGTCTTCATTCAATTGTCTTAACTCTTATGTGTGGAGCTAGTTGGTGGAGCTAAGGGGACTTGAACCCCTGACCCCCTGCATGCCATGCAGGTGCGCTACCAGCTGCGCCATAGCCCCGTAAACATGGGCACCCTACAACAATTACGCGCCGCTTTCTTCTCCATAAATCGGTTCAGGGAGCGAACCGGCATTGTGCTCAACCAAGATCCAGCCTTTTCGGTGATGGCCAGTTTCCAGAATTGACCAGGAAGCATTTGAAAGTCCACCAATTGTTGCCCACTGATTCATTGGTAGCGCGAGCATCTTTCCGATAACAATTCTCGCCGTTCCACCATGTGTGACCACAACAAGAGTAGATAACGAAGGCTCAAGCGCTCGATTTATGGCTGCGACAGCGCGATCGGCAATCTCACTTCGCCGCTCTCCAAAATCGCCAGCGGGCTCATCGTTACCATCTAACCAATTTACAAATCGTTCGTAATCATCAGCGCGGTTCTCTTCACCCGTGCGTCCTTCCCACTTACCACCATTCGTTTCACGTAGCCCGGCATCGATATGAACCGGAAGTTTTGAGATTTCCACTAGCGCAGCTGCAGTTTGTTGGGTTCGAATCAAATCACTACAAACAATTCTTTCAGGTCGAAGTCCCATGAGAAGTGGCGCAGCTCTACGTGCTTGGGAATGTCCAGTCTCATTCAATGGAATATCAGAGTGACCTTGGAAGCGATTCTCCAGATTCCAATCAGTTTGACCATGGCGCCATAGAACAATCCGCTGTCTCATAATTGGTTGCTCGCCCTCTTCTTCTCATCATCTTTTACTGCCATCAATTCAATCCTGGGACAGTCGTTCCATAATTTCTCCAGCATGTAGTACTGGCGGATCTCTTCGGTCTGGATGTGCACCACAAGATCTTCATAATCAAGGAGAATCCAATGGGGAGATTTCTCGCGCCGGAGAGGTTTCTCGCCTAGCGTTGCCAATTTCAATTCAACTTCATCGCCAATAGCATCAATCTGTCGCTCATTTGCACCGCTTACTAATAAGAAAACCTCGCTCAAAACCATCTGTTCAGTTAAGTCGATTGCCACTAGATCTTTTCCAAGCTTCTCTAACGCCGCTGCGGCAGCGCTCTCAAGGTGTTTCAGGGTGGAGTTACGCGGCGCCATATAGGTGCTTCTCCTTTATGTAACTTAGGACGTCCGCTGGAAGAAATGCGCCAACATCTTCCCCATGGTTGAGACGATTCCTTAGCTCCGTAGCTGAGATATCCAACGCGCCAATTTCCAGCGTCTCGAATGTGGCTCCTGAAATAACAGGAACATCGCTCGCACCTGGGCGAACGACGACAAGGAAATCGACCAATCTAGTTAACTCATCAAATCGCTCCCAAGAAGGAAGTCCAGCGAAAGCATCACTTCCAATAACCCAGGTGTATCGATCTGCTGGAATCAAATCTTTAATCTCTTTAACGGTATCTATTGCAAATGAGGGACCCGCTCTTCGAATCTCGCAATCGCTTATGGTCAACGCTTCATCCTTTAGCGCTAACTTGGCCATCGCTAACCGGTCAGACGCCGGAGCTGAGCCACTTTTTTGATATGGATCGCCGGCTGGTATGACTACTAAGCGGTCGAATTTTCTCGTTGCTAATAAAAATCTAATGAGAAGTAAATGCCCATTGTGGAATGGATCGAATGTGCCACCAAAGAGTGCGCAGTTTTTAATCTTTATCAAGTCTCAATACTAAATAGAGAAGTAACATCAAGATTCCAAAGGCGAGGCCTCCAAAGAAGACAGGATGCACCGGAAGTTCGCGCCCAGTCTCGCTAAACAAATCCACAGCTCGTTCGGAAATGATTCTGTTGAACATGGACGGCATAATAACTCCTAGAGCTCGCCCTTCTCCAATAGAGTCATAAATTCGCGCTCCCCTATAACCCGAACTCCTAATTCCTCAGCTTTCTTCGCCTTAGAACCCGGCGAATCGCCCACCACAACATAATCCGTCTTTTTTGAAACCGAAGAAGCAGCTTTTCCGCCCCTTTCAGTTATTGCCTCCGTCACACCATCTCTAGAGAAATTCTCGAGTGAGCCAGTTACCACAATTGTCTTGCCGGCAAGTGTTTGTGGTTTTGCGCTAGTTGCAACTTGCTCGAGAGCCACCCCGGCAGAGCGCCATTTCTCAATGATTTCCCGATGCCAATCCTCAGCAAACCAATCTTGAATACTCTCAGCAATCACTTCTCCAACGCCATCGATTGCAGATAGTTCCGTGGTTGAGGCGCCGGCAATTGCATCAATGGAACCAAATTCACGAGCGAGCGCCTGGGCTGCGGTTGGTCCGACGTGTCTGATGGAGAGCGCGACGAGTACTCGCCATAAGGGTCGAGACTTAGCTACATCAAGTGCTACA
>Ga0194129_10003661_pt1 | contig 21219 bp, 12 predicted proteins | sample TA2KigCa35mmetaG_FD_150862 | JGI IMG/M metagenome (GOLD analysis project Ga0194129, IMG submission 150862) | Freshwater microbial communities from Lake Tanganyika, Tanzania - TA2015038 Kigoma Deep Cast 35m | ecosystem: Environmental > Aquatic > Freshwater > Lake | place: Tanzania: Lake...
CGGGCCGGCTCGGCGGAAAGCAGGACGCCGGCGGAGAACAAGAGGAGGGAAACGAGTGCGGCTGCGGGGTGGAGGCACGGGGCCATAGACCCGGATCATCCGTTGCATCGAGCCCGCTCGGCAAGCGCAACCTCGCGCTCGGTGGCACGGCTACCGCGCGCTGCCCAGCGAGCGGGCGGTGCGGCCCGATTTCACCGTCGGCAGCCCCAGCCTCGATGTGAACACGCTCACGACCAGTTTCTTCATCACCAACCCCGTGCCGGCGACGGATGGCTCGCGGCTCTACGTTTCGTCGGACTTTGACCGCACGCTGTCGGTCTGGAACCGCCTTCCCGACGAAAGCGCGGCCAGGCCTGACTGGCGTTACACGCTGCCCTTCGCCCCCTGGGACAACGCTCTCAGCGGCGGCACCCTCCTGCTCGCCGGCCAGCGCCAGATCATGGGCTGGAAAACGGCGCCGCGGGCGGGCGAATTGCCCGACCTCAACTACCGCGATCGCATCGGTTCGGTGGTCTTTCAGGAGATTCGCGGGGTGGCGCTCGACGGCACGTATTTCTACGTCGCGGATACCATCGCTGGAAAAGTCTACGGATGGCGCGGACTGCCGGCGCCGGAAGCGGCCCCGGCGTTCACCTTGGATGTTCCGCGCGTCACGCGGCTCTCCAGCGACGGCACGTGGTTGGCCGCGACGCAGACGGATGGGCAGACGGTGACCGTGTTCGAGGTCGCGCGGCTGGCGGCCAGGGCGACGGGCGTGGTCATCGGTGGCAACGGACGCTTTAACCTGCCGCAGGGCGCGCGCGTGTCAGGAGGGCGTCTGTTCGTAGCGAGCACCAACTTCAACCAGGTCCATGCCTGGCGCCGGGTGGAGGATGCGATCGCCGGGCGGGCCGCGGACGTGATTCTCGGCGACCCGAATCCGGCCGCCGCGCCGCGCACCACGGAGCGCACCTTCTTCTGGCCGGGTGTGCCGGTCTTCGACGGCAGTTACCTGTGGGTCGGCGAGTTCAAGTTTTCCGGCCGGCTGCTGCGGTTCTCCGTGGGATTGGACGGCGGCTGAATCGCCGGTGGGTCCATTCCCCGTAGCTTGCCGCGTCCCTTCCGGCGATTAGACGGGAAATCTCGCAGAGCGGCTCCGCCGCAACCGAAGTATACTCCGTAGGTCAGCGCGCTCGCGCGCGCCCATCTCCGGTTCGAAACGCCTTTGGCGCGCGCAAGCGCGCTGGCCTACGAGAAAATCGTCGCGGGAAAACGCGATCCGGGAAAATAGTGGCACGGCCTGCTCTGCCGCGCCGCCGCACCCTGCGCCCTCGATGATCCCGTCCGACGACCACATCCGAAATTCCGGGCTTGGGCAATCTGCCGTTTGGCGGTTTCCTGTCAGCAATCCCCTCGCCCAACCCGGCCAGTCCTCCTTCCGGTTCGATGAAATCCCGCAATCCCTTCGCCCTCGTCGCCAGTCTCCTTGCCCTCGCCATCGCGCCCGCGCCCTCCGGACGTGCCGCCGACACTGCGTCAACTCATAATGCAACCCTCACGGGCCGGGTGCAGAATTTCGTCACCGGCCAATATCTCAACAACGCGCGCGTCGCGGTGCGCGGCACCAGCCTGGTCGCGTTCACCGACGAGACCGGCGTCTTTCTGCTGCCGCAGGTGCCGGCGGGCCGTGTCGTCGTCGAGGTGTTTTACACCGGCCTCGACTCGCAGACCACCACGGTCGAACTGGCCGCTGGCCAGACGACCACGAAGGACTTCGATCTCACCAACGCCGCGCGCTACGGCGACACGGCCGTCGTCAAGCTCGATGCCTTCACCGTCGCGACCGCCCGCGAGACCGACGGCCACGCCATCGCCGCCAACGAGCAGCGCTTCGCGCCCAACCTGAAGAACGTCGTCGCCGCCGACCTCATGGGCGACGTGATGGACGGCAACGTCGGCGAGTTCCTGAAGTTCCTCCCCGGCATCACCGCCGATTACGACAACGAGGACGGCTCCACCATCGCCTACATCTCCGTGCGCGGCTTCTCGACGGCAATGACCGCGATCATGGCCGACGGCGCGCAGATGGCCTCGACCTCGACGACCTTCGGCGACTCGCGGCAATTTTCCTTCAACAGCACCTCGATCAACAACATCGCGCGCGTCGAGGTCACCAAGGTCCCCACGCCCGCCAACCCGGCCGATTCGCTCGCCGGCTCCGTCAACCTGATCAGCAAGAGCGCCTTTGAGCGGAAAAACGCCCAGCTCCGCTACAGCCTCAATCTCACCGGCAACAACGAGAACTTCGTTCTGCACCGGCAAGCGCACACCACCGACGACAAGATCTGGAAAATTCTCCCCGGCGCGAATTTCGACTACACGCTTCCGCTCACGCCGCGCCTCGGCTTCGTGCTCACCGGCCTGACCTCGCGCCGCTACACCAAGCAGCACCGCTCCACCACCACCTACTCGACCGGCGGCACCGCCACGGGCGCGTCGATCACCTCGCCCTACCTCGCAAACTACCAGATGTTCAACTCGCCGCGCGTCATCTCGCGCGACTCCGCCGGGCTGAAGATGGACTGGCGCGCCACGCGCCACGGCGTGCTCACCGCCGGCGTCTCGTGGAGCCACTACGAGAGCGAGCGCTACGCCACGCAGTTCACGATCAACGCCGGCACCACCGGCACGTCCGCGATCGCCGGCGGCGTGCCGCTCACGTTCGGCTCCGACTTCGTCAACGGCGCGACCGGCCGCGGCAGCGTCACGATGGGCGGCGCCGCCTCCGTCCACCCGATCCTCTCGTCGCGCGCCGGCAACCTCCGCTACCGCCACGACGACGGCGTCTGGCGTCTTGCCGCGAGTTACGACTACTCGCAATCCAAGGGCGGCTACCGCGGCACGGATGCCGGCAACTTCCGCCAGTTCGCCATCACCTCGCGCGTCCCGCTGCGCGTGAACTTCCGCGGCGGCGATTCCGTGCGGCCCGGCGTCATCGAGATTTTCGACAACGCCGGCTCGCGCTGGGACATGAACGATCTCCGCAATTACAGCCTCGCGACCGCCAACTCCACGCCGCGCGACACCGAGGACGCGTTCGAGACGCTCGCCGCCAGCGCACGACGCAGGCTCGGGTTTTTGCCGTTCCCCGCGAGCGCCGAGCTCGGCGCCAGCCGCCGCGAGCAGGACCGCGACATCCGCCGCCGCAACGAGAACTGGACCTACAACGGCCAGGGCGGCGACCTCTCGCCCGCGCCCTTCCTCTCGCCCGTCGCCAACAACCGCGACAACTACTACGGCTTCTCCGATTTTCCCCACGTCTCGAACATCCAGGCCTGGCGCGCGTTTGAGCGGAACTCCGCGCTCTTCTCCAAGACCCTCGCGCAGCAGGTCGCGGAGGAGACGTTTCGCATCACCAACTCGCTCGCGTTTTCCGAGCGCGTCTCCGCGCTCTACGCGCAGGCCGACGCCGCGCTGTTCAAGGGACGCCTGCGCGTGCTCGGCGGCGTGCGGTACGAAAAGACCGAGGTCGCCGGCACCGGTGCCCTCGTCGATCCCGCCGCTGTCTGGGTGCGCCTGCCCAACGGCAACTTCGCCCGCAATGCCGCTGGGGCCCGCCTCCGCCGGCCCGAGGCCGGGGCCGTCAACTCCCTCGAGCAGCTCGCGCTCACCCACCGCGAGCGCGCCGCCCGCAACGGCAAGTCCTACGACGGGCTCTACCCGAGCCTCCACCTCACGTGGAATGTCTCGCCCAACCTCCTCGCGCGCTTCGCCTACGCCGAGACCTACGGCCGCCCGAACCTCTCCGAGATCGTCGCGACGACCACCGTCGACGAGTTCGATATCGACGATCCCAACGCCCTCCAGGGCAACATCACCACCACCAACCCCGGCCTCAAGCCGTGGAGCGCGGACAACTTCGATCTCTCGCTCGAATACTACACCGACCAGGGCGGCCACTTCACCGCCGGCGTCTTCCAGAAGCGCGTGCGCGATTTCTTCGGCAACTCCGTCTTCGTCGCCACCGCCGCCGCCGCGGAGGCCCTCGGCCTCGGCCCCGACTTCGCCAACTGGCGCGTCACCACGCGCGTCAACAGCGGCAACGCCGAGATCCTCGGCGGCGAGCTGAGTGTGCGGCACACGCTGGCGTTTGCCCGCTTCCTCGGGGGCTGGGGCCGGCACGTGAGCCTCTTCGCCAACGGCACCAAGCTCGACCTCAAGGGCTCGCGCCTCGCGGACTTCGCGGGCTTCGTGCCCGAGACCCTCAACTGGGGTGTCACGTTCTCCAGGAAGCCCGTGCAGGTGATGGCCAAGTGGAACTACCGCGGCAAACAGCGCAACAACGCCAACCCCGGCTTCGGCCCGGACGCCTTTACATGGCAGGAGCGCCGCACGTCGCTCGACCTCAACGTCGAGTTTCAGGTGCGCCGCGAGATGTTCCTGTTTTTCAACGCGCAGAATGTTTTCAACGCGCCCTACATCACCCAAATCTACGGCTCGTCCACGCCCGACTACGCCAAGCGCAGCTTCACGAACCACAACGGCGTCGGGCTCACCCTGGGGCTGAAGGGCTCGTTCTGATTTCGCAGGGCCGGTGCTCGCCGCCGCGCCGTGTTGTATGCCAGCATTCCTCCGTTTCGTCCTTTTCCGCGACGATTTTGAATGTGCGCCCCGGCGTCACTTTCTGTCCGATTTTCGCGTCGGCTTTCCCCCTCACTCCCTTTCACTTTCCTTCCTCCCTTCCAACGCGGCGGCCCTCAAGTCACCGCCTTCGGTTGCGACCTCGAGCCGCGTTGGGAAATAATCCGCTCATGAAAAACCCGCACCTTCCCTCCGGCCGCCGGCGTTTCCTCCAGACCGCCTTCGCCGGCGCCATCGTTGGCCCGCAGGCCCTCACACTCGCTCGCGCCACCACGGCACCCGCGGCGCCGGCTGCGTCCGCCGCGTTCCCCGACTTCGCTCGCGGCGAGGTCGTGCGCACGGCCGGCGACCTCGCGGGCGATCGCCTGCTCGAGGCCCCGCGCTCGATCCCGATCGCCGGCCGCAGCCAGGTGTTCGTAGTCGGCGCCGGCCCCGCCGGCATCGGCGCCGCGCTCGCCGCCGCTCGCGCGGGCGCCTCCGTGCAGTTGATCGAGGGAGCCGGCTGCCTCGGCGGCGTCTGGACGGCCGGCATGCTGACCAAGATCATCGATGGCGGCCGCAAGACCGGCATCATGCAGGAAATCCTCCACGCCATGGTCGCGCGGGGCAGCGAGGTCGCGAAGAAAACCAAGGGCGAAATCTACGACCCTGAGCTGATGAAGGTCGTGCTCGAGGAGCTGTGCGTCACGGCCGGCATGAAGATCCAGCTCCACACGCAGCTCGTGGGCGCCGTCGTTGATGCGCGCAAGCGGCTCCTCGCCGTCGTCACGGAATCGAAGTCCGGCCGCCAGGCTTGGGTCGCCGATCGTTTCATCGACTGCTCCGGCGACGGCGATCTCGCCGCGCAGGCCGGCTGCAAGTTCGACGTCGGCATCAACGCCGCGTGCGAGTGCCAGCCGATGTCGCTCATGGCGCTGCTCACCGGCCTCGACGCGGACGCGATCCCGCAGTTCGTGCGCGAGGTCGCCGGCGAGGCGGCCAAGCCGAACCTGCTGAAACTCATGCGCGACGCCGGCATGAAGCCCTCCTACAGCGGGCCCACGCTGCGGCTGCTGCACGCGGGAATTTTCTCGCTGATGACGAACCACGAATACGGCGTCCCCGCCTACGACGCCGGCAAGATCTCCCAGGCCACGATTCGCGCCCGCCGCGAGGTCCATCAGATCGTCGCCGACCTGCGCAAGCTCGGCGGCCCGTGGAAGGACGTCGCCGTCGTCGCCACCGCCGAGCAGATCGGCGTGCGCGAGGGCCGTCGCATCCGCGGCCGCGCCCAAGTCACCGTCGCCGACATTGTCGCCGGCAGGAAACACGCCGACGCCGTGTGCCGTGTGAACTTCGGCTTCGATGTGCACAACGTCCGCCCCGGCGACATGTTCTCCGGCCTCGACGAGATTGCGCAGGAGGTGAAGCGATACCGCGCGATGGGCGCCAAGCCCTACGACATCCCGCTCGGCGCGCTCATCGCCGCCGATGTCGACGGCTTGATGGTCGCGGGCCGCTGCATCAGCGGGGATTTCATCGCCCACTCGAGTTACCGCGTTACCGGCAACGCCGTCCCGATGGGCGAGGCCGCCGGATTGGCGTCGGCCGTCTCGGTGAAACAAGGCCGCCTGCCCCACGAAGTGAACTGGACTGACATCAAGCGCTCATGACCCTTCACCGCCTTCTCTTTCTTGCCCTCTGCTCCGTTGTCAGCGGCGCGCGCGCCGAGTCCGTGGATGTTGTCATCTACGGCGCCACCCCTGGCGGCATCGCCGCCGCGATCGCGGCCGCCAAGGGCGGGCGCTCCGTGCTGCTGGCGGAGCCGACGATCCGGATCGGCGGCATGACCACCAACGGCCTGTCGCATCCGGATTTCCGCGCCTTCGAGGCGCTCACCGGCACCTACCTCGAACTCGTGCGCCGTTCCCTGGCGTACTATGAAAAGACCTACGGCAAGGACTCCCCGCAGGTGAAGGACTCCTTCCGCGGCACCCACGCCGAGCCCAAAGTCAACCTGCTCCTGTTCCAACAGATGCTGGCCGAGCACCCGGGTATCACCGTGCGTACGCAGTGGACCCTGATCGAAGCCTTCACGCGTGGCCCGGCGGGTGACCGCCGGGTGCAGGCCGTCCGCTTCCGCGACGCTGCCGGCCGGGAGCACCGGTACGAGGGAAAGATCTTCATCGACGGCAGCTACGAGGGCGACCTCCTCGCCGCCGCCCAGGCACCCTACCGCATTGGCGTGGAGAGTCGCGACGAGTACGGCGAGTCCGCCGCCCCGGAGTTCGGCAGCGGCGATCTGCAGGGCTACAACTTCCGGCTCACCATGACCCGGGATCCGGCCAACCGCGTGGCGGTCGCTGCCCCGCCCGGTTACCGGCGCGAGGATTTTCTCGGGCTCGCACAACTCATCGCGGACGGGAAGATCAAGCGCGCCTTTGGCGGCTACCGCGACACCGACAACATCGTGAAGGCCCAAATTCCCGTGCTGCCGAACGGCAAGCGCGACATCAACGACGTCTCGCGCGGGCACGTGCGGCTGTCGCTCCCAGGCGACCAGCTCCTCTGGCCGGAGGGCGATGCGGAGGTGCGCCGCCGCATCTACGAGGAGCACGTGCGCTGGAACGTGGGACTGATCTACTTTGCCCAGAACGATCCCTCCGTGCCGGCCGCCTTCCGCGCCGAAGCGTCGCAGTGGGGCTGGTGCCGCGACGAGTTTGTCGAGACCGGGCACATTCCGCCCCAGCTCTACGTGCGCGAGGCGCGCCGGCTGCTCGGCCTGCGGATTTTCACGCAACCCGACACCCGCCACGCCGAGGGCGACGCCCGCGCCGTGCTCCACCGCGACAGCATCGCCATCGGCGACTACGGGCACAGCAGCCACGGCACGCGCCACGAGGGCTCGCGATTCGGCGGGCGGCGCTCCGGCGAGGGACTCGGGGTCGTGTACGCACCGTATCAGGTTCCGTATGGCACGATCGTGGCGAAGGACCTGCGCAACCTGCTCGCGCCCGTCCCGGTCAGCGCCTCGCACGTCGGTTTCTGCGCCCTGCGGCTCGAGCCGATCTGGACCTCCCTCGGCCAGGCGGCCGGACACGCCGCGCACCTCGCGCTCGCGCAGGGCGACGCTCCCGATGCGCGCGCGGTGCGCGTGGTGGAGCTGCAGCGGCGGCTGCACGGAGACTCCTCCGCGACGATCTACGTGGGTGACGTCCCGCCCGGGCACCCGGACTTTGCGGCGGTGCAATGGTGGGGCACGGCCGGGGGCCTGCACGGCCTGGCGCCGAAGCCGACCGGCGCTCTGTTGGGGAAACAGATCGAGGGCCAGCACAACGAGGGCTGGCTGAATCACACCGCCGATCTCGATCGCCCGCTGGAGCCGGCGCTCGTGGCGCGCTGGACCGCGCTCGCCCGTGAGCTGGGAGTCGCCGTGGATAAGCTCCCGGCCGCCGCCGGCCGAAGCACCCGCCGCGACTTTGTCCGCGCCGCGTGGCGGGCGGCTGCGTCCCGTTAACGCACGGCTTTCGGTCGCGGCCTAACGCCACTCCGTACGGCGAAGGCCGCGCGCAGCATTTTGGAGAGTTTTTGTTTGACGCCGATATTCATCCTAATAATATAAAAAATTCATCTATTCTGTCAAAACGTGCGTACACTATGAAACCCCTCGTACCGTGTCCCAGTCGTGATCTGTCCGCGCGTGCACGTTGTGCCGTGCTCGCTCTTGCCGTTTTCGCCGCCGCTTCATCTGGCCCGGGGCAATCCGCTTCCGTGGGTGCCATCCAAGGCAGCGTCACGCACAGTACCACCGGCCAGTCGCTTGAAGGCGCCGAAGTGTCCCTACCGGCCATGGGGTTGCGGGTGCTCACCGACCGCGACGGCTCGTTCACGCTGGGCAACGTGCCCGCTGGTCCGCAGTCCGTGCGGATCTTCTACACCGGCCTGGAGGTGCAGACCAAGCCGGTCGAGGTGCGCGCCGGCCAGACGGCGCAGCTGCGCGTCACCCTCGATGACGGCGCGCAGCAGCTCGACGCCTTCGTCGTCACCAGCACGCGGCAGGGAGAGGCCGCGTCGATCACCAAGCAGCGCCACGCCTCCAACATCGTGAACGTCGTCGCGGTCGAGACCTTCGGCGACGTCGCCGACGGCAACCTCGGCAACTTCATGGTGCGCCTGCCGGGCGTGTCCGCCGAGGAGACGAGCAACGGCGACATTATTGGCATCAAGATCCGCGGCACCCCGGCCGAGTTGAACTCCGTCAATCTCGACGGCGTGCGCCTGAGTAACGCCGTCTCCGGCTTCAGCCCGATGGGGGATCGCGCCACCATGATCGACCACGTGCCGGCCGAGTTCATCAAGGAGGTTGAGATCCACAAGGGCATCCTCCCTTCGATGCCGGCCGACGCCATCGGCGGCGCGGCCAACCTGATCACAAAGTCGGCCCTCGATTTTCGCGAGTCGGTGCTGACCTACAAGACGGGCGCGGCGTACAATACCTACCGGGACTCGCTGCGGAATTTCAAACCGAGCGCCACCCTCAGCTACATGACCCGGGTCGGTCGCGAGCGCTCGCTCGGCGTGACGCTGTCGCTCAGCTACAATGTCACCGAGATGCCGCGCGATCGCGTGCAGGTCACGCGTCCCGACGAGGACGGCCGCATGGGGCAGGCGCGGACGCTGGCGGAGATCAACACCCGCGAGCGGGCGGGCGCGGGGCTCAAGTTCGACTATCAGTTCAACCCCGACACGAAGGTGGCGGTGAAGCTCAACTACGCGCTCTACCATTACGAGGGCATGCGGGAGATCGCCGCGGCGAGTTCCACCGGCAACCGCCTGTCGGCGGACTACAATGTGGTGAGCCGCGCCCAGATCGAGGCCGGCGTGGTCCCGCGCACGACGACCAACCAGGCCGCCGGCGTCGCGCCAAGCTACTCCGCAGCGTTCACGGAGATGCTCAATGCGACCTGGACCAATGAAATGGGCCGGGTGGTGCGCTACGCCCGCAACTACCTCGGCGAAGTTTCCGGGGAGCGGCGTTTCGGCCCGGATCAACGGCTCAACTTCCAGGTCTCGTACAATCCTTCCTGGTTCGACGCCGACCTGCCGACGCTGGTCACGACGCTGACCAACGGCAATAACACCACCGCGGCCGGCATCGGTATGATTATTGACGCCCGCGAGAACCGCTCGCGCCCGATCTTCCGGCAGTCCTACGGCCCGAGTGTTGCCGCCGGCTCCGACGTGAATCTCTACACCGGCGTCTACTCGACCGGCCGCGGGCGCACCGAGGAGGAGATCACAAACGCCAAGCTCGACTACACGCGCAATTTCGCCGCCTGGGCCGACGGCTTCCAGTTCAAGACCGGCGTCAACTGGCGCCAGCAGCACCGCTGGCTCTACACGACTGCGAAGAGCTGGCGGGTGGTCGGCGCGGACGGTGTGGCGATGCGCAACCCTGCCACGGGGACCAACGACGATCTGCGGCCGTTTTACGAGCAGGCGCCCGGCTACGGGCTCTTCAACAACGAGTACACTCCGCGCAACAAGTACGACATCCTCGCCGTCGAGCGGGCCTCGGTGAGCAATCCCGCGTGGTTCGTGCCAACCACCGCCACGTTTGCGCCGCCCAGCTACCGCGAGGCGACGGAGGACGTCCTGGCCGGCTACGTGCAGGGCCGCCTGCGCGCCGGCCGGCTCGAACTGCTCGGCGGCGTGCGAATGGAGGAAACCGACATCGAGGCGATGGGCACGTTGAGCGATCCGCGCCGACCGACGGTCGGGTACATCACCCGGTCGAAGTCGTACCGCGACTTCTTCCCCAGCCTGCACGCCAACTATCAGGTGAACTCGCGCCTGACGGCGCGCGCCAGTTTCTCCACCGGCTTCGCCCGGCCCGGCCTCAGCCGCCTCTACCCGGTCACGACGGTGGTCTACGACGCTTCCGGCTCGGATGGCCGGGTGACGCAGAACGACCCGGGCCTGAAGCCGCAGCAGTCGAAGAACTACGACCTGTCGCTCGAGTGGTACTTCGAGCCGGCCGGCCTGATCTCGGTCGGGGCCTTCCGGAAGGACATCACCGACTTCATCGCCTCGGCGGTGCGCGAGATCGGCCCGGGAGCCGGCAACGGCTTTGACGGCCTGTACGAGGGCTTCGACCACGTGACCACGTCCAACGGCGGCAAGGCGAAGATCGAGGGCCTCGAGTTCAGCTTTATGCAGCAGTTGGTCTGGCTGCCGGCACCGTTCAACCGGCTGCGGGTCTTTGCCAACCTGACCGACCTCCAGACCTCCGGCCAGTATGCCTCTGGCGCCGCGGAGCTCGCCAAGTTCACTCCGCGCACCTCAAACGTCGGCCTGTCCTACCAGTGGCGGGCGCTCGGATTCCGCATCGCGCAGCGCTACACCAGCGCCTATCTCGACGGCTACAACGCCACGCCCCACCTGCGCACGCGCTTTCGGCCGGACGAAAAGGTCGACGTGAGCTTCACCTACCAGGTCCGCCGCCAGCTCTCGGTCTATGTCGACGTGCTCAATGTCTTCAACAAGTGGGCCGACCAGTACAACGGCAGCGATGCTTCGCGCGTGACCTTCAGCAACGTCTACGGCACGAAGATCAACTTCGGCGTGAACGGCAGGTTTTGACCGCCCGGGAGCCCTGCGCATGACGCCTTCCCGTTGCCTTGTCGCCGCCCTGCTTCTTGCGGGGGCGGCCCGCCTGCTCCCGGCCGCGGCCGTCCCGGCGCCGGCCCCGGCCGCAGAATTGCGCCGCTACGATCTCGTCGTCTACGGCGGGACCGCCGGCGGCGTGGCCCACGCGGTCTGCGCCGCCCGCGAGGGCCTCGATGTCCTCCTGGTCAGCCCCGTGCCGCATCTGGGCGGGCTGCTCAGCAACGGCCTGACCACGATGGACACCCTGTATAACGGCGCGCGGGCGCCGTTCTACGACGAGGTGCGGCGATCGATCCACGAGTATTATAAGTCCAGATACGGGGAGGATTCCGAGCAGTACCGCCGGAGCCTGCCGGGCCAGCCCAAGGCCAAGGTCGAGGCCCGCGTGTTCGAGTGGATCATGAACCGCCTGCTCGCCGCCGAGCCGCGCGTCACGGTGCGGCATTCGTTCCACCCCGTCGCTGTGCGGCGGGAAGGGGCGGCGTTGCAGGAGGTAACGTTCCGCGACCGCCACAGCCCGGCCACCTTTGCGGTGCGAGCGGCGGTGTTCTCCGACTGTTCCTACGAAGGCGACCTGCTGGCGGTCGCCCGCGTGCCCTACCGGTGGGGCCGGGAGGCGCGCACCGAGTTCAACGAGGAGCACGCGGGGCGCATCTTCATGCGCAAGGTCGCGTGGCCCCCGCCGGGCGTCGACCCGCAGGTGCTCGCCGACTACCGGCGCCTGAACCTCGTGCACTACAACCGTTGGTACGAGATTATCCGTCCGGCGAGTACCGGGGAGGCGGATCGCTCGGTGCAGGCCTACAACCTGCGCACCGTGCTGACCCGCGATCCGGCCAACCGCCTGCCGCCGGTGCAGCCGCCCGGCTACGACCGCGCGGAAATCCTGCGGCGCGTCGGTCGCGACATCAATTGGAGCGGTCGCGTGCCGACCCCCAATCAGCCCAACCAGAAGGTCTACCTCAATCTGCCCGAGATCGTCGGCATCCAGCACGCCTACGTGGAGGGCGACTGGGCGACGCGGCAGCGGATCGTCGACGAGCACGCCCGGCTCACGCGGGCGCTGATCTTCTTCATGCAGCACGATCCCTCGGTGCCGGAGGCGACGCGCCGCGGCTGGCTCGAGTGGGGACTGCCGCGCGATGAATTTGCCGACAACGGCCACCTGCCGTACGAAATCTACGCCCGAGAGACGCGGCGGCTGGTCGGGCGCGCGATCTTCACCGAAAACGATGCCCGGCCCGCTCCCCAGCTTCCCCGGGCGCCGGTGCACGGCGACGCCATCAGTATCACCGAGTGGTTTCTCGACTCGCACGCCTGCACCCCGGAACACGTCGAAGGCAGCGAATGGGAGGGTGAGTTGCTGCTGAATTACGTGACCGTGCCCGGCCAGATTGCGTACGGGACGATCCTGCCGCGCGATCTCGACAACCTGCTCGTGCCGGTCTGCGCCTCGTCCTCCCACATCGGCTGGGGCGCCATCCGGCTGGAGCCGACCTGGATGAGCCTCGGCGAGGCGGCGGCGGTGGCGACGACGATGGCGATCCGCGAGGGCCGGCCGCCGGCGGCAATCCGCGGCGCGGAGCTGGTGCCCCGCCTCTGCGAGCGCCGCGTCATGGTGTCGTTCTTCAACGACGTCGAGGTGGATCCGCGCGAGCCCTGGTATCCGGCGGTGCAGTACTTCGGGACGCGCGGCTTCTTCGGTTCGCACGATGCGCGCCCGCTCGACGCCCTGACCCGGCCGCTGGCGGAGGCGTGGGCAGCGGCCCTGGTGGAGGACGCGCGCGGCGGGGAGATTGACCTGACAGCGCGGGCGCGGCGCCTGCTGGCCGTCGACGCGACGGCCGGCCCGCCCTTGTTGGTGGAGGAATTCGCGGCGGTGCTGAATGCGGCCGCGACGAAGACGCGAAGCAACTTGCCGGTCGATCGCGCCGTCGCGGAATCCTGGTATGCCCGCGACATCCGGATCAGTCGCGCGGCCGCCTGCCGGGTGATGTTCGCACTCGTGCGGACACGCTAAACCTTCCTGCTCCCCCGTCGAAACACGTCGCCGCTGCCTTCCGCCGCACTATCGTTGGAGCGTACCGGCGCCCCCGTCCCGCCCGCCTTGCCCCATCCATGAAATCTTTTCCCCTGGTTTCGTTGCTTCTCGCACTGGCGGTTTACTCCGGCCTCATGGCGCCTTCGCCGGGGCGCGCAGCCACTGTCGCGCCGCCGCCAGAAGTGCTCGTCCGCATGTTCGCAGTTCCCGGCCTGCCGGCCGCGCCCGAACTGATCGATTGGAGCAAGCTGCCGGTCTATCGGGGACAGACCAGCCTCGTCGCCCGCGGCATCCAGAACGAGTCGGCGTTCATGCATCATCCCTTTATCGTCGTGCACGCCGGCCGGGTCTTTGCGCTGTGGAACGACGGTTACATCGGCGAGGATTTCGCAGGCCAGCGCGTCCGTTACGCGACGAGCCGCGACGGCCTCGCCTGGGACCCTCCAGTCGATCTCACCGGCCGCCATCCCCAGCGGCGCTACACTGCCTGCGGCTTTTGGAGGCGCGGGAGCGAGATGTACGCGCTGGCGGCGCTGCGCGACGCCTCCGATGGCGGCAAGACCGGCGAGGATCCTCTGCTGCTGGCCTTCCCGTACGAGCCTGCGACGGGGCGTTTCGGCGAGCGCCGCGTCATCGCGCGCGAATTCTTCGCGCAGAACATCCCCGAGCTCACTCCGGCCGGCGACTGGTTGATTCTCGGCAAGGGCGGCACCGGCAGCTGGGGGCCCATGAAATCCGCCCGGGGCGGCGTGAAGGCGATCGACGAATGGGCCGTGCGCGATCTTCCGGGCGCGGGCCGGCTGGAGGAGGCGGAGTGGTATGTGCTGCCCAACGGCCACCTCGTGGCGCACTTTCGCACGCGCACGCCGAAACGCCTGATGCGGATGTACAGCGTCGATCACGGACTGACCTGGACGGACCCCGCCGTGACCGACTTCCCCGAGGCGGGCGCCCGTCACCATGGGCTCCGGTTGAGCAACGGGCTCTACGCGTTGCTGGTGAATCCGAACCCGCAGGGCCGCGTCCCTTTCGCCATCGCGACCTCGAAGGATGGCCTCGTCTACGACCGAATCGCCAACGTCCGGGCGGAGCCGACCAAGGCGCGGTGGGAGGGAAGGGCGAAGAGCGCGGGCTACCATTACATGCGCGGCTACGAGCACGGTGGGCAGCTCTACACGATCTACTCCGTCAACAAGGAGGACATCGAGGTCTCGGTCCTCCCGCTGTCCGAGTTCGCCGCCCTCTATCGCTGAGTCCGCGCCGCCTGCCGCATGTCCCTGCATCCGATCGATTATCTCGTGATCGTGGCCTACGCCGCGCTCACGCTGGTGATCGGATTGCGCTTTTCTCGGCGCAATCGCTCCACCGACCGGTATTTCCTCGGCGGCCGCGACTTCCCGGGCTGGGCGATCGGGATCAGTTTCCTCGGCTCCACCATCAGCTCCATCACGTTCATCGCGTATCCGGCGGACAGCTTCAAGACGGCCTGGCTGCGCATCCTGCCTCCGCTGGCGTTTCCGTTCGTGGTGCTGCTGGCCTGTTATGCGTTCATCCCGTTCTTCCGGGGCGGGATTGTGCATTCGGCGTACCACTACCTCCGGTTGCGGTTTGGCCCGGTGGTTTCGCTGTATGCGGCGGTGATTTACCTCGCCATGCAGGTGGTGCGGGCGGCGACGATCACCTACCTGCTCTCGGTGCTGCTGGCGTCGCTCACGGGCCTGCCGGTGCCAGCCTGCATCGCCCTCTCCGCCGGCGTGACGGCGGTTTACACGGTCAAGGGCGGATTCGAGGCCGTTGTGTGGACCGATGTCATCCAGACGATGGTGCTACTGTCGGGCGCGGTGGTGTGTGTGGCCTGCGTGGCGCACGCGCTCCCCGGCGGGCTCGGGCAGGTGGTGCAGGAGGCTTGGGCGGCAGGGAAGCTCTCCTTGCGCGACTTGGATCCGACGACCGGACGGCTGGAGCCGGCGGCTCTGGGCTTTTCGCTCAGCGAGAAGACGGCGGTGATGCTCGTGCTCGTGGGAGTGGCCAACTACCTCGCGGGGCAGCTCGATCAGGACTCGGTGCAGCGCTGGTGCTCCGCCCGCTCCGACGCCGAGGCGCGAAAGTCGATGTTCATCCTCGGGTTTGGCGCGATCCCGATCTGGTGCGGCTTCATGTTCCTCGGCACCTGCCTTTGGGTCTATTTCCAGCACCACCCGACGCCCGTCTCCGCCGCGATCCTTGCCGGCGCGCGCAAGGCGGAGGACATCCTGCCACATTTCATCATCACCGTCCTGCCGCACGGACTCGCCGGCCTGGTGATTTCCGCGGCGTTGGCTGCGGCCATGGCCAGCCTCAGCAGCTGTATCAACGCCGCCAGCATGGTCTGGGTGAACGACCTCTACCGCCCGTACCTGAGGCCGGACCGACCGGACGCGCACTATCTCGGGACGGGCCGACCCTCCTCGCTGGTGATCGCGGCGCTCATGGCGGGCGGAGCGTGGCTGTTCTACCTCGCCCCGACGAAGACCATTCTGGACTTCATCCTCAACCTCACTGCGCTGCTCGGGGGCGGCGTCTCGGGCGCGTTTGTGTTCGGGCTTTTTACCCGCTGGGGCGACCAGCGGGCCGTCCTGGCCGGCATCGCGGGCACGATGCTCTTCAGCGCCTACGCGCTGCTCGTGACCTTCGGCGTCCTCCCGCGCCGGTTCGACGGCTACTACACCTCCATCCTCGCCAACCTCGTGATGTTCACCACGTGCGCGCTCGCCGCGCTCGCCTTCCCGCGCCGCGGGGGCAGCCTCGCCAACCTCACCGTCTGGGACCGCGCGCGCGGCTCCAGCCCCGCCGGAAGCGCCGCATGCGCCACGACTGCCCCATGAAACCGCCGCTGTCCAACGCGCCCGCGGCGTCCTTTGCCGGGCATTACGATCTGCTCGTGGCCGGCGCCAATCCCGGTGGCATCGCCTGTGCCCTCCGGGCCGCGCGCGAAGGGCTGCGGGTGCTCCTGGTCGAGCCCTCCGGCCGCGTCGGCGGCATGTGGACGAGCGGTGTGCAGGTGTTCGATACGCGGTACGGCGGGCACCGCTGTCCGGTGCTGTCGGAGTTCGTCGCGCGGCTGGAGGACTACTACCGGCGCACCGACGGGGAGGGTTCGCCCGCGCATGCGATGGCGCGGTTCGGCGATCCCTCGCGCCACGGCGAACGGCCGCGCTTCGAACCGCACGTGGCGGAGGAAATTCTGCTCCGGATGCTGGCGGAGTGCGCGGGGGTGCGACTGGCTTGCGGCTGGCACCCGGTCGAGGCGGCGGTCGAGGACGGGGTGATCCGCGAAGTGGTTTTCCGTGCCGGAGCCGCGCCCGGCGAGACGGCGCGGGTGGGGGCCGACCTGTTCGTGGACGCGACGTACGAGGCCGATTTGGCGGCCCTCGCGGGCGCGTGTTTCCGCAGTGGTCGCGAGGGGCGGGCCGAGTTCGGCGAGCCGCACGCGGGCCGGCACTTCACGAGCATCGAGCCGATCGGGGATGCCGGGGTGGCGCTTGCCCGGCGGCTCAACCTCCACTTCTTCAATCGCACCTCGCGCCGGGTCTTCCCGGGGAGCGACGGCGCGGCGGATCGGGCGGTGCAGGCGTACTGCGTGCGCCTGGTGCTCACGGATCGAAACGACAACCGCGTGCCGGTGCCGCGCCCCGCCGCCTACGACCGCGCGCGCTATCTCGGCCTGCTCGACCGCAGCCCGGGGGCGCACCTGCAATCGTATCCGCTTTCTTCGCACCTGCTGCACGGGCCCCTCGAGGGCATCCGCCTCGCCCCCAACCTGCCCCACGGGAAGATGGACTGGCTGGGCGCCAACCTGGTCGGCGGGAACCACGACCACCCGGCGGCCGATCGCGCGCGGCGGCGCGAGTTGCTCCGCGCGCACACCGACCACGCGCTCGGCCTGCTGCACTTTCTCCAGCACGATCCCGCCGTGCCGGCGGCGGTGCGCGCCCACGTGGGGGCCTGGGGGCTCCCGCGCGACGAGTACCGCGAGTCCGACCACCTCCCGCCGGCGATGTACGTGCGGGAGTCGCGGCGACTCGCCGGGCGGCACGTGTTCACCGAGCACGATGCGTGCCGCCACCCCCGCCACTCGCGCACGCCTATCCATCCGGACGCGGTGGCGTTTGCCGAGTGGCCGATGGACTCCCACGACTGCCACCCGGTGCGCCAGCCCGGCAGCGGCAACGATGGCGAATTCATCCTCGCGGAGCAGACGCTGCCCTCGCAGGTGCCGTTCCGCTGCCTCTGCTGCGACGAGGTCGAGAACCTGCTCGTGCCCGTCTGCCTTTCCGCGACCCATGTGGGGTGGGGCACCCTGCGGCTCGAGCCCGTGTTCGTCCATATCGGCGAGGCCGCGGCCGTCGCCGCGCTGCTCTGCCTGCGCGATCACGTGCCGCCGCGGGCGCTCGTCCCGGCGGCCCTGCACTGGGCGCTGCTCCAGCGTCGGATCGCCACCACCTATTTCGCCGACGTGGACTTGGGAGGGGACGACACCTGGACGCGTAACGTGCAGTTCCTGGGCGCGCGCGGTTTTTTCGCCGGCTACCGGGCGGAGCCGGAGCGGTTCGTCCCGGCGGCGCTGCGGACCGCGTGGGAGGATCTCGCCGCCCTCTGGCTCGCCGGCCAAGGCGAGGGCAATGACGGCGCCGCGCGGGTCGCAACCGCCGAATCCGGTCCCTGCGCGGGATCGCCCGCCGATGGTCCGGGCCGGGATGAGAACGCGGCGGCGCTGCTCCGTCGCCACGGCTGGTCGGACCGACCGGGCACGATCCGGGAGGCGGCTCAGGCTGTGGCCGGGGCGCTGCGCGAGGCGGAGTCCGTCGAACTTCCCGCGTAGGCGCCGGCGGAGAGGCGGGCCACCGCTTCGGTTGCGAGCCGCACGAGGTCGGCCTTGGCCGCGTCCGCCCACGGCTGGGTCATCGCCACGGAAACCCCCACCGCCGCGAGCAGCGTGCCTTCCGAGGAGTAGATGGGCACCCCCACGAGGAAGCGGGAGTTGGGTGCCTCCCAGGCCACGTGGCCGCGCGCGCGGGCCTGCTCCAGGAAAGTGCGCAGCCGCTCCTCGGTGCCCCATAATCCCGCCCCGTATTCTTGAAATGGATATCGCGCCGTGTACGCCGCCTCCTCGGCGGGCGGCCAGAAAGCCAGCATGCAAAGCGTCGAGGCATGGATGTAGGGGGCGAGCCGCCGCGTCGACGAATGCTGCACCACGCCCGGGCGGTTCCGCTCGATCAGGTGCACGGCGATGACCTCGCCGCCCAGCGGCTCCGCCAGCACCACCGTCGCGTCGCAGCGCCCCGCCAGGTGCCGCACCAGGCCCTCGAACTGTCGCGCCATGGCCCGGTGCCGCCACGCCTCGGCCGCTTCCAGCACGCCCGGTCCCAGCAGGAAGCGCACCGGACGCGAGGTCTTCTCCAGGTAGCGACTGGCGACGAGCGTCCGCGTAAGATTGAACGCCGTCGGCCGCTTCACCCCCAGCGCGTCGGCGATCTCCGCGAGCGTCAGCCCGCTGCCGGAGCGCGCCACCAAATCGAGAATCATCATGCCGCGTTCGAGGGATTGGACGAGATTGCTGTGAGCCATGAGCGAAGGAGGGCGCCGGCCGGAGATGACGGCGTCCGGTAATCCTCCCGCCCTCAGTCCGCGACGACAACCCCGAACTGGGGCCGATCCGGCCGTTCTCGGCGCGTGCACGCCAAGCGGCGGACAAGTGGCGGCTGATCGACGGGCATGTGGCGGATAAATGGCGGATAAATGGCTCACCAAGCGCCAAACTTTGAGAGTGCCGCAAGGGACAGGCTGTTCCGAAAGCCCCGAGTTGGAGCTTGCGTGCCATGGTCCCGCCCGCCCGCAAACCTCCTGCTGACGGTTAACCCGACTTCGCCGATTCGGAGATGCCGGCGAGATTTTTCCGGCGTAAATCGTTGCTGCATCGGTGGGGATTTTTGCCCATCGAGGGAAGCCCCTTCTGTAGTGAAGACCCACCCTCTACCGGAAGTATGCGCCGTCGGGTATACTCGGCCGCAAGAAGATGTTTCTGCGCTGCACCAAACGAAAGAAGAACGGCAAACTCCATCGTTTACCTCGCCTTGAAGGAGTGAACCATTCCACCGCCATGCGCGCCGCCGTATTGGAATCTGCCCAGACGATCAAAATCCAGGCCCGGGCCACGCCCGAACTGAAGCCGCGGATGGTGCTGTTGCGCGTTCGCCGCGCCGGCATCTGCGGCTCCGACCTGCACTATTTCGAGCACGGGTGCTGCGGCGCGTTTGTGCCGACCCGCCCGTTCGTGCTCGGCCACGAATTCGCGGCGGAGGTCGCCGCGGTCGGCGACGGAGTGGAGCACCTGCCGGTCGGCACGCGGGTCACCGCGAATCCGGCCCGCGCGTGCGGGGTCTGCGATTACTGCAAGGCGGGGCGCGGCAACCTCTGCCGCGCGACCATCATGCTCGGCAGCGCGAGCACCCGGCCACCCACCGATGGCGCATTTGCGGAGTACGTTACCGTCCGCGCCGATCAATGCCACGTGCTGCCGCCGGATCTGGATGACGCCACGGGGGCGATGCTCGAGCCGCTCGCGGTCGCGCTGCACGCGGTGAAGCGCGCCGGGGCCGTCTCCGGCAAGCGCGTGCTCGTGACCGGCGGCGGTCCCATCGGTCTGCTCGTGGCGATGACCGCCAAAGCCTTCGGGGCGGTGCCGGTGGCCGTGAGCGACGTCCTGGAAACGCGGCGCGACGCCGCACGCCGGCTCGGGGTCGAGGTCGCCCTCAACCCGGTGACCCCAACCCTGGCTGAGGAGGTCCGCACGTTGACCGGGGAAGGCTTCGACTTCGTGTTCGAAGCCGCGGGCGCGCGCGCCGCGCTGCGCCAGGCGTTCGAGTTGGTCCGCCCCGGCGGGACGATTGTCCAGATCGGCACCCTGGGCACCGAGGACATTCCGCTGCCGGCCAATCAGCTCATGGTGCGCGAGATCAACTTCATCGGCTCCATGCGCTACGGAAACGTCTTCGACGAGGCGATCCGCCTCGTGCAGTCGCGGCGGATCGACTTGCGGGGGCTCATCAGCGGGGTTCTTCCCCTGTCCGAGGTGGACCAGGCGATGCGCCTGGCCTCGGGGAAGAACACGGCGCTGAAAGTGCAGCTGGAGATCGATTGACCGGAACGGCCTAGCCGCGACCTCGTCAACTGGCGCCTCGTGGGACACGCGATGCACGATTTTGCGGCCTTCGGCCCGGAGCTGCCCGACATCCCCGAGGGACTCCACGCCCCGCCACTCCCCTGAACCTCTCGTCGACAGAGAGTCACTCACGGCGACTTGGGCAATGGTCATTCCCTTGGACCACCTCTTGCCGGTCCATTGTGCCGAATTTGCGCGTCTGGCGTAGATCTTCGCCAAGACGCCGCCGCAACAACCGGGTACGCTCGACTCGTCCCACCTTCGCTCCGTGCGCAGTCTTACGCCCCATGCCCCCACCAACTCGATGACCAAGCCCCATCCTCGTTCACGCGTCCTCGCCCTGCTCGGCTGGCTCGCCTCCGCCGCCGCGACGCCCCATCCTTTTCCGACCATGCGCTCCTCCCTTGTTCTTGCCCTCTTGCCCGCGGTCTCCCTCGGGGCTCCCGCCATCGCGTCCGGAGCCGCACCGGCGATCGCCCGGCCCAACGTCGTCATCCTGATCACTGACGACCAGGGGACGCTCGATGCAAACTGCTACGGCTCGACCGACCTGCTGCTAGGAAACTGGATCTTCAGGGGGATCGGATCCGGGAGGGGTTTAACTGAAAGGAAACTGGATTTTCAAGGGGATCGGATCCGGGAGGGGTTTATCAGTATCTCAGCCGGCGGAAGTCCCTCACCGTGTGAAACGTGATCAGGTTGCCGTCGT
>Ga0194129_10003662_pt1 | contig 21217 bp, 14 predicted proteins | sample TA2KigCa35mmetaG_FD_150862 | JGI IMG/M metagenome (GOLD analysis project Ga0194129, IMG submission 150862) | Freshwater microbial communities from Lake Tanganyika, Tanzania - TA2015038 Kigoma Deep Cast 35m | ecosystem: Environmental > Aquatic > Freshwater > Lake | place: Tanzania: Lake...
CTCAATCGCCTGACGACGGGCAGCCAAGCCCTTCGCTTCAATGTCGAGAAGGGGTTGTCCAGCCACGACTTGCCCTCCATCCTTGAAATGGATCTTGCTAACGACACCAGCACTCGGTGCCGCCACTTCCTTGACGCTGCTAGCGGGCTCGAGTTCTCCTCGCACAGTGATGGTTTGATCGACACGGGCTGTAAACGCCCAGATCAATGTGGAGACAAACAGACCGCTGCTCAGCCAGATCAGTGCTGAAGACCAATGCCGACCCTGGTTGACGATGGCCGAGCTTCCCTCCCAAACCTGCGCTCCTTCAGGGAGAGACTTCGTGCTGGTATCACTTGGGGGGTGATCAGTCAAGGGAGGCCTCCTGCTGGGAGTAGAGGGCGTAGTAACGACCCTGCTGCTCCAGCAATTGCTGGTGGGTGCCCTGCTCAACCAACGCACCCTGCTCCATCATCAGAATCAAATCTGCATTACGAATGGTGCTGAGACGATGGGTAATGAAAAAAACGGTCGAGCCCTCAAAACTGTGCTTGAGATTGAGGCAAACCTGGCGCTCTGTGAGGTAATCCAACGCGCTGGTTGCCTCATCGAGAATTAACAAGGATGGGCGTTGGAGCACAGCCCTGGCAATGGCAATCCGTTGACGCTGGCCCCCTGACAGACTACTGCCGCGTTCCCCAACCCTGGTGGAATAGCCATCGGCCAACTCCATGATGAAGTCGTGGGCACAGGCAACACGGGCTGCCTCAATCACCTCTTCGCTGCTGGCATCAGGGCAGGTGAGCACAATGTTGTCTCGAACTGTGCCGTCAAACAACAAACTATCCTGGGGAACAATACCAATTTGCCGCCTAACAGACCCAAGCTGCAGTTTATTAATGTCAAAACCGTCAATCAAAATGCGACCGGCATCGGGCTTGTAGAGACGTGGCAACAGCTTCATAATCGTGCTTTTGCCGCTGCCACTCCGCCCAACAATTCCCACGAAAGATCCTGCTGGCACTTCGAAACTGACACGCTTGACAACAAGCGGCAATCCCTCTGCAAAGCGAAAATCAACATCTTGAAAAACCACCTCACCAGCCACAGGAGGCAGTGGCAACTGATCGAGATCATCATCACCACCCTCGACTGGTGCATCGATGACATCCGAAAGACGCTCCATGGAAAGGGCAACCCCTTGAAACGTTTGCCAACTCGTGGCGAGGTTGAGCAAGGGCCCAACCACATAACCCGAGATGATTCGGAACGCAATGAGCTGACCAATGGTGAGATCACCCTTGATGACGAGAAAAGCTCCGACCCAGAGCGTGAGAAGGCCGGTTAATTGATTGAGAAATCCACCCACCGTGCCAGACGTGACGCCGATCATCAACGTGCGGAAGTTCTCGCTCATGTAGGCGGAATAACGTCGCTGCCATTGCCAGCGAACGTTGTTTTCAGCATTCTGAGCTTTGATCGTTTGAACACCACTGAGGGCTTCCACCAACAACGACTGTGTGGCTGCGTTTTTCTCGGCGGCCTTGCGCAACTGACCACGGATCACCGGAGAAGCCACGTAAGTGAGACCGAGGAAGAGGGGCACCACACCGAGAGTGACCACCGTTAGGACACCGCTGTAAACAACCATGACCACGATGTAGATCACGGAAAACACAGCATCCAATGCCAAGGTAAGGAGACTGCCTGTTAAGAATCCACGAATGTTGCCAAGCTCCGCGATGCGGGTTTGCAATTCACCAACAGGCCGTTTATCAAAATAACGCAGTGGCAGACGCAAGAGATGCTGAATCACCTCTGCCCCCAGGGCAATGTCGATACGGTTGGTTGTATCTGAAAACAGATAGGTGCGCACAGCGCTGAGCAGCCCCTGAAACAGGCTTGCCCCCAGCAGCACAATGCCAAGCGTGTACAAGGTATCTAGATTCTGCTGCACGATGACCTTGTCAAAAATCTGCTGCATGACCAGGGGCTGAGCAAGATTGAGCAGCTGCAAGACCAAAGAAGCCGCCAAAACCTCGATCAAGCTGCGGCGATATTTGCGGATCTGGGGAAAGAACCAGCTGAGATCAAGCTTGCGGCGTTGACTATCACGGCCGGGGGATAGCGTTAACACGCGCAGGGCATGTGCACCTGCTGTGACTTGTTGGAGCGGAAGAGTAATCCTTCCATATTCGGGCACCACTACCTTGACTTCATCTTTGCTGATGTCGTGAATCAGGGCGGGTTGATCCAGCACCAGGGCCAAACAGGGGAACGGCAAGCGTGGCAGCTGCGCCAAAGGAATCTCACTGATGCTGCCCACGAAGCCCATCAGGGTGGAGAGATTGCCGATCGCCTCCAGGCTGCTAGCCCGACCCTGGAGCAGTTGTCGCGCAGCCCGCTCCAAGACATCGTGGCGGAAAGGCACAGCATGCGCACGGGCCAGCATCTCCAGGCAAGCGAGGGTCTGCTGCAGGGGGCCAACGCCGGTCACGACTGGGATGGAGCGGCCGCGCCAACGGATGGGGGACCCTTCCTGCTCAGAGCTTGGCGCCAGGGTGCGCTGCCCTTCAGGCGCTGGCACCAAGAGCTCGGCATAGCGGTCGTCACCCCAGGGGTTGTGGGCGGTCGGGAGCTCCAGTTCCGGAGGTGCTTCGAGGGGGGGATTCAGCTCACGCTCCCAGGGCTCTCGCTCAATGCGCAGCAGCCGAAGCGATTCTCCGAGGGGCACGGCTTGAAGGCGGTCTGGATCCGCGGGCTCGCCCACCGGCAAAGGCTGGTCCGTGCCGTTAGCAGGCTGTGCATTCCACAACCAAATGGCTCCATCTTCCAACGGCAAATCGCGCTGGGCCCGGGCAGGCACCAACTGGAGAAAAGGGAGGAGCCGGCGCAGGACTTCCCGTTCCGGCGGCTGGGCCTGGGGGCGCCGCCGAAGGGCAGGCTCCAGCACCGCCATCAACTCAGCTGGGGAGTTGTTGGCATCGAGCCAGCTGGCGAAGGCCTCACTGCGCTGCTCAAGGCTGTAAAAATCCTCGGCACTGATGGCAATCAGCTTGAGGGGGGTAACCGCGGTGATCCATTCGCACGGGAGGTGACGCACCAACCCAGCCCAGCCCAGCAGATCTCCTGGCTGGGCATAGGCCAGGGTGACGGGCCGCTGCAGGCCGGGATCCCGGTGCAGCACCCTGCCACGCCCCTCGAGCAGGCAATAGCAATAGTCAGGTAAGCGATCGGCAACCAGCACCTCCTGGCCAACACTGGCGTGGAAGGGTTGGGCCCGTTCTGCCAACCAGGCCAAATCCTGGGGCTCCAAGCCTGAGAACGCTGGAAACCTGGCCAACAAACCCTGGAAGGTTTCCGTGCGGCTGTCAGTCATGGAGTTGAGCCTGACTGGTCATCGTAGTGGAGGGGAGGGGGGATTTCCCCCGCCAAACGCCGAGAAACCCGCTCGCGCAGGAAGGCTTGAAGCTGCTGGTCGAGCAGTTGCTGCTGCATCTCGGCATCGAACCGTGCCGGCATGAGCTGCTCGAGCCTCACCAGCACGATCCATTCAAAGATCCTCAAGGGGGGATGCAGGTGACCCGGCTTCAGGCTGCGCAACAGCTCAGCCAACTGCGGGGGCTGCACTTGGGCCATCGGCTGAGGGCCGATCACCCCCTTGCGTGCTGCTTCAGGGCCCTCGCCAAAACTGGAGGCCACCTCCGCGAAGGTGGCCTCCCCTTCCTCGAGCCGAATCCAAAGCTCCTGGGCCAAGGCGGCATCACGGACGCGCAGGAGGGAATAGATGATCTGATCGTGGCCCCCTTGCGCGGCCAGGAAGGATTCCTCGAGCCCAGGGCCAAAACGCTGCTGCGCAAAACGCCGTAGGGCTTCCGGCCGAGCCAGGTGAAGATCCAGATCAGCTTCCAGCCAGCCTTTTTCAGCCAGGAACTGATCCAGGGCCTGCTCCCCAAGTAGCGCTCGACGCTGCTCCTGCAGCCACTCGTGCGGCAGCGCCACCAGCGTTGTGATCGATTCCTCCTCCTGCCGCTGCAACAGCTGCGGCAACCAGTCGAGCCGCCTGACCAAATTGGCGAGCTCCTGGGGATCCACCAGCCCCTGGCCGGGCACGGAAGCGTCGCTGCTGGTCATTGGTGCAGCTTATCGGCTGCGAGCGCACCCAGATCCAGGAGAAACAGAGCATCTAGGGCCGCATGCAGCTGCTCAACCAAGCCCAACCAATCGCCGGCTCGGGGCTGCCGAAACAGGCGCATCACACCTGGGTACCACGGTGAATCCTCACGCTGCTGCAGCCAACGGAAGTCGGCGGCATGGGGAAGGAGCAACCACGTGGGGCGCCCGAGGGCTGCGGCCAAATGGGCGACGGCGGTATCCACACTGATCACCAGATCCAGTTGATTCACAACGTGGGCGGTATCGGCGAAATCCCTGCACAGGGGGGCCCAATTAGTCACCCGGGGACACTCACCCCAAGATTGCAATTGATTGGCATCGACACCCCACTGCAGGCAATGCAAATCGATCAGATCCAGCTCAATCAGATCCAAGAGGCGGGGCATCACCAGCGCCAAGGGGATCGACTTGCGGCCGTACATGCGGCGGTTGCCGGCATGGCTGGCCCAAACCAAGCCCACCGCCAGCCCCCCCGGAGGTGTTGGAACCCGGAGTGCAGGGGGGGCGGATTCCGGAGCGGTGAGATAGGGGAGTTGGGATGGAATGGTGGCCAGGGTGGTGCCAAACAACCGCGGCAAGCTGAGAAGAGGAATCTGCGGACGCTGGTCGGAGGCGTTCGGGATCGAGGTTTCCGGCACGGCCCGCTGGTTCAGCCCAAGCCACTGGGACATCAAGCGCAACAGCTCTGGGCGGCAATGAAACTCAAACGGAACACCCGCCGCCTCCAGCAACGGCAGATAACGGCAAAACTGCAACGCATCGCCAATCCCCTGCTCACTCCACACCACGAGGGGAGGCTGATCCCGGGTGGGGCACTCATGCAGGCCCATGGGCATGGGCCCGGCGGTGGGCGATGGAGGAATCTGACAATCGTCCACCTGAAGCCGAGCGTCATAGAGCTGCCAGCCCATGGCGAACTCGCCCAACTGCAGGTGGGCCAAGGCCAAGTTCCAGAGTGAATCTGCCGAGCTCTTCTGGAGCTCCACACCCCGCCGCAGAACATCTAAAGCCTGTTGGGGCTTGAGGTCTTGAACGAGGGCAGCGCCAAGATTCACATGGCTAGCGCCATGGCTACGGTCCAAAGCGATGGCGCGGGCGTAGGCCCGTTGCGCGGCAGGCACGCGGTCCAAAGCCGACAGCACATTGCCCAAATCACACCAGACATTGGGGGCCGTGGGATCAAGCAGGAGGCTGGTTTGCAGGGCGGGCAACGCAGCTTGAGACTGCTCCTGGAGGTGCAACAGGGCTCCCATGTTGTGCCAACAGTTGGGCTGATGCTGGTCGAGGCTCAAACTGCGCCGATAAGCCTGTAGCGCAGAGCTGGGGTCGCTCTCGCGCTGCAAATTGGCCAGGTTGTAGTGGAGATCGGATCGGGAGGCATCAAGGGCCAAGGCGCGGCGATAGGCCTCTAGGGCTGCCCCCGCTCCATCCGGCAGGGCACGCGCCACCATGCCCCGCAGAATCCAATACTGAACCGTGGTGCCCAAACGCTGCTCAAGGAGTTGCAGCAAAACATCGGCCTCACCACTGCGCTGCAAGCGCCAAAGCCCTAGTGCCTCCGCCATCTGCTGCAGGGGGGCCGTCGCCGCAGGATTGGCAGCACGGGCCTCGGCCAGCCGCTGCACGATGCGCTGCAAGGGAGGGCCCAGTGGTGTGTCGGCAACCTGCTGCAGCAGCTCTGCATAGGATGCGGACGGTGCCGAATTCACCATGGCCAAGCAGCTGGAGCTCATACGGCAAAGGGCTCTAGAAGCGTTGCAACGCCAGGACTGGACTGCGGCGGCGATCGCCTACGACGAACTGCTGAAGCCATCAGCCTCGCCCACTAGCCCCCACCCCGACGATGCGTGCAATCAAGGGGCGGTTCTACGCAAACTGGGACGCTTGCAGCAAGCCCTCAAACACTATCAGCGCTGGCTGCCGCAGTTTCCCGCGCACCTGAACCTGCGGCTGAATGCCGTGAACTGTGCCCTGGAGCTGAGGGAGCTGTCTCTTGCCCAACAATGGATTGAAGCCGGACTGGCCCAGGCGCCGCAGGACACCGGCCTGCGCCAGGCTCAGGCAAGGCTCTTGCTGCACCAGGGAGACCCAGGCCCAGCGCGCCAGTTGCTTGAGGCGATGTGCCAGGACCATCCCCAAAGGCCTGGGGTCTGGATGGATTTGGCCTTGGTGGCCCATCGCCAAGGGGAGTACGCCTTGGCCCTCGAGGCAAGCCAACGGGCTGCCGCACTAGACCCCAACAACGGCGGGGCCTGGGGCAATCAAATCTCGATGCTGCGGGAACTGGGCCGTCTGGATGAGGCGGAGGCCTTGATCACCGCACTAACCCCAGCGATCCGGCAAGACCTGGCTGTACGCAGGGCCGTGGCCGACCTGTGGATGGAACAGCAACTGATGGTTGAAGCGGAGGCTGAATTCGAGCAGCTGTGCAACGTTCAACCGCAGGAGGCCGGCCACTGGCTCAACCGTGCCGCCTGCCTCCGGCAGTTGAAGCACTTTTTGGCGGCGGAGGCTGTGCTCAAGGGCGGACTGCGCTGGTCGCCCGATGATCGGCAACTTCAGGAATCACTCGGCCACTGCCTAGCTGAGGTCGGAAAGCCCCACCAGGGCATGGCCCTGTTGCGCCGCGCAGTGCCTTGGGATGAGACGCTCTCAGATGCCAGCCACACCAGCCTTCAGTTCATGGGGGCGGGGTACCAGTTGTTGGATCCAGCTGAACGGGCCTCGCTGGCTGAGGCATGGGAGCGACGCAAACAACAGGAAGGAGTTGGGCCCCTCTGGCCAGACACCGTGCGGGAAGACCTGACTGGCCGCAGGCTGCGCGTGGGCTACTTCTCTGCGGATTTTTGTGACCACCCGGTGGCACGTTTTCTGATGCCAATTCTGCAACATCACAACCGAGATCGCGTGGAACTCTGGGGCCTGAACTGCGGGCCTCACCACGATGCACGCACCGATGAGATCAGGCACCACTGCGATCATTGGCTGGATCTGCGCTATGGAACAGACCTTGAGGTAGCGCGGATGCTTGCCGACCACAATCTCGATGTGATTGTAGAACTAGGTGGATACACGGGACATAGTCGCATCGGCGTCCTGATTCATCGCCCCGCACCAGTGCAGTTGAGCTACTTGGGCTATCCGGCCCCCACCTATCTCAAAGCGATCGATGGCTGGATTGGTGATGAGGTGTTGTTTGGCCAAATGCACCCGATCGACGCGCAGGCTCACCGGTTGATCGCGGTTGAAGGGGGCTACATGGCCTACCACAACGATGAACTGCCACAGCCGAGCCGGCAGGATGATGCCGTGCCATTCCGCTTTGGTAGTTTCAACCACTCACGCAAACTCTCCGATCGGACCGTAGCGCTCTATGTGCAGGTGTTGCAGGCGGTACCCAATGCTGAGCTGGTGCTGAAAAGCGTGAGTTTTGTGGAGGCAGCGGAGCGAAAACGGGTGCAGATGCTGTTTGAACAGGCTGGGATCAATCCACAGCGACTGATCACGTTGCCCTGGGTGAAGGGGCGGAAGCAGCACTTGGCTGCCTATGGGCACATGGATGTCGCCCTTGACCCACTGCCCTACGGCGGAGCCACCACCACCTGTGAAGCCCTTTTGATGGGTGTACCTGTGGTGAGCTTGGCTGGAGAAGGGATGGTGAGCCGCCTCAGCGCAAGCGTGCTGGCCCACAGCGGCTGCGATCAATGGATCGCCTCGACGCCTGAAGCGTATGTGGAGATCGCAAGAGGCTTAGCGGAAGCTTGCCCACGTGATCAGCGAAGCCGGCTGGAGCTGCGCCAGCAGATGATGCAATCATCGTTGGGAGATGGCCAACGGCTGGCAGAGCAGCTGGAGACCAAGTTTCAGGAGTTGGCAACCGAACGGCTCGCTGTGGTGCGGTAAAGCTGGGCAAAGCAAGTCTCCAGATGCCGCATGAGATCGGCCGCATCACCCAGGGGATTACGCAAAATCTGTTGACGCCAGTGGTCACGGTGCTGACGCAGCCACTGCAAGCGATCCGCCTGAGACAGTGCAAGCTCCAGATAGTGCTGCTCGCTGGTGGCGCAGAGTTCAGATGCACCCGCCCCATGCAAAACAGCGGTGGCCATGCGACTCACATAGGCGTGCCCCGTAAGGGTGATCACCGGCACACCCATCCAGAGGGCTTCACAGGTGGTGGTGCAGCCACCGTTGGGGAAGCAATCGAGGGCCACATCCATTTGGGCGTATTGGGCCAGGTGCTCCTCGGGGGTAGCCGTGATCGGGAGCCAAATCACCCGCTCTGGATCCAACACTTGGCGAAGCATTCGGCGTCGCAACAAGACCTGGGTGGCCTGATCACCTGCGTGGTTGGCTTTGAGCACCAAGGATGCGGAAGGAAGTGCCTGAAGGATGCGGCCCCAAAGACGGAGGGTTGCATCGGAGAGCTTGCGATTGTGGTTGAAGCTGCCGAAGCGGATTCCACCAGCGCGCGGCGCCTCCATCACCGCCACATTGGCCTCAGGTAAAGAGTCAGGAGGCTGCCAGGCGATGAAGCAACGGCTAAGACGAACCACCTCCTCGCAATGCCGCTCCTGCATCGGATCGGGGAAGAGTTGGTGGTCGCCCAACCAATAGTCCATGGCTGGAATTCCCGTGGAGGCGAAATAGCCGAGGTAGTTGATTTGCACAGGCGCCATCCGGGCCATGAAACCGGTCACAAAGTTGCCGTCAGTCCAGCCGGAGAGATCAATGGCAATTTGCGGTTGCAATTCGCGAATGGCAGCCAGTTTGCGGCGGGGGGAGAAGGCACCCACGTCGAGCCGCTGAAGCCCTGGGATGCTGTCGAATTGCTCCGCAATCGATTCTGAAAGATGATCGCGCAGATCGACGAGATGATGTTCATGGCTGAACGTATTGCAGCCACCGGCGAGAAAACCAAGCAGGAACCTTGAAACCGGGTGTTGGGCTAAGTCTCCAGTGAGCCATGCCACCCGCAACGGTGTGCCAACCCTCGAAACATCCGCACGGCAGGGCGAAGGGCCAGCAGTGGCGAATGACGCGTATTCCGGAGCCGCCATCAAGCGCTGAACTTGTTGCCGCACATGGGTGGCGGCCTGTGGTATTGCCAAGGACGCAAGGTTCAGGCAAAGATTGTGCTGGATGGCGGAAATCTGAACAGGTTGTTGATGCACGGAGGCGTGCAGGAAGGGAGACCAAGCCGCACAACCGGTTTGTTCGTAGGTGACGGCCAGGGCGGCGGGATTGATCGGAATCGCCGAGACAGATGCTGCGGCGGTGAGCTGCAATTGTGAGCGCCTGGCCAAGGCAGGCTCGCGCTGCAGCAGCTTGATGCGGACCACAGATTCCAGCAACCGCGGATGTTCGCCATGGCGCTGCAGGGCCCGACGCAAGAATGGAATCGTTCCTTCCCTTGAGCGCGCTTCAATCAACATGCTCGCGGCTTCCGCATGAACCCCCAGGTGCTGCGGAAAGCGGTCCGCCGCCTGCACGAGCAGATCACTGGCTTGCTGATAGTTGCCGCGCTGGGCGAGTAGACGGGATTTGAACCGCACCATCTCCAGACAGAGTGGGCGCGGATATGAGTCGAGGGCTTGCTCGGCCTTGGCCCATTCACCGCTCTGGAGCAGGCAGGCAAGACGGCTCACCGCTAGCCCGGTGCATTGTTCCTCTCCGATCCACCAGGTCGGAGAGGCAACAATCTCGCGAATCGGACCCAAATCCCCAAGCTCTAGCCACAGCAGGGTCTGCAAGGCCCTTTGCCAGGGGGTACTGGGGCCGCTAATGGGGTAAGCGGCCAGCAAAGATGCTGCCGCCTGCGATTGGCTTTGCTGGAGGCGAAGAAAGGCCAACAACTCAACCAGCGGCCGTTCAGCATGCTCGGGTATCGAAGCCGCAAGGGCAGCCAGGATCTGGGGCTCCACAACCTCGAGTTGCTGCAAGCGGATTAGGGCTGCGCCCTGCTCCAAACAGAAGAGTCCTGGCTGGGCCGTGGGCAGTTGATCTGGCCAGGCATAAAGCGCTTCAACCAAAAAAAAACCCCCTGCAGTGCAGGGGGCTGAGTTTAGGTGAGCAGAGGATGCGAGTCGAGCGATTAGGAGAAGACCGCTGCGATCGCGCCAGCTGTAGTGGCCTGGAGAACCACAGAACCAGAATAAATGTTCTGGAAGGTGGCAATCGTGGAACCGTTGCTGGTGACGGTTACCTGACCAACAGCAGCACTGCTGGTTGTCACGGATGAATAAGCAGCGCTGTCGTAGTAGAAGTTGATAGTCGCCTGGCTGGCTTGAGTGTTCGTAGCCTCGAAAGACTTGAACAAGAAGCTATCGGTACCGCCCTGGTAGAAGTAATTAAAACCAGTTGTTGCGGCTCCAGCAGCAGAAAGACCAGTTCCGAAGGTGAAGGAGTCGTTACCGGATCCACCCGTGATTGAAGAAAGGCTGGTTAGCTGTGAGGCACCAAAGGTTACGTAATTGGCGCCAGTACCCGCGTCCAACTTGCCGGTGAATCCACCAGTGAAGGACAGCGTGTCATTACCAGCGGCAGCTTGGACTTGACCATCTGTAAATGCACCAGCGAAGACAAAGCTGTCATTACCAGCACCACCAAAGAGTGAGCTGGTCCGCATTACTTGGGAAGAAGACAGACCAAAATAAGTGGCAGTCGAACCCGCATAGACAGATGCACCAGTCACATGGCCCGTGAACTGCAGACTGTCAGCACCGGCGCTGGTGTCACCTGCGCTGGCACCACCGAAGATCGAAGCCCCATTAACCGAAGCAATAACCAAGCTATCGGCACCAGCACCAGCGGAGTAAACACCGTTGGTGGCAGCGGTAGTAGCATTGATATAGAGAGTGTCGGCACCGGCTCCACCGTAAACGGTGGAATTGTTGAGGGCACCAAAGATTGCCAAGCTGTCCGCATCAGTGGAACTGATGCTGGTACCGCCGTAAATGGTGGACTGAGTGATAGCAGCAGCAGCAGCACCGATCACCAGGGTGTCAGAACCGAGATCACCACGGATCAAGGATTGGTTGATACCAGCAGTGCTGGAGATCATGTCACCTGCGGCACCACCATAAACAGTGGACTGAGAGACACCACCAGCAAAGTCGAGGGTGTCAGCACCGGCATTGCCGAAGGCCACGGTCTGCTGAGCACCAGCTTTGAAGCTAATGGAATCAGCGCTGTCATCAGTAGTGTCGGTAACGCTGCCGCCGTACACAGAGGACAGCAGCGAAAGGCCGTTAAAGACGATGGTGTCAGAACCCAAATCGCCAGAGGCGTAAGAGTTGCTGATGCCAGCGGTAGCAGTGATGTAGTCGTTGTCGCGACCACCGCGAACCGAGGTGTTATTTGAAACAGCACCAACAATATTGATGGTGTCATTGCCAGCGTTGCCCTGAATGAAGGTGGCAACTGCAGAGCCCGTAACGTTGATGCTATCAGCCGAGTCACCGGTGGTGTCGGAAGTACTACCGCCGTAAATGCTGGCGTTGTTCACGTCGCCAACACGGATGGTGTCAGAGCCAAGATCGCCTGACAGCCAGGATGCGGTAGCAGAACTAGTCAAACCAAGAGAATCATCTCCCTGACCACCGCGAACGCTGCTGGAAGATTTGATGGCACCACTGACGAGAATGGTGTCGCTGCCAGCGTTGGCTTGAATGAAAGACGAACTGAGGGAGCCTGAGACTGTGATGAAGTCTGACGAGTCATCAGAACCTGCAGTAGCAGAACCACCGTAGATGGTGGAAGAAAGCAGGTCGTAATTGGCGAAGATGGTGTCAGCGCCAAGTCCGCCAAGGAGCGTGGCTAGCGAATAAGTGCCGGAACTGTCGGCAAGAAAGAGCGAGTCATTGTCAGACCCAGCATCAGCGAGGGATCTGATGAAGTCGCTGCCGAGGTTGATTGAATCGTTACCGCTTCCGCCGAGGACAGTTCCGGAACTAAAAGCACCGGTGCCGCCAATGGTGTCGTTGCCTGAGCCAAGGTCGACAATGTCGTTTTGGCCAGTACCAATAATGGTGTCATTGCCGCCGAGAGCGGTTACGGAGTCGTTGCCCGAGGTGTTGCCAACTGTGATCAAGTTGGCGGTGTCGGTTCCGACAATCGCGTTGTAAGACGAAGTCATTGAAGGCTTTGGTCGTGGTGGGTGGGGGGGTTGTCTCCTCACTACCGCACCCACCATGGGGGCGGTGTGCGTTGGGATTTTATCCCAACTTGGGTACTTATACAACGCGAGTCCACCGCTCGACAAGCCTGGGTGTGCCAGGTCAGGAACCTGTGACACCCAGGAGCATCCGCCAGTGGGACAGGCCCCGGTCAGCATCATAGGCCTGAGCGCTCACCTGGGCTGCCGTCGCCAAACGCCGCCGGAGCTCGGACTGATCCAGCAGCAGCTGAATGGCCTCCACTTGAGCCGACACATCAAAAAAATCCACCAGCAGAGCGTTGTGCTGATGGGAGAGCACCTCCTGCACTGGCGGCGTGGCGCTGGCCACCAGGCTGCAACCGGCCGCCATGGCCTCCAACAAGCTCCAACTGAGCACAAACGGCACCGTGAGATACAGGTGAACGGTGCTGCAGGCCAACACCTCCCAGTAAGCCTGATCCTGCAGCATGCCGAGCCAATGGGTGCGGGCGGGATCCAACTCACACTCCTCACGGGCCCAGGTGCCCCAGCTGCGGGCATCAGCACGGGTTGCTCCGTAGGCGACACCGTCGTGGCCGGCGATCAGCACATGCAGGTTGGGGCGGAGTTTCTGGAGCCGCCCGATGGCCTGCATGGCCTGCGGGAAGCCTCGGTATTCCTCAAATCCACGGCTCACATAGGTGAGCACCTCGAGCTGTGGATCATCCGGCAGGCAGGCCGGACGTGGCAGTCCGAAGCTCCGCAGGCCCACTAGGTGCTGGACGTCCACCCCTTCGTGAATCACCGTGAGCTGATCACGCAGCTTCTGGGGAAACTGCTGGCGCTGCCAGTGCGTGGGGGTCACACAGTGATCACACGCAGCCAGCTCAAGCAGGGTTTGGGCATTCCAGATGCGGAGCTTGAGCACGCGATCGGGTTCCACCTGGCCGTTGGTGAGGAAGTCGACATCGGAGCCGTACGGGGTGTAGTACCACTCAAACAAACCAATCCGCCGGGCCTGCGGGAAGACATCACTTAAAAAAAGCCCATTCCCGTAGCCCACGTGGTTCACAATGCAATCCGGCTGCCAGCCCTTTTCAGCCAAGGCCATGGCCTCGCGATAACTAGCTTGCCCCTCCAGCACGGCTTGTTCAAAGCGGCGCAGGTAGGGATGTGAGGCGGCGGAACCACCACGATGGGGTTGGTAGTGCTTCAGCCGGAACCCCTGGTCAGGGGGTGCATGCCACTCACGGTGGCGTGCCAAAAACACCACATCGTGGCCCTCGCTCACCAGGGCCGGCACAAGCCGGCGGAACTGGGCCGGATAATTCGTGTGTGAAAACAGCAGGCGCACTAGGCGACTGGCTGGGGTTGAGCAAAGATCTGTTCGTAGGCTGATAACAGCCATTGGGGCAGCTTTTGCTGAGGCTCATCCACCTTCATGGTTCCCGGAAGGTAATAGAGCATGGCGATCAGGAAGGCATTCAGGGCGCCAGGGCTACCAAAACCGCCTCCCCCCAACGACGGGGTCAAGGCCACGCTGACCGCTTGCTTGCGGCTTTCATCAGCAGGGTTGAGGGGCTCCTTCTGCACCCCAGAGCGCACCATGGCCCAGTAGCGATCGCCAAGATCGGTGGCCCAGAGGCGCTCGAGATCTGCCTCCGGGCAGCGCTGGATGGCCTCGGCGAGATTGCTGCGCAGCTCCACCAGCTCGGCCAGGATTTCTTGATCCTCAGGATCGATGTAATAAAGGTTGGAAAGCCCCAACATGCGGTTGAGTTGAATCCGGTTGTCCACTAGATCGTGCAAGGTGGCCGGAAACGCGCCAAAGTCTGGCGCTGATGGGGCTGCGAATGCTGTGGGAATGGCAGCAGGTGCAGTTGAGGTGGGCTGGGCCGGGCGGTGCTGAGCTGGATTGTGTTGACCTTGGTAGAGCTCTCGATAGGCCCCAAGGAGCCATTCGGGGAAATACTGCTCTGGGTTGTTGATGGTGAGCAACCCTGGTGGGGAGTACAGGAAATTGGCCACCATCAGCTGCGGGGCAAGCGGATGACTCAGGCCATGCTGATTGAACCAGCCGCCAATCGATTCTCGGCGCGCAATCTGGCTGGGGCTGAATTGTGTTTGTGGGTTGAGTTGGCGCACCAAGTGACGCGTCACCTCGCCGAACGGAGTGCCCCATAGGGCCGCCAACTGATCCTGGGGCGCCGCCATCCAAAACTCGGCCAGCTGATCGCGCTGATCGGAGGCCACACAGGTGGACAAACCCCAGACCCCAGAAGGCAGTTGCATGGTTATGGCAGTGGTCAGGGCTTGACTTTAGCGAAAGATGCTGCGCCCCTCCTCACGGCGCAGCAACACCCAGCTGAGCGCTCCGAGAAGCAGCGCCATCACCAAGGGTGCCAGCAACACCTGGGCAATCCAATGCTGGCCCCGCAGCACCAGCCACACCAAGGAAACGCCATAGGGAACCATGCACACCACAGGAAACAACCAACGCTGCCACTGGCTGCGGATCCAGACATGGCGCAACCGCACAGACAGGGGCAGGGGATTGGGAGGGGCAGTCATGCATCCATCATCCAGCCTCGATCAGCTGGGTGAGCCGCGGCAAGGTGATGCGGGTGTCGTAGTCCAGGGCGCGGCGACGGGCAGCGGCCCCTAAACGGTGGCGCAGCTCCGGGTACTGCAGAAGCTGGGACACCCGCCGAACCACCTGATCCGGGCTGTCGTGGTCAACCAACAGGCCTTCAACACCATGGGTGATCACCTCCTCGACAGGCATGCCACGGCTCCCCACCACGGCACAACCACAGGCCATGGCTTCCAACAGACTCCAGCTCAGCACAAAGGGATAGCTCAGGTACACATGCACCCAGCTGGCCTGCAGGATCGCCAGCAACTGGGGATAGGGCACACGCCCCAGAAAGTGCAGCCGCTCCAAATCGAGCTGACCGGCCAACTGTTGAAGCATCTGCTGACGCAGGGGTTCCGCCTGGGCATCGCCCCCGCCATAGCCCAACTCATTGCCCCCCACCACCAACACCCGCAGCTGGGGATGGGCCTGCATGAGCTGGGGCAATGCGCGCATGAACACATCGAAACCACGCATCCGCTCAAGGTTGCGATTCACCAGGGTGAGGGTGGGCACGCTGCGATCGATGCGGATGCCGCGCACCTCAAAAGCCACATCCGGATTAGGACAGGCGATGCTGGTGTCAATTCCCTCATGGATCACCTGCAGCTGTGGGCCCCGGAATCGCCGAGGCAAACTCTTGGCTTGGTGCTGAGTGGGCACGATCCACTGGCGCGCATGGGCCAAGGCGCAGCGGGTGATGCTGTTGCGTCCCAGCTGCTCCAACCGGTGGGCCAAGGCCGGAGGTGGCTTGTGGGGATCGACTCCATAACCACCATGCTCGGGTTGCACCCACAGCTCTGGCCAGAGCACCTGGGGTACGTGGGGCCACACCTCATGCAGCGCCAGGGTCTCGCCCCAGCCGCAATGGCCCAGGATGCGGTCGGGATTCCAGCCTTCTGCCTGCAAGCTCTCACACAACTGGGCCACCGTGGTGGCGCGCTGCAGTGCCTCATTCCAGAGCGTGGTGCCGAAGAGGACCGGCTGATCCAAGGGCTTCGGTGGGTCGTACCGCAGCATGCGGCAGGAATGGGGGATGGGCCTCTGGTGGGACCCAATCGCCACCAGCTCGTGCCCGCGGGCCTGCAGGTGAGGGGTGAGCGCGCGAAATTGCCCGGGGAAATTCTGATGGATGAGCAGCAGCTTCAATGACCAACCCTGCTTGCGCAGACCATTGTCCATGGCCCCTGTTCAGCAACGACTTATTCCTGGCTCAGCAATGGCTGCGCTGGCGGTGGCGCCAGGCCAGCGTCTCGCCACAGCTGCTGCACTGGGGCTTGAGCCTTGGTTTAAAGGAGGAGTTAGCCACCTGGCTGCGCATCCATCCTGGCCAGCTACCCCTCGGGGAGCAGCACAAGCTTGCCTATCGGCTAGCGCGGCTCCAACGCGCGCCGCAACCGTATCAGGTGTTTTTTGAAGAGGGTCAGCTGCAGCAGGGCATCCACCAGCTTCACCAGATCCGCTCCTCCGGGCACGGGTTGCGGGTGAGGCTCAATGGTGGGATCGGTGATCACCTGCAGGATCTGAGCCTGATCTGCAGCTGGAGCCACGACACCCAAACGGCCATGGTGCTGGAAACGGAGCCCATCCGGGTGCAACAGCTCACGGGCCTGCTCAGCGGCTGGCCGTGGTTGCGCCTGGCCGAGGCCAACGGCCCACCCGAGCAGCACCCCCTCACCGCCTTGGCCTTTGGCGCGTTTGCAACGGCCGGCATGCCGGAGCTGAACCATGGCGCTTGGCTCAACCAGCCCCAGCAGCCAGTCCGAAACCCAAGGCTGCTGTGCTGCTGGCGTTCGGAGGGCCGCGCCGACCGGCTGTCGTGTTTCCTGCGCTCGGTGCCGCTGGGGGAGGTGCTGCCTTTCTATCGGGCCCTACTGCAACAGAGCCCCGGGCTGGAGATTGTTGACATCACGGCCTGGAAAACTTGGGAACGGGCACTCCTTCCCGCCGGCGTGACCGTGCACAACCCATCGCAGGGCCCTGTGGCCGGGCTGATGGACCTGGTGCTCGGCAGTTTTGTGGTGAGCATTGACACCGCCCTGGCCCACCTCTGCGCCGTGATGGCACAACCCGCATGGGTGCTGCTGCCCCGCTACGCCGATGAACGCTGGCTTGAGTTGCGGTCACCCCGCCATTGCTACGGCCAGGTGCTCAGCTTCATCCAACAAACGCAATTTGGCGATTGGCGGAGGGAGATACAGCACGCGTTGGAGACCCTCACCGATGCCATCAACGGCCGCTGATCACCTGATCCAGGCTGCTACGCCACTCCGCCTTCAATTGGTCGCAACGTTGCCTCCACCAGGCTTGCAGGCGCTGTTGCACAGCATCCAGAGCAGCAGATTGCGCCAACAACTCTTGGGCATAGGCCAGAGCTTGCTGCCAACAGGAAAACAGGGGCAAGGGGCAGGAGGGCCCAAGCAGTGGCCCTGCTTCACTTCGCACATCCACGAGCAGGGGGATGCAACCCATCTGCAAACTTTCATACAAGCGGAAGGTGTCCAGATGGCGATCGCCTTCCGGGCACAAGGCAAAACAGCTCTGGGCTAAAACATCCCGATAACGATCCACGGGCAAACCCACCCCGAAGTGGCGCCCACCGTGAAAAAAGCCCTGGGGTAGCCCACGCAGAAACACGGCAGTGGCCAGCCGCCTGGATCCACCACCCCAAAGCGTGCCCATGAAGGCCCAGGGGAAAGGCCGCTTGCTGGACGGCAATGGATGTATTGGGCCCAGAAATTCCGCCCGGGGCCCAATGGGAAAGCATTGCGGGGATTCCGGCAGCCCCGCAAAACGGGGATGGGGGAAATTGCGCCACACGGGCGTGCCTCTGGGCAGCATGGGATACAACTCATCTCCATCGAAGCCCTCCTCATCGCTGAGGTGCACCAGGGCAAACTGCCCGTCCGCAGCTAAGGCGGCCAACCTCTCAAGTCTTTGGCAGCGTTGCTGTTCCAGCTCCCGAGGATCTGGTTTGCGGTGCAAGCGCAGAAGCCCCGATTCCACGAGCACCCGAGGTTGACCTGGCAAGCGTTGGGGCCAATGCTGCACTGATCCCGCCAGATGGTGCTCGTCGAGGGGCCATGGCGAGAGGAGATGGTGGATCCAACCACGCTCCAATTGGCGTTGGGGATCACAAGCCCAGAGGAGCTGCAGAGCGTCCCGCCGCATGCTCAGGCGGACTCCAAATCCAGCAAGCAATGGAAGCTGGTTCCCCAATGCTGCACCTCGAGCCAAGACGCATGGGCAAAGCTGGGTTTGTACAGGCGGAAGGTTTTGATCAGGCCAAGGGTGGCCGCACTTTCCAGCGGGCTGATGAAACTGCAGTCGCCATCGAGCCACCAGGGGCGCTCAGACCATTCCTTTAATTGCCGGTGGCTCAGCACAAAACAGCCTGCGTGGGGGTTGTGGGGCGTTTCAAACACCATCTGCTCCCCGAAACACGGCACCACCAGCACAGGGCCCTTCTTCAGATTGAGCCGGGCTAGATCCGCATCCGCTAAGGGGCCATCGATATAAAAACGATCCACTCTGCTCGGGCCCTGGGCCAACTCAAGCCGCTGGGGCAACAGCAGAGAATCCTCACCGAGCAATTGCTGAAACCAGCTCAACTTGTGAAAGAAGAGTGGATCATGAATCACAAGATCATCTTCGAAATAGGCGTAGAAGTCGTACTCCGCGTTCAGCTCCGTGGCGAGGTGGCGCTGGGCTTCAAAGCCCAGCAACCTGCCGTTGGCTGGCGTTGTGACCACCTCCTCAAACAAAGGCCGGAAACAAGGATCCAAGTGCGCCAGCACATGGTGCTGACCATCCGTGATGATTCGCACGTCAATCTGATGACGCAACGCCTCATCGGCCGGATAAGCACGGCGATCGCCCATGTGCAAGTAGGAGCGCCTCAACCCCAGGCGGCACAACGCCAGCAGCTGCTCCTGCAGGGCCGCCACCCGTGGGGCGGGATTGGGCCGCAGCGATTGATGCTGGCCATCACCCTCGGGATCCCAGTAATGAACGATCGCCAGCAGGATCCGCATGGGGCCAGATTAAGCCGCGATCGCCAGCCAGAATCAGTGGATGCGTCTTCTGGTGATCACCAACCTCTATCCGCCGCAGGAGCTCGGGGGCTACGGGCGCAGCCTGGCGGATTTCGTGTGGGGGCTCCAACAGCGCGGTCACCAGGTGGATGTGCTGAGTGCCAACGCGCCCTACCTGGGCCCGGCGGAGAACGGCCCCAGCGGAGAGCGGGTGTGGCGCGATCTGCTGCTTAAGGGCAGCTTTGATGGGGGCCTGCAACTGCTCGACGACCCCGCAGCCTGTGCGCGGGTGGATGGGCACAACGCCCAAGTGATCCAAGGCCGGCTCTCGGGATCTCCCTACCAAGGCATCCTGCTAGGCAACATTGATTTGTTGGGCCCCGAACTTCTCCCGACTGTGCTGGAGCCCCGCATCCCGGTGCTTCACCACGTGGGATTCATCGCGCCACCCTTTCAGCCCCAGCATTGGCCACAGGTGAGCCACTACACCCTGGTGGCGGCCAGTGATGCGGTGCGGCGGTCGCTCCGTGCGGCGGGGCTGCCAGTGGCTGCATGCCCGGTGGTGTACCCGGGAGCCCGGTTGGAACTGTTTGACAACAACCCCTACCCCCGCTGGCGCGCCAGCCCAGTGGGACAGCCATCCAATCCCCTCAAGCTCTGCTTCGCGGGGCTGCTGATGGCAAGCAAAGGGGCGCACACGCTGCTGCGGGCTGCCGTTCAACTGCACAGGCAGGGCATCGCCGTTCAGTTGAACCTGGCGGGAGCAGCCTTTCAAGCCGATTATTGGCCCAACTTGCAAGCGCTGGCCCATGCCGAAGGCCTGGCCGATCGTGTCCGTTGGTATGGCCCGCTCAGCCGCCGCAAGCTGGCGCGCTTTTTCCAGTTGCATCAAGTGGGGGTTTTCCCCTCGGAATACCCCGAAGCCTTCGGCATCGTGGCGGCGGAAATGCAAGCCAGCGGGCTGGCGCTGGTGAGCAGTGGCGTGGGTGGCGCCGCTGAGCTGTTTGAGCATGGGGTCAGCGGCTTGGCCTTTCAGCCGGGACAGGCCGATGACCTGGCCCAACAGCTGCGCCAGCTGGTGGAGCACCCAGCACTGCTGAATCAACTCCAAGTGGAGGGATGGCGTCGTGTGCAGCAACACTTCAGCGTTGGCACAGCAGCGGCAGCGCTGGAGGAGCTGTGGCTGAACAGATAGCCGACGTGACGCCAGGGCCCTCCTGGCCAGCCGCCAATTGGTTGAACCAAGGAGGCGCTCTGATTGCCCATGACCCCGCCCTGGGGCAACGCTTCATTGGTGAGGGGATCAAACGGCTTCCGGAGCTGGGCTTGGCCTGGTTCAACCTTGGGCTTGCCCTGCATCAACGCAAACGCATCCCCGCAGCCATCCGGGCCTACCGCCAGGCCCTGCGCTGCCAGGATGCACCCCGCAATGAAGCCTTCAACAACCTTGCCCAGGATCTGCTGTTAAACGGCCAATTTCAGGAGGGGTGGAAGCTATACGAACACCGGCTGCAACGCCAGCCGGTTGAGCGCTACAGCAGCTACCTGCAACACTTTGGGCAACCCTGGCAAGGATTCGAGGACCCCAGACCCTGCGAAGCCTTGATCCTGGTGGCTGAACAGGGCTTTGGCGATACGCTTCAATTCTGCCGATTGATTCCCACACTCCAGAGTCTTGACTTGCGGACGAACTTTGTCTGCCAGGAGCCTTTGGCTGGTTTGCTGCGACACGGCAGCAGGATCGGCACCATCAGCTTGATGCTGGGCAACCATGCACCACACACCCGGTGGTGCCCTCTGCTGAGCCTGCCGCAGCGACTCAACCTGAATGCGGGCACCATTCCAACGCCTGAGGGCTACCTACAGCCTTGCGCACGTCGCATCAATGCTTGGGCACAACAACTGCAACGCACCCCGGGCAAACGCTTAATTGCCTTGCACTGGCAAGGCAATCCCAAGTTCGAGCGCAAGCTTTACTCCAAAGGGAGATCCATGCCCTTTGAGGCCTGGCTGGGCCTGCGTGACTTGAAGAACGTTGAATTCCTCTCCATTCAGAAGGGGGCCGGTGCTGAACAACGGCGTGACGATGCCGGCTTGGCGTTTGTGGCTGGACAGCAGGCCTTCGATGCCAGCTTTAATTTCGAAGACACCGCTGCAGCCCTGGCCAATTGCGATCTGCTGCTCACAGCTGACAGCAGTGTGGCTCACCTGGCTGGGGCGATGGGTCTGCCCACTTGGCTGGCCCTCAGCCACGTA
>Ga0194129_10003663_pt1 | contig 21213 bp, 21 predicted proteins | sample TA2KigCa35mmetaG_FD_150862 | JGI IMG/M metagenome (GOLD analysis project Ga0194129, IMG submission 150862) | Freshwater microbial communities from Lake Tanganyika, Tanzania - TA2015038 Kigoma Deep Cast 35m | ecosystem: Environmental > Aquatic > Freshwater > Lake | place: Tanzania: Lake...
GGCTCGCCCGCGGAGAGCCGCCTGATGTTCTCGAAGATGCGGCGCACCGAGGGCTCGAAGTTGTCGGCGGCCATCGCCGCGAGATGCGGCGTCGTGACCATGTTCGGGATGCCGAGCAGCGTGCTGCCGGGCGGCAGCGGCTCCGTCTCGTAGACGTCGCTCGCCGCGGCGTGGATGACGCCCTCGCGCAGGGCCCAGACAAGGTCGTCCTCCACCACGACGCCGCCGCGCGCGCAGTTCACGAGGATGGCGGTCTTCTTCATGGTCGACAGCGCGCGGCGGTCGATCATGTTGCGGGTCTGGTCGGTCATCGGGCAGTGCAGCGACACGACGTCGGACTGCGCGAGCAGGTCGGCGAGCGGCGCCCAGGTCGCGCCGAGCCGCGCCTCCTCCGCCGCGTCGAGGCGCGTGGGCTTGGTGTAGAGGATCCGGCAGCCGAAGCCCGCCAGCAGCCGCGCCAGCGTCTTGCCGATCGCGCCGAAGCCGACGATGCCCACGGTCTTGCCGGAGAGCATGAAGGCGTCGCGCATCTTCCAGGTGCGCCACTCGCCCTTCTGCAACCCCTCGTGGCCATAGGCCATGTTGCGCAGCGCGCAGAGCATGAGGCCGAGCGCAAACTCGGCGACCGGCACGGCGTTGCTGCCCGTGGTGCGCGCGACCTTGATGCCGAGCGCGCGCGCCGCGTCGAGGTCGAAGTTGTCGACGCCGACGCCCCACTTGTGCAGCAGCTTCAGCTTGCGCGCGGCGCGCAGCATCGCCTCGTTGACGGCGACCTGGCCGGAGACCGCGTAGTCGGCGTCGGCGAGGATCTCGCAGAGATGCGGCTCCGTGCGCTCCGTGGCGTGGATCATCTCGAAGCCCGGGGGAAGCATCCCGCGCAGGCGCTCGGCGGTGCGCGGGGCGAGCGCGTCGAGGACGACGATCTTCTCTGTCATGGCTGTTCTCTCGGGGTTGGAAGGCGTCGACCGGGGCGGATGCCCGCCCGGCCCTCAGATGGTGAAGCGCACGCCGGCGCGCGCGAGCCCGCCGGAGACGGCAACCGGCGTGCCGTCGGCGCGCCAGCACGCGGCGCCGGTCAGCATGCCGTCCGCGCCGAAGCCGATGGCGTTCATGCCGCCCGCGATGCGCCGCGAGCGCACGACCTCGTGGCCGCGCGCGCGCAGCTCGGCGGCGACGGAGTCCGGGATCGCGTCCTCGATCTCGAGCACGCCGCCCTCGGTCCAGATGCGCGGGGCCTCGACGGCCTCCTGCAGCGTCATGCCGTGGTCGACGAGGTTGAGGATCGCCTGGAAGGCGGAGGGGAAGATCCTGAGCCCGCCCGGCAGGCCGAGCGCGAAGGCGATCCTGCCGTCGCGCAGCGCCATCATCGGCGCCATCGAGGTGAAGCAGCGCTTGCCCGGCGCGATCGACAGCGCATGGCCGGGATGCGGGTCGAAGTTGAGCATGTAGTTGTTGGCGATCATGCCGGTGCCGGGCACCTGCACGCAGGCGCCGAACAGGCCGTTGATCGTCTGGGTGCTCGCGACGACGTTGCCGCGGTCGTCGGCGACGGTGAGATGCGTGGTGTTGGCGCTCTCGCCGCCGGTGACGCCGGCGGTCCAGCGCCGGGTGCGCCGCATGTCGAGCGACGCGCGGCGCTCGGCCGCGTAGTCCTTCGAGGTCAGCCGCGCGACCGGCACGCGCACGAAGGCGGGATCGGCCGTCGCCGCCGCGCGGTCCGCGAAGCCCAGGCGCAGCGCCTCGGCGACGAGGTGCAGCGCGTCGGCGGAGCCGAAGCCCATCGCGCCGACGTCGTAGCCCTCGAGCACGTTGAGCATCTGCACGACATGCACGCCCGACGAGGCGGGCGGCGGCGGGCCCAGGATCTCGTAGCCGCGATAGGTGCCGCGGATCGGCTCGCGCGCCTCGAGGCGGTAGGCGGCGAGGTCGGCCGCGTCGAGGATGCCGCCGCCCGCGCGCAGATGCGCCGCCAGCGCCGCGCCGAGCGGGCCGGCATAGAGCGCCGACGGCCCGGAGCGCGCGATCTCGCGCAGGCTGTCGGCGTATTCGCCCTGCACCAGGCGCGCGCCCGCGCGGATCGGCGCGCCATCGGGCAGGAAGAGCCGCGCGAGTCCCGGGTCGCGCGCGATGTCGGCGGCCGTGTCCGTGGTGCAGTCCTGCAGGTAGGGCGTCGCGACGAAGCCGCGCCCGGCCAGCCGGATCGCCGGCGCCATGACGTCGGCGAGCGGGAAGCTGCCGAAGCGCTCGAGCGCGGTGCACCAGCCGAGCAGCGCGCCCGGCACCGCGATGGCGAGCGGGCCGATGGCGTTCTTCCTGCCCTTCGTCTCGCGGTAGTTCGGCAGCTCGTCGGAGACCGTCTCGTACATGTCCGGCCGCGCCGCGCCGGGCGCGGTGCTCAGCCCGTCGAGCACGACATGGCGCCCGTCGGCGAGGCGGACATGCGCGACGCCGCCGCCGAGCACGCCGACCATCATCGGCTCGACCACGGTCAGCGCGAAGAGCGAGGCGATCGCGGCATCGATGGCGTTGCCGCCGGCGAGCAGCATCTCCGCGCCAGCGGCCGAGGCGAGCGGGTGGTTGGTGACGACCATGCCGCGCGACCCGGTCGCGGGCTTCTTCTCGCAGGCGAATTGCGCCACCCGCGCCGGGCGGCTTGCGTTGGACACGTGCGGTCTCCCCGATGGGATGGATGCGGGCGGCGGGCGGTCAGGCGCCGCCGGCCGGCTTCTTCTCGTAGCGGTAGCGGAAGTCGCAGCACTTGCCGCCCTGCATGATCGTCTGCGGCCGCTCGAGCTTCAGGTTCGGGTCGTAGCCCTCGCTGAACACGAAGTCGCGGTTGCAGGAGAGCAGGTGGCCGATATGGCCGAGGCCCATCTCGCGGTACATCTCCGCGTAGCGGCAGCGCACGACGTCGAAATGGTACTCGTCCTCGGTGCGCTTGCGGACCTGGATCTCCAGCGCCCCGCCCTTGGTCCACAGCGCCTGGCGGTCGATGAAGCTCTGCAGGCTCGTCTGGCCGCCCGCCGCGTCGGCGAAGCGCCGCGCCTGCTCGATCGCGGAGCGGCGCACCGATTCGGCGATGGTCGCCTGCGCCACCACCTCGCCATGCGAGGCGACGAGCGCGTCGTGGACGTGCTTCAGGATCTCCGCCTCGATCCGGCGCTTCTCGATCATCGCCAGGTTCTCGGGCTCGGCGGCCTTCGGCGTCTCGCTCATCTCGATGCTCCCTGCGCTGCGCTGCGTCGCGCGAGGCTAGCGCGACCGGACGATCCGGCCAATGCCGACGACCCGCTCGATCGCCGCGACCATGACCACGATCATCGCGACCTGCAGCGCCGAGGCCGCGGCGATCACGAGCTGGCTGCCCTGGAACTGCAGGTAGCTGAAGATCTCGATCGGCAGCGTCGTAGTGCCCGGCCCGGTGAGGAAGATCGCCGTGTTGAGCTCGCCGAAGGAGACGATGAAGGCGAAGAGCCAGCCCGCGAGCATGGTCGGCCAGAGCAGCGGCAGCGTGACGAGGAAGAAGCTGCGCAGCGGCCCGGCGCCGAGGCTCGCCCCGGCCTCCTCGAGCGCGGGGCCTGGAGCCAGGTGGTCCTTCCCGGCTCCCCTCCCGTCCGCGCATCGCGCGGATGGGAGGGGTGGCGCCGCGCGCCAGCGCGGCGACGGGACACCCCCGAACCCACAGCGAAATAGTGGTCTTGCCGCGCCTCTCCGGGCTGGCAGGCGCGCGCGCGGCGCTCTAGCGTCTCGGACTCGCGCGTCGCGGCCTAGCGGCGCGGCTTCGCTTGGACGGGAGGAAGGTCGATGGCGCGCCTGACGATCAACGGCAAGACGCACGACGTGAACGTGGATCCCGACACGCCCCTGCTCTGGGTCATCCGCGAGCAGGTCGGCCTGACCGGCACCAAGTATGGCTGCGGCGTCGCGCAATGCGGCGCGTGCACCGTGCATCTCGACGGCGAGCCGATCCGCTCGTGCTCGCTGCCGGTCTCCGCGGTCGGGCCCGACCAGAAGATCACGACGATCGAGGGCCTGTCGCCCGACGGCTCGCATCCGCTGCAGAAGGCATGGGTCGCGCTCGACGTGCCGCAATGCGGCTACTGCCAGACGGGCCAGCTGATGACGGCGGCCGCGCTGCTGGCGCGCACGCCCAAGCCCACCGATGAGCAGATCGCCGAGGCGATGATCAACATCTGCCGCTGCGGCACCTACAACCGGATCAAGGCGGGCATCAAGCAGGCCGCCGGGATCGCGGGCTGAGGCAGGGAGGTACATGAAAATGACCGTCGCCATCGATACCTCGCGCCGCCGCTTCCTCGCCGGCTCCGCCGCCGCGGCCGGCGGCCTGACGCTCGGCTTCCACATCCCCTTCGGCGCCGGCCGCGAGGCCGCCGCCCAGGGCGCCACGCCCGAGGTGAACGCCTGGGTCGTGGTGAAGCCCGACGACAGCGTCGTCGTGCGCGTCGCCCGCATCGACATGGGCCAGGGCACCGTCACCGGCCTCGTGCAGCTCGTCGCCGAGGAGCTCGAGTGCGACTGGGCAAAGGTCGGCTACGAGTACCCGACGCCCGGCCAGAACCTCGCCCGCAACCGCGTCTGGGGGAACTTCCAGACCGCGGGCAGCCAGGGCATCCGCCAGTCGCAGGAATATGTGCGCAAGGGCGGCGCCGCCGCGCGCATGATGCTGGTCCAGGCCGCGGCCCAGCAATGGAACGTTCCCGCCTCGGAATGCACCGCCGCCAAGGGCGTCATCACGCATGCCGCCTCCGGGCGCAGCACGACCTACGGCAAGGTCGCCGACGCGGCCGCCAGGCTCGAGGCGCCCAAGGACGTCCCGCTCAAGGATCCGAAGAGCTGGACGATCGCGGGCAAGTCGATGCAGCGGCTCGACACCGCCGACAAGGTCGATGGCCGCAAAGTCTTCGGCATCGACCTGAAGATGCCGGGCATGCTCAACGCCGCGATCAGGGCCTGCCCGGTCCTGCTCGGCGGCAAGCTCAAGTCCTTCGACGCGGCCTCGGTCGCCGGCAAGGCCGGCGTGCGCAAGGTGGTCGCGGTCGGCGACGGCGCGGTCGCGGTGGTGGCCGAAACGTGGTGGCAGGCCAAGACCGCGCTCGACGCCCTGAAGATCGAGTGGGACCTCGGCCCCAACGCCAAGGCCTCGAGCGACGACACCGCCGCGATGCTGCGCGCGGGCCTCGACGCCAGGGAGGCCTTCGAGGGCAACAAGGCCGGCGACGCCGACGCGGCGATCGCGGCCGCGGCGAAGCGCATCGAGGCGGTCTACTCGGTGCCGCACCAGCACCACGTCACGATGGAGCCGATGAACGCGACGGCGCGCTGGAGCGCCGCGCTCGACCGCGTCGAGGTATGGTGCCCGACGCAGAACGGCGAGAGCGCGCTCGCCACGGCGGCGGCCGCGTCGGGCCTGCCGCCGGCGCAGTGCGAGGTCTACCGCATCGACCTCGGCGGCGGCTTCGGGCGTCGCGCCACCAGCCACGACTACGTGCGCCAGGCCGTGATCCTCGCCAAGGAGTTCCCGGGCACGCCGATCAAGCTGGTCTGGTCGCGCGAGGAGGACATGCTCCACGGCTGGTACCACCCGGTGACGATGTGCAAGCTGACCGGCGGCCTCGACGCGCAGGGCAACCTGACGGCGCTGAAGATGCGCATCTCCGGCCAGTCGATCCTCGCCACCGTCAACCCGAACGGGCTGCAGAACGGCCGCGACCCGGTCGTGTTCCAGGGCCTCAACCCGAGCGGCGCCGAGGGTCGGTTCGGCTACTCGATCCCGAACCTCATGATCGACCACGCGATGCGCAACCCGCCTGTTCCCGCCGGCTTCTGGCGCGGCGTGAACAACAACCAGAACGCCATCTACCTTGAGTGCTTCATGGACGAGCTGGCGCATGCCGCCGGCCAGGACCCGCTGGAGTTCCGCAGGAAGATGCTGGGCAACTCGCCGAAGCACCTCGGGGTGCTGAACGCGGTCGCCGAGCGCGCGGGCTGGGGCAAGCCGGCGCCCGCCGGCGTGTTCCGCGGCCTCGCGCAGCACATGGGCTATGGCAGCTACGTGGCCGCCTGCGCCGAGGTGTCGATCACGCAGCGCGGCGGGGTGAAGGTCCATCGCATCGTCGCGGCCACCGATTGCGGCCATGTCGTCAATCCGCAGCAGGTCGCCGCGCAGATCGAGGGCTCGTTCGTCTACGGCCTCTCGGCCGCGCTGATGCAGGAGATCACGATCAAGGACGGCAAGGTCGAGCAGGAGAACTTCGATTCCTATCCCTGCATGCTGCTCGAGGACATGCCGGTCGTGGAATCGATCCTGATGCCATCCGGCGACTTCTGGGGCGGCGTGGGCGAGCCCACGATCTTCGTGGCGGCGCCGGCCGTGCTCAACGCGATCTTCGCGGCGACCGGCAAGCGCATCCGCGACCTGCCGCTCTCCAAGCACGACCTGCGCAAGGCCTGAGCGTGGAGGGGCGGCCGCACCGCCGCCCCTCCGCCGCCCGCCCGGGCGCCGCCGCCGCGCGGCTCCTGGCGGCGGCGCTGTGGTGCTGCGTGCCCGGCGCCGCGTTCGCGTCCGGGGACGCCGAGGCGCCGCCCGGCGCCTCGGCCTGCACCGGCTGCCACGTGCCGGCCGTGCGCGCGACCTCGATCCCGCCGATCCATGGCCGCCCCGCGGAGGAACTCGCCGCGGCGCTGCGCGGCTACCGCTCCGGCGAGCGCCACGGGACCTTGATGGACCGCATCGCGAAGGGCTTCTCGGTCGAGGAGCTCGACGCGCTCGCCGCCTTCTTCGCGAAGCCAGCGCCATGAGGCGCCGCGGCTTCCTGCGCGGCCTCGCCGCGGCGCCCGTCGCGTCCACCCTCGCCGCGCCGGCGATCGCGCAGGCGGCGGCGCGCGTGGTCGTGGTGGGCGGCGGCTTCGCGGGCGCGACCTGCGCGCGCCGCCTTGCCGCCGCGGGCATCGCGACGACGCTGGTGGAGCCGGCGACGAGCTACCTCGCCTGCCCGTTCAGCAACCTCGTCGTCGCGGGGATGCGCGACCTCGAGGAGCAGCGCTTCGGCTTCGACGGGCTGCGCGCCGCGGGCGTCGCCGTCGCCGCGCAGGCGGCGAGCGTGATCGACCCGCTCGCGCGGCGCGTCGCGCTCACCGACGGCATCGTGCTCGCCTATGACCGGCTCGTGCTCGCGCCGGGGGTGGAGATCCGCCTCGACGCCCTGCCCGGCTACGACGCCGCGGCGACCGAGGCCATGCCGCATGCCTGGCGCGCGGGGCCGCAGACCACGCTGCTGCGCGCGCAGCTCGAGGCGATGGACGATGGCGGCGTCGTCGCCATGTCCATCCCCGCCAATCCCTATCGCTGCCCGCCCGGGCCCTACGAGCGCGCGAGCCTGGTCGCCCACTACCTGTCGACGCGCAAGCCGCGCTCCAGGCTGCTGCTGCTCGACGCCAAGGACGGCTTCTCGAAGCAGCGCCTGTTCGAGAAGGCATGGCGCGAGCTCTATCCCGGCATCGTCGAATGGGTGCCGCTGTCGCGCGGCGGCCGCGTGATCGAGGTGCAGGCGCGCGAGCGCGTCCTCGTCGCGGAGTTCGAGCGCCATCGCGTCGACGTCGCCAACGTCATCCCGCCGCAGCGCGCCGCGCCGATCGCGCGCGAGGCCGGCGTCGCCGACCGCTCCGGCTGGTGCCCGGTCGATCCCGCGACCTTCGAATCGCGGCTGCAGCCGGGGATCCACGTCATCGGCGACGCGGCCGTCATGGGCGCGATGCCGAAATCGGCCTTCGCCGCGAACGCGCAGGCCAAGGCCTGCGCCGAGGTGATCGCCGCGCTGCTCGCGGGCCGCGCGCCCGCGGAGCCGCGGCTGATCAACACCTGCTACAGCCTGGTCGCGCCGGGCACCGGCATCTCGGTCGCCGGCGTCTACCGGCCCGCCGCGAACGGGCTGCTCGCCGAGATCCCCGGCTCCGGCGGCACCAGCCCGCTCGACGCGCCGCCCGAGGACCGCCGGCTCGAGGCCAGCCATGCCGAGGCCTGGTTCGCCGCCATCGCGGCCGAGACCTATGGCTGAGCGCGGCGCGCGGCGCGCGATCCTGCTGCGTGCGGCGACGCTGCTGGGGGCGACGCTGCTCGGGGCGACGCTTCCCGCGGCGATCGGCGCCGCGCGCGCGCAGGTCGTTCCCTTCGCCGTCGTCGAGGACGGCATCCCCGCGCCGCTCGGCGGCGAGGCCGGCGACGCGGCGCGCGGCCGCGCGATCGTCGCCGACCGGCAGAAGGGGCTCTGCGTTCTGTGCCATTCCGGCCCCTTCCCCGAGCTGCGCTTCATGGGCAACCTCGCGCCCGGGCTCGAGGGCGCGGGCGCGCGCTGGAGCGAGGCGCAGCTGCGCCTGCGCATCGCCGACCCGTCGGTGCTCGCGCCCGACACGATCATGCCCGCCTACCACCGCGCCGAGGGCCTGCGGCGCGTCGGCGCCGCGCATCGCGGCAGGCCGATCCTCACCGCGCGCGAGGTGGAGGACGTCGTGGCCTTCCTCGCGACGCTGAAATGACGGAGACATCGACATGACCCTGCGCGCGCCATCGCGTCGCCTCGTCCTCGCCGGCGGCCTCGCCCTCGCCGCCGCGCCGCGCCACGCGGGCGCCGCGCCAGAGGCGGCGCGCGCGGCGATGCGCGCCTTCGCTGGCGGCGCCGAGCCGCGGCGCGGGCGCGTCGAGCTCGACATGCCGACGCTGGTCGAGAACGGCAACGCGGTGCCGACCGTGGTGCGCGTCGACAGCCCGATGACCGAGGAGGACCATGTCGTGGAGATCGCGCTGTTCAACGAGCGCAACCCGCTGCCCGACATCGCGCGCTTCCATCTCGGCCCGCGCTGCGGCGAGGCCTGGGTCGCGACGCGCATCCGGCTCGGCGACACGCAGACCGTCCACGCCCTCGCGCGGATGAAGGACGGCAGCGTCTGGGCGGCGAGCGCGGAGCTGATCGTCACCCTTCCCGCCTGCATCGAGGGCTGAGCCGCCATGAGCCGCGCCCTCGTCAGCGTCCCGCCGCGCGCCCGCAGGGGCGAGGTCGTGGAGATCCGCGCCATGGTCCAGCACGAGATGGAGACCGGCTTCCGGCCGCTGCCGCAGGGCGGCTTCGTGCCGCGGCTCATCCTGCGCCGCTTCGAGTGCCACCATGACGGCGCCACCGTCTTCGCCGCGGACCTGCATCCCGCGATCTCCGCCAATCCCTACATCGCCTTCCGCATGCGCGCGACGCGCAGCGGCGAGCTCGTCTTCCGCTGGATCGACGATCGCGGCGCCGTGCGCGAGGAGCGCGCGACCATCGAGGTCGCGTGAGGCGCGCGGCGCTCGCCGTCGCGGCGCTTGCGGCGCTGGGCGCGGCGGCAGCGGCCTGGGCGCAGTCCGCGGGCGTCGACGCGCGGCGCCCGGGCTCGGCCTACACGAGCCGCGAGACGCAGGCGATGCAGCGCGACGACAAGGCGAACCCCGGCATGCTCTCGGTGCTCGAGGGCGAGGAGCTGTGGAAGGCGCCGGCCGGGCCGGCGGGGCGCAGCTGCGCCTCGTGCCACGGCGCCGACGCCGCCTCGATGGACGGCGTCGCCGCGCGCCATCCCGCCTTCGACGCGACGCGCGGCGAGGCGATCGACCTCGCCGGGCGCATCGCGCAATGCCGCGAGGAGCGCCAGGGCGCGCCCGCGCCACGCCGCGAGGGGCGCGAGCTGCTCGCGCTCGCGACCTTCGTCGCGCATCGCTCGCGCGGCAGCAGGATCTCGACCGGGGAGGATGCGCGCCTCGCGCCGACGATCGAGGCGGGGCGCGCGCTGTGGCAGGCGCGGCTCGGGCAGCTCAACCTCTCCTGCGCGCAGTGCCACGACGACAACGCGGGGCGGAAGCTCGGCGCCTCGACGATCCCGGAGGCGCATCCCACGGGCTATCCGATCTATCGCCTCGAATGGCAGGACATCGGCTCGCTGCAGCGGCGCATCCGCGGCTGCCTCACCGGCGTGCGCGCCGAGCCCTTTGCCTATGGCGCGCCGGAATACGTCGCGCTCGAGGCCTTCCTGATGGACCGCGCGCGCGGCATGGAGATGGAGACGCCCGGCGTCCGTCCCTGAGGCGCCGGCTCGCGGCGCGGTCAGGGCTGGTCGGGGCGCAGCACGAGGACGCCCCTGCGGTCGCCGAAGCGCAGGTCGCTCCACGCACGCTCGACGGGCCGCACGTCGCCGCGCTGGAGCAGCGCGGCGATCTCGTCGGCGCTGGCGAGCGGGCCACCAAAGCTGAAATTGCCGATCTGCCGCCATCTCCCGTCGACGGTGGCGAAGGCGGGAAAGGGCGACGCCATCAGGACCAGTTCCGGCTCCGGTCCCATCCCGAGGTCGATGGCGAGCAGCGGCACCGCCTTTCCGCTTCGCAGCGCACGGAGGTCGTGGCTTGCGTTGCGGGTCGCCAGCCGCTCCGCAAGGAAGGCGACGAAGCCGTCCGGCACGGCGCTGCCCGCCGGATGCGCCACCAGCCGCGCCCTGATCGCCGGCGCGTCGAGGACGACCGGCTCCGCCGCGTATCGGTCCTTGCGCGCAAGGGCCTCCCTCGCCTTCGCCCGGATGGCGTCCGCCTGCGGATGGTCGCCGAGCGCGGCGAGCGCGTGCAGCGCGCCGACCCCGGTGCGGCCGAGATCGAAGCGCAGGTGATCGAAGTCGAAGCGCTCGGGCGGCGTCGCGCCCGAGAGCAGGCGTCGCACCTGGCTGCCCGTCGACAACGCCGCCGGATCGAGCAGCGGCGTGTGGATGGCCAGCAAGGTGGCGACCACCGCGAGCGCCAGCCAGGTATTGACCGTGCCCAGCAGCCGCAGCTAACCCCGCATGAGCGCGCAGGCGGCATAGCCGAGCGCATAGAGGCTCGCGATCGCCACCAGCACGGCCGCCCAGGCGCGATCGACCGACCATCCATGCTGCGCGACGCGCAGGGACAGCGACCAGATGCACAGGCCCGCCAGCACGGGGGACAGCGCAAGGGCCCCGCGCACCAGCCATTGCACGGGCGCCGGAAACGGCGCGGGCTGCGCGCCGTCCTGCCACGCGGCGTTCGCGAGGCAGACGAGGACCGCCAGGACGCCCAGGAGCAGCGGCGTCGCATGGCCCGTCGACCAGACGAGCTCCAGCCCGGCGATGGGCAGCGCGCCGAGGAACAGCACGACGATCAGGGCCGCGAGCGGCAGCAGGCGCGTCTGGAAGGCGAGCAGGTGGCGCCTCAGCGTCCGCAGCGCGCCAGCCTCCCTTTCCTCGAGCGAGATCGCGAAGCCGATCGCGACGGCCGTCGCGGGATACGCGAAGGAACGGCTGGCGAAGAGGTCGCTGAAGACCCCGATGCGCAGGACGAGGAACAGCCCCGCCCACAGCTTCAGGAGCGCCCAGAAGAGCGCCGCGAACAGGGCGCAGTTCGCCAGCAGGAGGGCGTTGCGCCACGCGTCGTCGAACAGGCGGGCGTAGCGGAACGACATCCTCCCCTCGCGCAGCCGCGACTGCACGAAGGGCAGAAGGATGAACCACGCGACGGCGCTGGCGACGCAGAAGAGGACGAGGCCGGACGCGACGGGAGCGAGGACTCGGGGCTCCTCGGCGAACGGGCGCGACGACCAGCCTAGCCACGCCGCCGTCGCGACGAAGGGCAGCGACGCGCCGAGCGCTCCCGCCAGGCTCCGGCGGACGGGGAACTCGCCCCTCAGGAAGCTGAAGGTGACCGGCGCGAGGACGGCCAAGACGTAGGCGGGCACGATCCAGGCGAGGTCGGATGCCTTGTATCCGAAGGCCCGGAACCATTCGTGCAGGGATAGCAGGAGCCCGCCCTGCAAGAGCCCGGCGAGGATCATTGCCTGCCGACCCGTGGCGCGTGCCTCCATCTCTTGTCCCCGGTTGCGATACTCAGCCGCCGAAGATGCCGGGGTGCGCGCGGACCCAGGCGGCGTAGTGGCGCGCGGCGGCGGCGGGCGGGAATTCGGGGCGGAAGCCAAACTCGCCCGCGAGGTTCCGGTTCGCCGAGATCGCGCGCCGCCGGCCGAGCGGCATGAAGTAGGAGATGTTCGACTCCGCCTCGTCCTCGACGACGCGGAAGCGGAAGCCCGGGAACTCGGCGGCCAGCGCCTCGGCCATCATGCGCAGGTGCCAGGTCTCGCCGATGTTGACGTCGTAGACCTCGTGGCGAGGCCGCGCGGCGCCGAGCAGCAGCGCCACCGCGCGCGCGACGTCGCCGCCATGGACCCAGTCGCGCATGCCCTGGGCGTGGATGCGCGCCTCCTCGCCGCGCAGCGCGAGGCGCGCGAGCTGCCAGGGCGGGCTCAGCGTCGCGCGCAGCCCGGTGTCGCGCTCCCAGGGCCCGAAGACCGAGGCGAAGCGCGCGGCGACCGCGTCGAGCCCATGGCTGTCGCGGAAATGCCGCATCATCCGCTCGCCGAGCAGCTTCGTGATCCCGTAGAGCGTGAAGGGCCGCGGGGCCGTGTCCTCGTCGAGGCTCTCCTCGAGCAGCGGCGCCTCGCCATAGACGGCGGTCGAGCTGGAATAGACGACGCGGCGCAGGCGATGCGCGACCGCCGCCTCGAACATCGCCAGCGTGCCGATCGCGTTGACGTCGAGCACGCGCGACGAGCCGCGTGGGTCCTCCTGCGCGCCGAAGGTGATGGCGGCGAGATGCACCGCCTCGCGCACGCCATGGGCGCGGACGAGATCGCCGAGCAGGCCCGGCGCGAGGATGTCGGCGCGCACCGCCTCCAGCTTGCCCGGCAGGCGCGCGAAGGCGGCGGCCGCGGTCGCCGGCAGGTCGTCATGCGACAGCGCCACGACGGATCGCCCGGCGCCCAGCAGCGCCTCGACGACGTTGAGCCCAACGAAGCCGCTGGCTCCGGTGACGAGGACGGTGTCGCTCATGCGTTCAACCCCAGTTCATGACCTTCGAAGACGGCCTCCAGCGCGGTGCGCGGGGCCTGGCAGTCGCCGATCGCGCGCACCGGCAGGCCGGCCGCCTCGAGCGCGTGGAGGAGGCCGTCCTCCGCGCGGTTGTAGTCGGCGGCGACGACGCTGTCGAAGCCCGCGCGCGCCTCGACCTCGCCGGTCGAGAGGTCCTCGACCGCGAGGACCAGCCCGTCCCAGGAGCGCGCCGCGCGCAGCAGCGAGATGCGCACGCCGAGCTCGCGCAGGCGGCGGCGGTTGGCGAGCGTCGAGTAGATCGTCGTGCGCCAGGCGAAGGCGGCGACCGGCACGAACACCTCGACCTTGCGGCCGGTGCGCGCCAGGTGCTCGGCGAGCGACAGGCTGCTCCATTCGCCGATCGCGTCGAGCAGCGCGACGCGCGCGCCGCATGCATCGGGCGCGGCGAGCGCGTCCTGCATCGACAGCACGCGCCCTCCACCGGGCAGCGACGAGGGCACGGGCCGCGACCCGGTCGCGAGCACGACGAGGCCCGCGCCCGAGGCGCGGATCGACGCGACATCCGCCTCGCGGCCCGTCTCGATGGCGACGCCGTGGCGGCGGCACATCGCGAGCTGGTGGTCGAGCAGGCCCATGAACTCGGCGCGATGCGGCATCGCGCGGATCCACCTGAGCTGGCCGCCCGGCTCGGCGTCGCGCTCCCAGACGCGCACGCGATGGCCGCGCGCGGCGGCGACCCAGGCGGCCTCGAGCCCGGCGGGTCCCGCGCCGACGACGAGGATCTCGCGCGGGCTCGCGGCCGGGCTGTCCTGAGGCAGCTTCATGTCGCCCTCGCGGCCGCCGCGCGGGTTGACGAGGCAGGTGAGCGGCAGGTTGCGCTCCAGCATGCCCGCGCAGCCCTGGTTGCAGCCGATGCAGGGCCGGTGCTCGTCGTCCCGGCCCTCCATCGCCTTGCGCACGAGGTCGGGGTCGGCGAGGTGCGCGCGCGCCATGCCGACGAGGTCGGCGGCGCCCGAGGCGATCATCTCCTCCGCCTCGGCGACGCCGCGGAACCTGCACACCGCGAAGACAGGCGCCTCGCAGCCGGCCGCGCGCAGCGCGCCGCGAATCGCGCGCGGCAGCGCGCGGAACGGCGCGGGGTCGATGTTCATGTCCGCCATCTGCGTCGCGAGCGAGTAGCTCGCGTGGTAGGCGGAATGCGAGACGTTGACGAAGTCGAGCGGCACGGCGCGCGCGATCGCCACGCAGATCTCCTCCATGTCGGCGAGGCCGAGCCCGCCCTCGATGTATTCCTCCGCGCTGACGCGGATGCCCATCGCCATGCCCGGCCCGATCGCCGCGCGCACCGCGGCGATGACCGCGAGCGGGAAGCGCAGGCGGTTGGCGAGAGAGCCGCCGAACTCGTCCTCGCGCCGGTTCGAGGCGGGCGACATGAACTGCTGCAGCAGGTGGCCATGCCCGGCCGTCACCTCGATGCCGTCGAAGCCCGCCTCGCGCAGGTGCAGCGCGCTGCGCACGTGCCCCTCGACCACGGCGTCCATCTCGCCGCGCGTCATGGCGTGGGGCAGCTGCGCCGTCGGGCTCCAGCGCACCGCGGAGGCGCCCCAGGACACGGTGCGCTCCCATTCGCCCTCGATCTGGCGGCCGAGATGGATGACCTGGCCGAAGATGCGCGCGCCCTCGTCCTGCACCGCGCGCGCGATGCGCGCGAAGGGCGCGACGCAGCGCGGGTCGTAGCCAGCGACGCCCTGCGGCCGGCCGACCGTGTTCCGCTGCACGCGGATCGATTCGAAGATCACGAGCCCCGCGCCGCCGCGCGCGCGGGCGCGGTGGTACTCGAGGTGGCGGTCGCTCGGCAGGTGGTCGCGGCCGTAGTTGGTGGTATGCGCCGGGACGAAGATCCGGTTGCGGAGCTCGACCCCGCCGATGCGCACCGGGGCCAGTGCATGCGGATGGCGCGTGGACGTCATGCGCGGCTTCTCCCGGCGCGAGGCTTGGATTCCGGCGGAGAGTTTGCCCAAACTGCCGGGAGGTAGCGAGGAGGAACAGGACGGCCATGAAGCTCTCGCACGAGGACCGCGCCTCCATCGACTTCGTTCTCACGCTGCGCAGGCGCTGGGCCGACGCGATGTACCCGGCGCTGCGCGCGCAATACGACGCGCGCACGAAGGAACGCGGCCCGCGCGACCGCAAGGGGGCCGCGCCGGTCGTCCATGCGCTGCCTTCCTATCGCTGGTTCGCGTGGATGGAGCGCGGCTCGCAGAAGATGCTCTGGCGCGCGGTGTCCGACGCGGTCGCGCGCAACGGCAAGGCGCGCGCCGTCCCCGCCGGCCCGGCGCGGCTGGAACTCGACGCGTCGCTCGAGCTGCCGGACTGGTACACCGACTGGGACATCCACGTGCAGCCCGGCGGCGTCTGGAAGGGCGATGCCAGCGCCGACGTCTACGAGCTCGGCGCGAAGCTGGTCATGCTCGGCGTCAACGACGACTACACCTTCCACCGCGCCTTCGTGCAGACCGCGGTCCCGCCGCGCGACTACCGGCGTATCGTCGACCTGGGCTGCGGCTTCGGCAAGTCGACCTGGCCGTTCAAGCGCGCCTTCCCCGAGGCGGAGGTGATCGGCGTCGACCTCGCCGCGCCCTGCCTCGCGCTCGCCGCGGAGCGCGCCAGCGCCCAGGGCCTGGACATCCGCTTCCGCCAGGCGGATTGCGCGCGTACCGGCCTCGAGGACGGGTCGGCCGACCTCGTCACCTCGACGATGCTGGTCCACGAGATGCCGCGCCCGCATCTCGAGGCGACGCTGCGCGAGGCGGCGCGGCTGCTCGCGCCGGGCGGGCTTCTGCGCTTCCTCGACTTCACCTGGACGGGCGACGCGTTCCGCGACGTCGCGCTCGCCGAGCATGGCGCACGCAACAACGAGCCCTTCATGCCCGGCTCGATGGGCGCGGACATGGGCGCGCTCTGCCGCAAGGCCGGGCTGGAGGACGCGCGCTGGGTCGCCTTCGACGAGCGCGGCGGCGGCAGGCTCGAGCGGCTGGAATGGCCGGAGCGGCCCGAATGGCACTTCCCATGGGCCGTCCTCGAGGCGCGGAGGCCCGCATGACCGCGGCGAAGGCCAAGGCCCCGGCGAAGCGCAAGGCGCAGCCCGAGCGCTCCTTCCTCGAGGGCATCGACGTCGACCGGCTCGCCGCGCTCGTCTTCGAGCTGTCGTCGCAGCTGCATGTCGAGCGCCATCGCCGCATGGCGCTGGAACGCGCGCTGGTGGGACGGGGCGTCGTGACCGAGGCCGAGATCGCCGCGCTCGCCGAGGACCAGGCCTTCCTCGACGCCGCGCGCGAGGCGGCCGATCGGAGCCTGCGCAAGCTGCTGCGCATCCTTGCCGAGGATGGCGACCGCCGCGCGCCGCTGCGCAAGGAAGCGCTCTGAGGCGCCGAGGCCTTCCGCCCGCGCCGACGCGCGGCGCGGGACGGCCCGAGGGACGGCGCTACTGGCAGCTCAGCTCGCGCCAGCGCTCGTGGTAGTCGGGATACCAGGTGTAGCCGCGCATGCAGGGCGGCATCGCCTCGAAATGCCCGGGATAGCCGATATAGACCCAGGTCGCGTCCTCGGCGTGCATGCGCTGCGTCTGCTCGCCCATCGCAAGCCGCCGGGCCGGGTCGATCTCCACCGCCGCGGCGTCGAGCAGCCGGTCGAAGTCCGGATTGTCGTAGCCGTTGCGGTTCGACGCGCCCTTCTGGTGGGCGTCGTTGAACATCTTGTAGATCGGGTCGAGCGCGAAGGGAAAGTCCTTGAAGGTGAAGAGCGGCAGGTCGCGCCGGTTGATCGCCGCGCGCGCGCGCATGTCGGCGTCGGTGATGCGCTTCGGCGTCGCGCGGATGCCGGCGGCCGCGAGGCTGCGCTGCATCTGGATCGCGATGCCCTCTTCCCACCACTCGAGGCCCGCATATTCGAGCGTGACGTCGATGCCGCCCGGGAATCCCGCCTCGGCGAGCAGCGCCTTCGCGCGCTCCGCGTCGGGTTGCACCAGCGGCAGCGAGGCGAGGTGGCCGGGGATGATCGGCGGCACGATGGAGCGCGGCCGCGTCGCCAAACCCTCGAAGACCGCGGCGTTGATGCCGTCGTAGTCGGTGGCGAGCGCCATCGCGCGGCGCACGCGCACGTCGTCGAAGGGCTTGAAGCGCGTGTTCATGCGCACTGAGGCCATCGCCGTGCCCTCGACGCCCACGACCTTGACGCGCCGGTCGCGCCGGAGGTCGGCGACCTGCTTGTGGGTGAGCTCCTCGATCCACTGCGCCTGGCCGGAGAGCAGGAGCTGGTAGCGCGAGGCGCCGGACGGGATCTCGCGATAGACCACGCGCTTGTAGTAGGGCGCGCCGCCGAAGTAGTTGGGGTTCGCGACGAAGATCGCCTGCTCGCCCTGGCGCACGCTCTCCATGTGGTAGGGGCCGAAGCCCGCGGTGTTGGCGTCGATCCAGCGCAGCGCCCAGGGATCGTCGGCCGTCGCGTGCTTCCTGACCTCGGTCGAGTCGTAGATCGCGGGCACGTAGTTGGTGAGCAGGTGCAGGAACACCATGCTCGGCGCGCGCAGGGTGAAGCGCACGACATGGCTGTCGAGCGCCTCGATCTTCTCGACGCCCGTGACATTGGCGATGAACAGGCCGGTGCGCTTCTGGGCGATCGACTTCTCCCAGCCCCAGACGACGTCGGCCGCCGTCATCTCGTTGCCGAAGAAGCTGCGCACGCCCTTGCGCAGGGTGAAGACGTAGGTCAGCCCGTCGGGCGTAACGGTCCAGCCCTCGGCGAGGTGCGGCACGACCCTGGTGAAGTCGAGGCGCCCTACGCCGTCGGCGTCGACGCTGCGCGCATAGGCGGTGAGGCCCTCGTAGACCTGCGTGACCGCGTTCTGCGTGCCCGGCTTCAGCGCGTCGCCATCGACGCCTCCAGGGGTCTTGAGCGCCGCGACGACGAGCGTCTGCGCGAGCGCCGGCGCGGCGAGCCCCGCGAGGGCGGCGGCGAGTATCCAACGAGCGATCGACTGCCTCATGAGCCTGCTTCCCTCCGCGAGTGCCGGCGCGCTTGCATGGCGCGCCGCGCATGCGGCTAATCTTAGGCCCCGCCGTCCCGGCAGGAAATCCCGAAGGACGAGTCCATGGACGAGACATCTCCGCCGCGCGCCCTCGACCTCGCGGCCTTCCGCGCGCTGGCCGAGGCCAATGGCCTGCGCATGGGCGAGGCCGAGCTGGCGGAGCTCCACGCCGCGCATGGCGTGCTGGCCGCGCTTCTCGCGCGCCTCGACGCGCCGGGGATCCGCGCGGAGGAGCCGTGGCCGTCGAGCGCGGCCGAGGCCTGGGAGCGCGGCCGGTGAGCGAGCCCTTCCCGCCCACCATCGCCCAGGCCGCGCCGGAGATCCGCGCCGGCCGCCTCTCGCCGGTCGCGCTCGTCGAGCTCTGCCTCGCGCGGATCGCGCGCCATGACGGCCACCTGCGCTCCTTCCTGCTGGTGGCGGCCGACGAGGCGCGCGCGGCCGCGCGCCAGGCCGAGGCGGAGATCGCGCGCGGCCGGTGGCGCGGCCCGCTGCACGGCATCCCGGTCGCCATCAAGGACGCGATCGACACCGCGGGCCTGCGCACGACCTTCGGCTCGCGCGTCTTCGCCGACCGCGTGCCCGCGGAGGACGCGGAGGTAGTCGCGCGGCTGCGACGCGCCGGCGCGGTCATCCTCGGCAAGCTCGAATGCCACGAATTCTGCCTCGGCGGCCCGGCGCTCGACGCCTTCGCGCCGCCTGCGCGCAACCCGTGGAACCCGGAGGTCTATGCCGGCGGCTCGTCGAGCGGCGCGGGCGTCGCGGTCGCGGCCGGTCTCTGCCTCGGCGCGATCGGCACGGACACGGGCGGCTCGGTGCGCATCCCCGCGGCGCTCAACGCCATCGCGGCGCACAAGCCGACCTACGGCCTCGCCAGCAACCACGGCATCCACCCGCTCGCGCAGTCGCTCGACCATCCCGGGCCGATGGCCTGGACAACCGAGGATTGCGCGCTGATCCTCGCCGCGATCATGGGGCCGGACCCCAGGGACGCGGCGACGCTGGGCGTCGTGCCGCGCGGCGACGTCGCCTCGCCCGGCGCCGAGGTGAAGGGGCTGCGCATCGGCGTCGTGCGCAACTTCTCCGACGGGCCGGATCTCGGCACGCCCGAGGTCAACGCCAACCTCGAGGAGGTGGCCGCCACGCTCGGGCGCATGGGCGCGCGCATCAGCGAGGTCGTGCTGCCCGACCTCTGGGACTACACGGTCGCCAACACGACGATCATGTCGAGCGAGGCCTTCCTCAACAACGCGCCCTGGCTGCGCGCGTCGCCAGAGAAGGTCAGCGCCTTCACGCGCGGGCGCATGTTCCTCGGCTCCTTCGTGCGCGCGGAGGACTACCTGCGCGCCCAGCGCCTGCGCCGCCGCCTCGCCGCCGCGACGCGCGAGGCGATGCGCGACGTCGACGCGATCGTCTGCGCCGGGACGCTCGCGCCGCCCGCGCCGGTGGCGAGCATGCAGAAATTCTACTACCTGCGCCGGCCGCTCATCACCGCGCCGTTCAACCTCCTCGGCATGCCCGCGCTCAGCACCTGCACGGGCTTCGACGCGCAGGGCCTGCCGATGGCCGCGCAGGTCGCCGCGCCGCCGCTCGACGACGCGCTCGTCCTGCGCATCGGCCGGGCCTGGGAGCGCGCGACGCCCTGGCGCGACCGGCGCCCGGTCCTGCCGGCCTGAGGCGCGGCCCATGGACCTCGTCCTGCTCGGCACGGGCTGCCCGCAGTGCGACCCGACGCGCATGGGCCCGTCGAACCTCGTGCGCCACGAGGGGCGCGCCTTCCTCGTCGATTGCGGCTCCGGCGTCACGCAGCGCCTGGTCGAGGCCGGCACGCCGGGAGCGGCGATCGACGCGCTGCTGCTGACGCACCTGCACAGCGACCACCTCGTCGACCTCTACCAGCTGGTGATCACCAGCTGGCACCAGGGCCGCGCGCGGCCGCAGCGCGTCTTCGGCCCGCGCGGCACGCGCCGCTTCGTCGAGGCCACGATGGCGCTGTGGGAGGCGGAGCGTCGCGCGCGCATCGCCCACGAACTGCGCCCCTCGACCGCGGCCTTCGAGATCGAGGTGACGGAGATCGAGCCGGGCGCGATCTGGGACGACGGCACGATGCGCATCACGGCGGTCGCCGTCGCGCACCAGCCCGTCAGGGACGCCTTCGGCTTCATCTTCGAGGCGGGCGGGCGCAAGCTCGTCTTCTCCGGCGACACCGCCTATTGCCCGGCGCTGGTCGAGGCCGCGCGCGGCGCCGACGCGCTGGTGCACGAGTGCTTCGTCCATCGCGAGATGAAGCCCTCGCCCAACCGCTCCGCCGAGGGCATGCGCAACGTCGCCGCCTACCACACGCTCCCGGCCGAGGCCGGGCGCGTCGCGCGCGAGGCCGGCGCGAGGCTGCTGGTCCTCAACCACTTCGTGCCGACGCGCTTCGACCGCGCGGCGCTGGTCGCCGAGGTGCGCGAGACGTGGCGCGGCCCGCTGGTGGTGGGCGAGGACCTGATGTCCTTCGACTGCGAGACGCGCATGCTCGCGCATCGCGACGCGCGGCTGTCCTTCGCGCTGGACTGAGGCTCAGCCCGGCTCGCCCGCGGTGGCGCGCTTCCAGAAATCGAGCGCTTGCGCGCCGATGACGCGCCCGTAGGGGCCGGCATGGAGCTCTCGCAGCACCTTGAACAGGGCCTGCGCCGCCTCGCGCTCTCCCGCCAGCACCAGGCTGCGCAGGATCCGCGTGATGCGCCGGAAATTGTGGTTGCCATGGCCGATCCAGGCGGCGGCGCGCAGCGCGAAGAAGGGCGCGAGGCGGATGCTCGCGCGATCGCCGTCCCAGGCCAGGCCGTAGAAGGCGAGCATGCGGTCGAGCGAGCGGCGCAGGTTGGCGCGCAGCGCCGGGTCGCGGCGGATGGCCGCGATGTCGCCGGGCGCCAGCACGGGCGAGCCGGGGACCGCCGCGCTCGGCGTGTCGAGGGGGAAGAGCCACTGGATGAAGTCGTGGCGCTGCTCGAGCTACTCGTCGCCGAGCGCCCAGATCTCGGCCAGGCGCCGGCCGCGGTCGTCGCGGCCCGTGCCGCGCAGGAAGTCGAGGACCGCGCTCACCCGTCCTCGCCGGCATCGCCGCGCTGGCGCTTGACCAGGCTGCGGCGACGCTTGGAGTCGAGGCGGCGCCTGCGGCTGCCCGCCGTGGCGCGGGTCGGCACGCGCTTGCGCGGCGCGAC
>Ga0194129_10003666_pt1 | contig 21203 bp, 22 predicted proteins | sample TA2KigCa35mmetaG_FD_150862 | JGI IMG/M metagenome (GOLD analysis project Ga0194129, IMG submission 150862) | Freshwater microbial communities from Lake Tanganyika, Tanzania - TA2015038 Kigoma Deep Cast 35m | ecosystem: Environmental > Aquatic > Freshwater > Lake | place: Tanzania: Lake...
GATGCTGGGGCGTTACGAATTTGATGCTGCTGTGGCCCATGTCCTTGCACTTAGTGTAGACCCCTGAGGGTCTCAACCCTGGCTATGCCCAGGGCTGACTGAAAGTCGATTTACCCCGTTGCTGTGGGGCTAATTCCGACCCAGCCGAGCATTCGGCTGATGTCATGCGCCACGGCCATCAAGCCAGCACGAATGGAGCGAAAGCCGTTGCAGCGCAGCAGATTCAGAGCCAAGGTGCGCAGCAGCGCCAAGACCTGAACGCCATTGCGGTGGCTGTAGTGGTGGGCGTCCTCGCCCAGCTGGGTGTCACGAGGCCAATGCCACTGGTTTTCGATCGCCCAGCGGTGACGTACAAGCCGTAGCAAGGCCTTGGGGCTGGTGCGCAGGGTGGTGATGAAGAAATGCAGGTGATCAAACGGCTTGCTATCTCGCCTGCCGGTGCTCACCAGCTCGATGATCCAGCTGGCACCAGCCCAGCGCTCGTGAATGGCCTCACTGGCATTGCGGGCACGCAGAGTCCATCTCACATAGCGACCATGGTTGGCGTCGAAATCGCTGATCATCATTGGAAAGTGCCGATGTCCGCGGAACTGGGAGACGATCTGCTGATGCAGACGACGCTGGTTCTTTTTGATCGTCAGGAGCAGGTCGGCGCCCTGCTCGGTGGCGAGCTGAAAAACGCGGGCGAGGTGTGCAGCGCATCGGCCTAGATCAACACGCCGTCGAGCTCCAGCGCGCTCAGCAACGCTTTCAATGCCGCGTGCTCGTGGGAGTCACCGGTGTCAAACGACGTCTGCGCGATCGCCACCCCCAACTCACGGGCATAGAGCGTGACCTGGGTGACAAAGCGCGTCGCTCCATCGGCCCCATCGAGCTGAGCCGCTGAACCCCTGAGGGTTTTGCCGTCACAGATCAACTGGTCGACATCCTTGTCCTGATCTGCGATCTGGGCCAGCATCCACTGCCTCAGCAGCCCAAAGAGCTGCTCGAGTTCCACCCGCTCAAACAGGTAGAGAAAGGTGGAATCGCAGGGTGCTTTGGGCAGCTCGAGATCCAGTGCTGCGCCGAAGGCCTGGTGATGGCGTTTGGCAAAACGCTCCAGATCTCTGGCGCTGCGGCAACAACTGAGGATGCCCAGGATCGCCATCAACAGCAGCAACCACTGGGGATAGCGCACCCCACGACGCTGACGTCCTTCTGGCAGAGCCTGCAGAAAGGCAATCAGATCAGGACTCGGTGAAAGCGGAGACATGGGTCCAGAGCAGTCCCCATACAACCGGCACCAGCATGGCTGCGCCAGACGCTCTGCATCTGACTTTCAGTCAGCCCTGCACCTGCTCCGGGTACAGACCCCGCTCACGGCAGTAAGCACTGAGATCGATGGCGTTCAAACCAGAAGTCTCCAGCAACACCGTGAACTTATCGGTGGCGCCCTAGCCCTCAGGATCCTTCTCGGATGCCGGCACCACATCTCCCTGTAACCGCCAAGCCTTCCTCCAGTTGTAGAGTGTCACCACGTGAATTCCCTGCTCTGCTGAGATCTGGGCCAAGCTCTGCCGTTGTGGCGGACTCTTCCACCTTCTCACATCAGCCTTGACGGCCTCGCTGTAATGACGCATTGCCTTATTCCATCAGACCACATGGTGAAAAATAGTCGGAATGGCGAAGCGTCATCTTTCATGGCAGAGGCGTGAAACGGCAGGGCTCATACCAATGAGCAAGCGCCGCACCCACAGACCTTAGTTCAAGGGTCGAGTCGCCATGGAGGCAATTAGGGACTCCTGAAAAAGAAAACCACCGGCCAGACCCGAATCCATTGAGAAAGCAGCGCATACACGCCTCACGGGCTGAGCTATACAGCCACCAGTGAATCCGCTGTCTCAAGCTGCCATAGGTTAGTGAGCCCCCTCCAGAGGGGGCGTGGCCATTGGGAGATGCAGAACCAGCCAAGAATCGTGACAAAAAAGAGGAGGAGGAGCCTCCAGATCTTCTCTGCACACATCACCACAAATGCCATTGAGATCGTGCTCTCTGCACCTTTGGGGAGACGCGCCATAATCAAATCGATGGAATACTTCCTCTTTCCTGATCCAAAGCATCCTTCCACCTCGTTCCGCCTCCGTTGATCTGCGCTGAGCTGCTGCTTGTGAGCAGCATTGATCTCAGGGTCTCTCGGCGGTCTCCCCAATCGCTTACCAGATAGCCGTATATTGTTTCTGGTACAGAAGTTTCTGTTCTTGTTGTTGATATAAATGCGATCAGCGCAGATTCGCTCGGGGTAGCAGCCATGCTCTTGCTTGTATTTCTTGGCTTGTGCAATCAGGTCTTCTGATTCGTTGTATGGATCCCAACTGATCCTGTGCAGAAAGGCAAAGCCGTTCCGAACAGAAACACTGATTTTGGCGCCAAACTCAACAGCAGCCCTTGCCTTGCCACGCATCATGGGCCGAATGTGTGACTGAACCAGGTTCACGATGCGGTCGGGCATGCTGCGAGTTTTGGAATACAACAGGATGCTTTGCTGGCGGTGCAGCTCACTGATCACGAGAAGCTTCTGCCACCAGTGGTTCTTCAAGCCAGAAAGCGCTGCAAAAGATGCGATCAGGGCATCGATGGCGTCAAGATTCCTCTGTAGGTAGTCGAGCTGGCGTCGTATCGTGGCTTTTATCTTGCGACGACGTGGCTTTTTCTGTTTGGCAACTCTGAGGAAATTGGCACGTGCCTTGCCGCGGTCATATCGGGGTCGATGTTTGCGTAGATCTGAACTCTGCTCGCAGAGATCGTCGATGATCCGCTCTGTTGAATCTCTGGCCTCGTTGAGCAACTTCAGATCAGTTGGGTAGGTGATGTCGGCTGGTGTGCAGGAGGCATCAATGCTCAGTGTTCCCCAATTCTTCCCTTCTGGCCAATCGGCCGGCTTCACGAAGTCATCGATTGAGAGCTGGCTGCCAACACCGGCGTCTGGATCGTGAGGGCCATCGTCATCTTGTTGTACTGCCAAGGCCTCCATCACCATGGCCTTGCCCCGTTCGGCAATGAGTTCATTGATCCGACTGAGCTCCTCTTCCGAGAATCGCTTGCGAAAATGAACCATCATTGATGGGTCGAACGGTGCCTTGCTGGAATAGCCGGCAAAGCCAAGGAAAAACTGCATGTATGCATTTTCTCGAATCTGCTCGACGGTCTCCTCGTCGGTCAGGCCCAGCCTTTGCTTGATGAATAACGCACCAAACGCCAGCCGTACCGGCTTGGCAGGGGCGCCAGTCGTAGGGTTGAATTGAGGAGCATATGCTTCTTCCAGTTCTTCCCAAGGCATCAAGGAAGAAAAGATCACCCAGCGGTTGTCCGAATCCAACGTGCCACCGAAAGGCACATGGAAGTCCTCGATTGAAAGCTGCCCGTTATGGTGTTTCCGGTACATCTGCAGCGCTCAGCAGTTGTAGCAATCGTCGATTGCCCTGATCGAGGTCAGTTTATCGGGTCTCGATCGCTGAAACAAGTTGCGCTGCAGTGGATCTGGCTTTTTCAGGAGACCCTACTTAGAAAGATGTCACGCATTCTTTTAATAGGTTGATCAGTAGATCGGGAAAAGTTCTCAGAGAAATAGAGAACAGCATTCTGAACATCAGCGCTATACCACCACTCAGATACATTGTCCCAGACTTCAGCTAAATGACGAGCAGCATTCTCGGGTGATTCGTGAAATATTTCAACGGATTTCAACCTATCAAAGTAAGGCTGAATGCCATCACGCAATTCCCAGTGAGCCTGGTTCCAAAAGAAGATAGTAGGAAAATTCATTGATAAAGACTCCAAATAAGACGTTGCATTATAAGTGGATATCAGGATTCGAGAATGAGCAATGAGCCTAGAAAATGGGGAACTTCCATCATCGAGTTGAACATCATGGAAATTATCCATCCACCTAAGACGTTGATTGCAACCATAGTCAGTCATGTACATACGTACAAGAACATTCTCACGGATACTGCTTGGAAGGGCGCTCACAAAACGACACTGGTCCTCAAAATAACTTTGCCATTGATTAGCCGAAACCGGGCTGCTATACATATGGTAGCTATATCTGGGATATGCCGCTTGCACTAGAAGTGCACCACCATTATGGCGCGGCATAATAGACGGTCTTGAAAAAGACTTAAGATTTGCGATTGGTATTACATGTTTATGCATCTTATCGCACCAGCCCCAAGTAATAAATTTGTCGGCGATAGCTATCTGATGCTCTTCAGTGAATTCCCAACGAGACATACCAAAGCTCCCACCATGCTGACCAATCACCAACGGAGAACCAGACTCAACTTTTTCACCAGTCCATGCTTTAAAAACGTCATCAGAGAGGTATGAGTTACTAGTAAAGATCGTTTTTGGTTGCTGAGGCCACTGCAACCGCTTAGTTAGCTCTTGCAGAAGTGGATATCCCTCGAGATAAGCAATAGGAATATGCTTTGGGATCAGGTTAAGCACTAGATTCTGAAAATCATCATGACTATCCGTGAGAGAAGGTTCGGTATTTGATAGCTTCCACTGACGAGACGCGGTGCTGTATCCAGAGATCGGTGCATCAATCGGTCTCCAAAGCTGAGGCACTTGGCCGAGGCTTAATTGCAACAAGAAATCATTTTTTATTCCAAGATAGGAAGACAGGAAGAAATAGCTATCGTTGCCCGAAAAGAAGCCTAGAAACCGAGACACCTGTTTGGCCAGAGATCTTTTGAGCGAAGAAGAAGAGGCTCGACACAAGATAGCCTTGCGAATGGCAGCTTCTCGATTTGGTCGAGGTATATTTGATATATTAAAAGAGACTGTAGTGCTTGCAAGTACATGACCATACATCATCTCGTTCCAACTGTCGTCCACAAAAGCCTTTAAGAAGTCAACCATATCGTTTGAAACAAGATGATCCTCTCGACAATCTATGACATTTACACCCAGGATGTCATAACTGGTTATCGCTTTTCGGAGCATAAACCAACGATCAAATAGCGCCTGTATGAAATAGCCGAGCCAGGGGCCCACTAGAATCCGCCAGTAACGAACCGAATACTCACAATTATGGATAGTATTTAGACGGTCAACTAGAAGTGATAGCGAAGACTCATACACTGATCTGAGATACTGATAATCGTTATAAAGCTTGTTTCGATCATCCCAATGATATGGAACCACCTTTGAATCGTACTTCTGCCAAGCCAATTTGCGGTCATAAAGACGGCACCATTCACCTAAAAACAAGATTGGGACATCTGTGGCCGGCCACGTATCTTCAATGGCCGTAGTTACCAAGAAACGAGCTACCATACACTACGACCCCCATCAATAACGAGATTGTGGCCATTCATATAGCTTGAAGCATCCGAACAAAGAAACTGTACTGCAGCACGATACTCATCTTTTGCAGCCATACGGCCAAGAGGGATCAGAGCACTCAGATTCTGTACAAATTCTTCTGGTTGTCCATTAGATATACCTCCAGGTGACAAAGCATTACTCCTCACGCCTTGTTCGACCCAATAGGTTGCAAGATAACGCGTCAGGCCAATTAACCCAGCCTTGATCACTGAATAAGTTACTGGCTTTACTGGCTGCAAATCATTCGGCAGACCTTCTGTTCTATATAGACGTTGGTATGGTGCAAGAACTGACAGATCAGAAGCGATGTTGAGAATGACTCCGCCTTTGCCGCTTTTAGCCATAGATGAACCAAAGACTTGACAACAATGAAAAGATCCGGTCAGACCAACAGAGATTTGCAGGTCCCAATCCTCGCGAGAAAAGTTTTCCAGCCTTGAGGACTCAACAACCCGCAGATCACTCATGACCTTAGGATCAATTGCAGCATTATTGACAAGAATGTCAACCGAGGATCTAGCATTTAATATACTCTTGTGAACAGAGAGAATAGATTCTATGCTTGAGACATCCATTATATGGGCGAAGACCTTAGAGGCGGGAAAATCTGAAATTAGCTTAGTTCGGGCTTTTTCGAGTTCGGCGTGTGCAATATCAGTTAATATAACGGCCGCACCGCACTCCAGCAGTGCTGCTGCATGCTCAATACCCAAGAGACCAGCAGCGCCTGTTATAAGCGCAGTCTTTCCGCTCAGGTTAAATCGATCAGGCACCATCTGATTCTCAGGAAGAAAAAACTACGAATGAACCTGTCCACCGTCAATTGTCCATACAGAACCGGTCGCAAAATCTGAGAGAGTTGAAAGAAGATAGGCTGTCAAGTTGGCAATATCGTTGGATGAGCCTAATTTTCCCAAGGCTACCTCTCGATGGAGCAATTGAGTGACTGCTAGCTGATCTTCTTTAAGTTTGGAAGCCCAAACAGATTCATCAAATAAGATGTTACCAGGCGCGATAGCATTGATTCGAATATCTCTCTTGCCTAAGGGGCGAGAGGCACCACGTACATAAGCGTTTAAAGCGGCTTTTGCCACCGAATATGTCAGTGGAGCTCCTGAGACAACTTCTTGCCCACATATAGAAGAAATGCAGACAACAGACCCTTTGCTATCAGCGAGCGCGTTACTCGCTGCCTCTACCATATTCGTAGCAGACCATAAGTTAAGAGAAAGTATGCGCTGCCATTCTTCTGGATACTCATATCCGGGGGGAACTGAACGACCATTGCCAACATTGCAGACTAGACCATCTAGACGCCCATACAGTGTTAGAGTTTTATCAACCAAGTAATCGGCTTGAGCTGATTGGGTAACATCAGCGACGATACCGAATGAGCCAGGAAGATTGCGAACGGCCCTTCCTAGCGCAGCAGAGTCGCGCCCATTCAAAATGAGTTGACAGCCCTCTGAGTGCAGTATACTGGCAATAGCAAAGCCTATTCCCCTACTAGAACCAGTTACTAATACAACCTTGTTGCCTAGGTCTAGATTCATAATTTCGTATCAGAAAAAAGATTAGCTCAACTCGGCAAGCCAGAAATAGAGATCCAATAACTTACCATATCACGATATCTTGAAATCGCACGAGCATGCTCTCCATCAGAGGCGCGTGCTGTCTGTAAGATAAAATTGCCCTTATAATTGAGCTTCTTGAGTTCAGAAAAGACCAAAGAAAAATCAGCACTCCCAGTCGTAAGAGGTACTGTAGCTCCACCAAAGACGCGATCTTTTATGTGTACATTCATAATGCGATATCCATATGCTTCAAACTCATCTTTAGGGTCAAATCCAAGTGCGGCACTGTTACCAGAGTCATAGTTAATGCCGAAACCATCAGTCGGCAGGCGTGCTATGAAACGAGCAAGATCAGTTGGGGCAGAGTCAGACTCGAAAATCACCTTCAACTGTTGCTTTGCAAGAAAAGGTTGGTGTGCCAACAAGAATTCAATAAGAATATCCTCTTGCTCAACCGTCTCCAATCGACCATTGTCAACCAATGGGACAACTATCATACGGATACCTACGGTAGAGGAAGCACGACAAATCGCAAGAAAGTCTGATTGTAAGTCTAAGCGTTCTTCGTCTCTGGTTTTCCAGAATGGTGCCTGCATAAAGCAGTCCCCAGTTAAGGAGGGTACCGAAATGTCATACTGCTGGCAGAGAGCACGGATTTTTCTCTGGCCGTCAGGCCTCATCAAAGGATTCTCGTAAAGGAGCTCCTGATCCAACGTCCACTCTAATAAATGAAGATCAATAGCGGAAGCTGCAAAGAATTCACTCTCCCAATCGCGCCAAGGAAACGCTTGGATTTTGCTATCAACTGGGTCGCATAGTCGGCCTTGCATAAAGCCAATCTGGTGACTCATTTGGATTTGAACTGGTAAGGTGTTGGTGCACCGTCAGATAATGCAAGAGAGCGCTCTGCATTCCACTTCATAATTTGATCAACGATGTCAACACCAGTATTAGCGCTCCACTGGCCAATCAGACGGTTAAACCCGTCACCAACAACACCTGTACCGATAGGGTTGCGATTGAGAGATGTGACCGGCAACATACAGAATGGTGTACCTGTCATAAATGCTTCGTCGGCAGTATATACGTCGTAAGGTTCAATATTCTTTTCGATAACTGGAATCTCAAGCTGTGGGCATAGTTCATTGATTACATAATCACGCGATATGCCGCGCAGGATGTTGCGGCCCTCAGGTGTAATTATCTTGCCATCCTTGATGATAAAGAAGTTATCGCCAGTGCCTTCGGCGACAAATCCATCGGGATCCAGCATCAACGCCCAGTTGTTATCACCCTCAAGCAGACCTGCCTCAATATTGGCCATCAGATAATGAATCCGGCTTCGATTCTTGATTTTTGGATCAAGAAGGTGTCCCGGAATGGCTCTCTGCGACGTTATAACTGCATTAATGCCAGTCTGGAAAAGGGACGCCATAGCTACAACAGTCCAGCGCAAAGGGAAATCTGCAATGATGATATTAGGCCCCTTGTGCAATCCTTCGATACCTTGGTAGATACCTAACAGTCCGCGCGAGACATCAATCATCAAACGGTGCTCATCATCAGCATTGAATAAGTGATCATTGGCTTCAATGGTCTGGTAACAAGCATTTTCCATTTCATCTGGTGTCATTTCTAGCGGAATGCGTAAAATCTTAACACCAGCGTATAGGCGTTCAATATGTTCGCGTAATTTGAACTGCTTCTTATTGAAGGACCGTGTCATCTCAAAAACCATATCACCAAACATTAGGGCAGAGTCGTAAACAGAGATTTTTGCCTCTGTTTCTGGAACCATCTGCCCATTGAAATAAACTAGACGCTGACTACTTTGCATGCTAATCACTAGCTTTAAGTGATAAGAGGCCAGTTAATAGATAATCGCTAGCCATTCTCATGCAGTCTGCGTGCGAGAAATATGTATTGGTGACGAGGTCATCTGGAAAGAATTAGACGGCGCCATGTGATCAAGTAAGAAATCAATGCAGGTCAAGAGGCCTTGTATCAGGGGAAAATTGTATAGTGCGAGAAGGCGGTCTGGGGGTCGCTTTCGGCTTGGGGTATTCTTGACCGCAAAAAGAAGGCTCGGAAAGTCATGCCAAGGCATTTCTCGTATCATGAAACGTCGCATTACTTCGTTGATTGTAGATTGATACACTTTGCTCAGTATTTTTTCTATTATACCCAGAATATCAGAGTCGCTGCAGTAGGACAAGCCACTAGTTATTGTGCAAGCAGATTCAGACATATCATATTGGACGGGATCACTTTCAGATGAAAGTCTATGTTTAGATATAAGGACAAGATAACGAGCATTGTCACGACCGAAGGTGTGGCTTTCATCATATTGAGCTAGGTCGTACAAAGTTTCCATGGTTAGCTGTATATCGATCAAATCATTCTGCTCTTCTTGACGCAAAGGCGTGGTCGAACAATTTCGATAGGCTCCTTCGGGTACACCAATTAATTTAACATTAATAGACATATGACGTTGATACTCGGCCGGCCTAGTCATGAAGCTTCTCATCTCTCCTCGAAGTAGCTTGCTGATAGATTTCATCATACCACTGGATGGTGTCAGTAATGTGAAACTGGGGATTTCGAGGGTAAAGATATTCATAAAGCAGGCGCATGAACTCATATTGCTCAAAAGTATTTACGTCAAGAACTAGATCAGGCCTACGGAAGGTATTGGGACATTTGACTGTACTAATTGGGAACTCTTGAGGATTAACAGGTTGACCTGTTGAATAATCAAAGAAGTTTAGATGAATATGCTCTCGTAGCTTTGAATTCAGGTTCTTTTGTCTGACCGTGGCTAGTAACTCAAGATCAAATATCTCGGCACCAATTCCATCCGGATACTCATTGTTTTGAATTACAGACAAGTTTGAGGAAAATCCAGGTCGACCTAGAGAAAGGTGATGAATGATTATCCTGTCTATCTCACTAGGTTCAGGTGTCGCATTATCCGCTGGCAACCGGACGATATAATCAGCTTCTGCCCAAATAGCGGCTTGGTAGAACCGTTCAACGAGATCATGCTCAGATCCAGAAAAGACTTTAACGCAGTAGTCTTCACCTAGCTGACGAAGCGGTAAATTCTCATATGTATCTGGAATTGCTAAAATGATTTCATCCAAGCGGGAGCATCGCTTAACTCTTTCTAAAATACGGCCCACCAAGGGTGCGCCTGCAAGATCCATCAATGACTTTCCAGGCAACCGCATCGAACCCATGCGCGCCTGAATAATCATAACTATTTTTGACATATAAAAATCAATGGTTTGATTCTAAATCAAGATGCTCGCGGAGTTTTCGTGCGATAGACACTTCCGCATCAATGAACCGCTTTTCACCATCACCCATAGCTTTTTCAATCTTACGCACAGCACCAACCAGCTGACGAAGGCCGGACGGCTCGATTGATGCAGCCTGATCGGATCCATACATTGCACGATCGAGGGTGATGTGTCGCTCTAGAGAAGTGATGCCCATTGCCGCTGCGGCACAAGAGACTGCCAAACCGACCTCATGACCACTGTAGCCGACATTACATTGATAGCGATGACGTAGGGTATTGATAAGACGCAGGTTGGCATCTTCATCACGCATCGGATAGGTTGAAACTGTGTGCATTAACTCGAAGGAGCATTTCGCACCCCGGAAGATATCAACGGCTTGTTGAATATCTTGGTAAGTGCTCATCCCTGTAGAGATAAAGGTATGCTTACCCTCTTCCGCAACCATCTGCAAAAGTTCCTTATGAACAATCATCGCAGAGGCGATCTTATTAAATCTGTAGTCAAAGTGACGCAGGAAAGCTTGGCTATTTATATCCCAGGCAGACGCAAACCATTCAATACCTTTGCTTTCACAGTAACTAGCAATTTCTTCATATTGTTGCTTATTGAACTCAAGCCCCTCTTTCTGGGCGCGCTGGGTGTTACCCCATGGACTTTCGCGTGGACTATCGAGAAATTCCTGTGTGTATACAAGATTTATGTCACGCTTCTGGAACTTAACCGCATCACAGCCGGCATCAGCAGCCACATCGATGAGCTCCTTACAAATCGTCGTGTTGCCATTATGATTAATGCCGATTTCGGCAACAAAGAAAATGCTCAAGGAATCACTCCGGTAGAATTAGAGAAGATCTGTGATATCTGGTCAACAGAAAGTTGATCGATTCTGAGAAGCTGTTCAATAAAAGCCCGCACAAAAGCGTCACCGCCTTTCTGCTTGAAAACTAGATTAGCTTGTTTTTGAATAAGTGGATGTGCGTCTGATGGCGCGACCGAAAAGCCGGCAAGCTGCATTGCAGAGAGATCATTCAGATCATTACCAACATACACGAGACCTTCTCGGCTTTTCGTACTTTTTTCAAGATAGTTACGCAAGTACTTAGCTTTATTCGAGACACCTTGTATACAAGGAATTTTTAGCTTGTTAGCCCTTGATAAAACAACGGGGTTTGTTTCTGTAGATAGAATGAAATAATTCAGACTCCATTCGTTTTTCTTTATGAATAGACGCAATAAATCGAAGGCAAGGCCATCGCGGCGATCGCATCGAACTGACTCTTTACCTTGTTGATCGATCCAGACTCGATTATCAGTAAAGACACCATCAAAATCGAAGACAGTTGTATGAACTGATCCCCAGTCGGGTATGACACTTTTAGGCAAGACCCAACTCCTTCTCAATCAAATCACAGAGGATATGTCCGATCAGAATATGTGCTTCTTGAATGCGTGCGGTTGATCTGCTGGGAATAACAATTGCCTGGTTTGCAAGAGCTTTCGCCTGTCCACCATCTCTACCCAAGAGGGCGAGAGTCTGAATTCCCAGCTTGTTTGCTAAGCTCAGAGCATGTGTGATGTTCTTGCTATTGCCAGAAGTTGAAAGAATCACTAATGTGTCGTCTTTTCTTGCTATTGCTTCTATTTGCCTGGAAAAGATCTCCTCATACTTGTAGTCATTTGCAATGCAAGTCATTACTGATGTATCTGTTGTAAGTGCAATAGAGCGCAATGCTTTTCGGTCTTTTTGAAAGCGGCCAACTAACTCTGCCGCCAAATGTTGACAATCCGCAGCACTACCACCGTTGCCACACCACAATACAGTACCGTCAGTTGCTAGAGTTAGCAAGTTGTAGAGCAGCCTCCCTGATTTGAGCTGAATATAATTGAGAAACTGCATTGATCAAAGTCAAATGCTCGCTAAAATGTACTGATATGTCTTCAGTTCAAATCATTTGGAAGTAAGCTATTAATGTAGGCGTAGTACGCAGAGCCAGACTTTTTGGATTAGTTTGTATTTTTGAAGGCAGAGTCATAAACTAATCAGAGACTGACTTCATCAGATTCTCAACCTTGGCCAAGTCTGATGGGATATCCACAGCAAAACTGGGATACTGTGTGGGAACCATCCGAACCTGGATGCCATTTTCAAGCAAGCGCATCATATCCACAGATTCGACAATTTCCAATGGAGTGGGAGCAAGCCGGGTGTATTCAAGCAGAAGGTCTCGGCGAAAAGGAATGATACATACCTGTTTGCCCATCGGTACAACGTCAACTTTGCAACGAGTCGGTATCGGCTCTCGCGAGAAATACATAGCATTGAAGTTTAGGTCATGGACAACTTTAATGCAGTTGGGATTCTTAAACTCAGTTGGGTCCTTAATCTCCCCTAGCAAATTCACCACTCGAATGCTTAGGTCATCCAACATGGGTTGAACTGCCTCCGCTATCATCTCGTGGTGTGTCATTGGTTCATCTCCTTGAACCATTACCACAATATCAAAACGAATACTGTTATCCGACTCTAATTTCAACAGGGCTTCGGCACAACGATCGGAAGCACGTTCATATGTATCTGCCGTCATCACGGCTTTGCCGCCAATCGACTCGATATATTCAAAAATTTCCTCATCACAAGTCGCTACGGCTGTCATCGTCAATAAAGGCGATCGAGCCACACGCTCGAAGACATGGCCAATCATTGGCTTGCCCAAGATAGGTGCCATGGGCTTACCGGGAAACCGGCTGCTGCCCATGCGTGCTGGGATAAGAGCAAGAATGTTCATTAGGGATACAATTAAGTGAGAATTCGAAAATAGTCAGACGCGATGGCATCATTCCTTCACAGAAAACACATAAACGGTTAACTATGTACGGTTGCTATCTTACGGCTTACGACATACCACCATCATATGGGAGCTCCACCCAGTAGCAGCAATCACCTCTTGCCAAGTGGCTATTTCGGTATCCGAGACGGTGGCGACGAAGGCCTGCCAAAAGCGGTCTTTGATTGAGGAACGGCTGTTAATCAGAATGTCAATATCAAGCTGGCCAGGGGTTGTGATTGCCAAGTTTTCAAAGCCTAGCCGAGTCAGCAACAAAACAACTGATCTTGGGTTAAAGAAATTCAGATGATGAGGTGGAGTGATCGATTTCGAATCTTCCCAAAGCACCTGAATATCTACTCCAGTCCCAGAGAGTGTCGTGAAAATAAACAGGTCCCCTGAAGCCATCAGGTTATAGAGTTGACGTAGAAAGGTGCCAGGATCATGCAGGTGCTCGAATAACTCAAAGCTGACAAAAGTCTTTGGGCCAACAGGAAGATCTCCTGGCACAACATGCTCAAGAAATTTTTCGATAACCGACAGAGATTTCTCGCGACAAGCTGCTGCCAAATCTGGCCCGGGCTCGATTACGATCGGTGCGATCCCACAGAGTGATCGGATTTCTTCAGCAAAAAGACCGAAGCCCCCTCCGATGTCAATCAGCGTGTGATGCTCTGCCGCATATCGACCCAAAGTGTCGAGAATCAAACGCGCCTTTGGCCTCCACAATTTCTCCCGTCGCGCTTCAGCAGTTTCCTTGTAAAAGGTGGATGCTGAGTATTTCGAGGAAGGAGACTCAGTGTAATACCTTGTAAATGCCTCCATGACGGGGCGCGGATTCACAAACAATGTCTGACAATTCGGACAGAGCTCATAAGTGAAACCATATTTGACAAAAGCCAACTCACCCAACGTATCACAGGCAGGACAAACACCGAGCACCGTGTCCACCTCGCCAAAATAGGTGTAAGAGTCTTTCTTTAGCAAAAGCAAATACTCATCAAAAATTTTTTGCGGACGAATTTGTTCTTCTTTCATAGATAATCCTGGAGGCGCTCGAAAATCAGATCATTTCCAGCGCGCGTGAAATAAACAGCGTCATAAGTTTGCGCTCTATCAAAGATCGGTAAATCGGTAACTTTTGCGCCGGTGATCGAATGATTGAAAGCATTTGATTCAACAAGTGCCGGAAAGAACGAAATAGGGCGCTTCCGCTGCAAGGCTATCCCTGGATGAACAAGGGGCGTATTAAGCACCACTAACGTGCACCTTTCCGCCAATGCTTCGATAGCGCATCGGTAAGCGTCTTCATAGCGCATGGCATACAAAGGAATTTCTTCGCATCCAGATGAACAATAACGCTCGACAAAATAGGCAGATGCAACTGCTTCGCCAACAACTTTGTTTACTTGCTGAACAACATCTTCCAGTATCGACTTCTTCTTAGGCGTAAAATCGACAAAGCCCATATTGGTAATAATTTTACCTGGATTTAACCTGTTTAGAGCCATAAACCCAACAAGAGTCGCCCAAACAGTCAACTTTAAGGGGCGGCAGATTAACAGATAAGTCTTTTCTAGCTGCAAGATTTTATTAATAAGTTTATCTGCCAATGAATACTCGAATCCACGGCTAATTCCACGAGAATCCAGGAACAGCAGGTAGTCAATCTTCGGATGTTCAGCGTTCGAGCGGACAACAAAGTCGTAGCCTTCATGCAGCCGTTCGCCGACTAGCTGCAATGACCCAAGCCCTGGGCATGCGAATTCAATCAACCGCATTGCTTGCTACACTGTCCAACATCACAGCATCAATCGAATACGCAATAAACCGATATCCCTCGCCTAAACGCTGACTTAACTGCTCCTTCGAAGGGGCAACGACATGCACGCCTACGGGTATTGATTTAGACGCTGTTAGTGCTTTAATCTTATCCATTAGAGCGCAGAAATGGGGATGTTCAAATTGTGCCGTCAAGCCCATCGATGCAGAAAGGTCGTAGGGCCCAATCAAAATAGCGTCAAGTCCTTCAACATCCAGAATTGACTCTAATTCCTCGACAGCGCGATGGTGCTCGATCATTGCCACCAACAGCGGGGCTTGTGCCTCCGCGCAGTATGTATCGAAATGCTTGCCGAAGAGATTGGCACGTGAAAAGCCAACGCCGCGCGCACCAGCCGGTGGCCAGCGACAAGCATCACGGACTGAAATCAACTGACGCGCATTTTCAATCATTGGCACAATGACGCCGCCTGCCCCTGCATCAAGCGCCTGCTTGCAATCTTTTGGGCGCCCCTGCGCAATTCGGGCCAGGGGTAAGGTGTTACCTAATTCCAGTGCACGAAACAAATCAGGCAGTTGATGAGCCGAAACTGCGCCATGCTCCATATCCACAGCCACCCAATCATACCCGGCTTGGCCCATGATTTCAGCCACAGAAGGGTGCGGAATCTGCATCCAACTGCCGAGTGAGTATCCACCCACTTTTAGCTTTGCCCTAATGGAGCGAATTACCGTGAGTCTACTCATCATTTAAATCATCAAACATAGGACCTTGGTATGTGGCTTGCAGTCGAAAATTCAGCGATGTTCGCCGCAAAAGGAACGGGACTCCATTCGCCTGCGCTGCGAGTAAATCAGATTCCGAATCACCAATAGTGAGGGCATCATGTGGCAAACAACTTAATCTTTTCAGCATTACTTCAATTGCGTGATCTTTCTTGGTTGGTGACCCAAATATTTGCTGAAAGCAGTGCGACAACCCGAGAGATTCAAGTATTTGCTTTATTTCATCCTCGGGTGTAGCGGATACAAGAACAAATTGTTGGTCTACATAATGCTTCAGCAGGTAGTCGCGAATCCCAGGAACCCAAGGGGAGTCAATGACCGCTTGCACTACCTTTTGAGAAAATTTGTTGCATAACAATTCTATCTTCTCTGAATTTGGCGTCTCACCGGACCACTCAAGATACAATGGAATCTTATCAAAGCGCGATACACCACCATTGTCTAAATGATGGTGTCGAACACGGCTTGCGATTTCGATGCCGTATGGCAAAAAAAGACGCTCGTAAGCCAATGTTTTGACATTTACCGATTCTTTGATCACTCCATCAAAATCCCAGAAGATCAGGGAAGCTTGACGCAAGTATTGTGCAACAAGAACGTTCATCTTTATTGTTCCGCCATCAGTTAGAGTCTTGAGCGAATTGGTTGAGCCGGGTTTCCTACGCACAGGCTCATGGGTGGCAAGTCTCGCGTCACGATGCTGCCGGCACCAACTACGCAACCATTTCCAATAGTCACACCGGAAGTGACTACCACATTCGCAGCAAGCCAGACATCGTCTCCAATTACAATCCTCCCGGGACGATGACCTTGGCTGCGAATGGAAATATCCACTCTGGCAAACAAATGATCGGCTGCGCGCAGGACTACATTTGGACCAATTAGGACTTCATTGCCAATGATAATCTCACCACCGCAGGCACCTAGAAATACATTGTGATTGAACGAGCAATTTGAGCCGAAATACAAATTACTGCTTTCATCTGCGTAAAGATACGAACCACTCATGAACTGTGTTCCCTCGCCAATGCGTATTGCTGGGAAGCCAGTAATGGTGATTCGATCACCCAATAACACTCCGCGCCCGCAGTAAGCAAAACGCTGTTTCCAGACAAAAAATCGAAGGTAGCAACCACCCATAGCGTGTGGCCAAGCTCTGAGCAAGGCATCGATGGCGGAAACTAACCGATAGATTATTCGCATTCAATTTTCCAAAGCCGGCCTTGATGAAGCGGCGAGACAAACCTGCCAATACCAAGCTCTGAAGGCTGTAGCGCGGGCGACATGAATCAACTAAACTAAACCAACAAACAAGATCATACATAAACACGCAATCATCGTCAAGATTGGATAATACACGTGCAGCGTGGGGACTTACTGTACGACTTTCTCTCAGTGGATAGATGCTACAGAATAGCTAATGCCAACCATGTCGGCAAAATCTATTGGCTACACGCCTAGAATTTGGAGTTAATTAAAAAGTATGACCGGAAAAACTATCGTAAGTACCACTTCACGAAGAGAGCCCTTTCGTTGCCGATATAATTGCAAAACACGCAGGATTCTTTTGTAGCGCCAGTTGCAACAACTGTGGCGTCCTTGAATGGGCGTCTCAGTTGCGTTATGCAAGAAAAATACTATTTATTCTAAGCAAACGAGTAATCAGTCATGATTTGTCGTGAGCTAGAATCCGATATAGTTGGGCATGCAAATCCTGCGCCATGAATAAGCTGGTAAAACAGCATTAGAGTAAGAACTTCGCTAGAGTGATACTCGTCAACATTTAGCAAGACTGTATTGTAGTTACCGGTTATTTTTGGCTCTTTTGCAGAAATTAGCAAAGCAGACATGCCTTTGCCAATTGCATGGTCAAGAGCCAAGCAGATATTTTTAGAGTAACCAGATGATGAGACTCCAATGATCATCATGTTTTCGATATGAGAGGATGGCAAGCCGCGCAATGCAATTGATAGCCAGTTTTTTACCCACAAGTCATGGGAAACATCATTAATAAGTGAACTAGCGAGAATTCCACTTCCGGGGGCTATAGCTTGCTTATTGGTTAGCCTGGAAATATCAATGGCACCATGGTCACACACTGCCAAGTTGCCACCATTGCCTACACATAGAATTGATGTTGACTTACAGAAATCACTTTGCGCTTTTTGCCACTGCTGAGAATTAATTATTTCAAGGAACTTTTCTGTGAAATTTGCAAAACCTGGAATTGCTTGTGACATGACTATAGAGTCTTTGGCAAGATTGATAGTGGGCCGTCAAGAGGATTTTTCTACACTAGATTCTTGAAAATTATGCGTTAGGCCTAGCGAGGCAAGGAAACAACCTGATTTTTTTGAGTTAGCAGGTACACTGGGATGTAATTTAAATGGATTCATGCGGTCAAATCGTGGCTGGAGATCAACGGGAGTTAGATGCAATGGTAAGCATCCCAAAAAACTGAAGAGGAGTAATCTAGGCTAGGCATGACGGTGTGCGCCACATATCCGCATTAGATTTAGGGATGTCATTTTAGCAATCTGAACTCATTGTGACATCGGTCGGAGAATAGCACCAGCTCGGGAATGCCGTCATCCACCACCCTGCCCTTCTCCAAGCAGATCACCCGATCACATTGCTGGACGGTACTTAGACGATGGGCAATCATCAGAATCGTGATTTCCTTGCCCAGCTGATTTACCGAATACATCAAAGCTCGCTCAGTACCGGTGTCGAGTGCACTAGTTGCCTCATCTAACACCAGCACACTCGCCTGCTTATACAGCGCTCGGGCAATGCCTATCCGTTGCCGCTGGCCTCCGCTAAGGCGAATGCCCCGCTCGCCCACAAAGCTTGCGTAGCCCTCAGGGGAGCTTTCAATGAAGGTGGCGATCTGCGCCTGCACAGCCGCCTGCTGTACGCGGGATAGGTCGATCTGGTTGCGAGGCACGCCAAAGGCGATGTTCTCGGCAATTGAGCTATCGGCCAAGTAGATGCTCTGTGGCACATGGGCAATAGCCGCACGCCAAGCCGCCAGCCGCTCTGGATGGTCTGAATCATGCAGATCCTCCCCATCCACCAGCACCCGTCCGGCCGTGGGTTCTAGGAGACCCATCAGCAGGTCCACAGTGGTGCTCTTGCCACTGCCGGTGCTTCCAATCAGGCCGATGCGCTCACCACGACGGATTTCAAGGTCCAGCCCCTGCAGCACCTCCGGTTGCTCAGGCCCATAGGAGAAGTGCACCCCTGCGAACCGTATGCCTTCCCGAAGCTCTAGAGGCTCGGCCACGGTCACAAGCGCAGGGAGCGGCTGGTTCAGCATCCATAGCACACTTTGGATCGCGGCGTTGTAGCCCTTCAAAGCTGCCCAACCTATATATATCTGCTGCAAGGCAGGAAGCAAGCGCTGCGCCCCTAAGGCCAGGGCACCAAGGAGAGGAATCACTGCAGCGCCGCTGCCCCGCTGCCACACTAGGAGCCCACCGCACAGTGCAATCGCCACCATGCCCAAGGCCTCGAGGGCGTAGCGGGGGAAAGCCCCTAGGAAAGCGTTTTTGGCCGCAAGTTGACGTTGAGATTGATCCCCTTGCCGGTAGATCTGCAGGTAGGTGGGCTGGCTTCCGTCGAGCAGTACATCACGAATGGCACCCAGCCCCTCTTGCAGCGCCTTGAGCTGCTGGGTTGACGCTTCTTCGATTTTGAGACTGTTGCTGCGCAGTTCCCGTCGCGCAGTGATCGCCAAGGCCCCATAGGCACTGCCGAAGAGTGCTCCGGCTGCAACAGCCACTGGAGTATCAATAAATAGAAGACCTGTTAGCAGGCCCGCAGCCACCACAGCGGAGGTAATAAGTTGCAGCAAATAATTTAATGCCACAACCGTAGAACCAATCTGAGTGGTGGTGCTCATGATCACAGCTGAAGTGTTGCGCTGGACATGTACCCCATAGGACTGATAAAGTGTACGGCGGTAGGCCTCACAGCTCAGATCTGACCCCACCGCCGCAGCCATCCGGCCGTTCAGCCACAGGTTCGCCAGCCGGATCAGCGCCGACAGAACCGCCGCCGATGCGAACGTCACTGTTGCCGGAAGCAGCAGTTGGTTCGCTGACGTGAAGCCGACCTTGATGACCAGCTCCTGAACCATCGGCTGTTGCCAAAGCCGCTGCGGGTCGCTGAGCACGGCCAAGAACGGAAGCACGGCCCCAAGCGAAAGCAGCTCGGCCACGCCACTGGCGAGCATCACTACCAACAGCAAGCCCAAATGGATGCGGCGGCGGCGGCCGAGGTGGCCCCAGATGCCCAGCAATAGAGCCCTTGTGGAAGTAGGTGGGTCTTGGTTGGTTAAAGGCTGTGTCGACAAATCGCTCTGGAAATCACAGATACTACAGATGCCTTAACTAAAGCTACCCCTGCTCACACTCCTCAGCAACTATGCCAGCGTGCTCGCCAAACTGTATCAATACCATAGATCTGGATTCTAAAATTTTACAACATAAAATCCGCCGTGAAAGTGTTCTTGGGATGCTCGACCCCACTTTCGCGGCGGCGAGCCCCAATAACATTGGGCTGTGTTCAGCAAACCGCTTCTGCACCGCCAGCGGATCCAGCAGGTCAAGCTCAGTGCGGCTGGGAGTGATTTTCTGGTGTTAGCTGTGTAGTCCCACCACCACGTTGTTCAGCTGACAAAGGGGTGTGAGGTCGTCATGGTCCGGGTGTCACCGCCGACCCACTGACCTCACATCCCATGCATACCCACCCGAATGCTCGGCTGACACCCCTCGGCTGTGAACGGTTGCTGCGTCGACACATTGAGGAGCATCTGCCGCTCCCAACGCTGGCTGCCCAGGCAGGAATCAGCATCCGCACCGCCTACAAATGGTTGGCTCGTTACCGCTCAGGCGGTGCCTCGGCTCTTGTGGATCGACGCAGTGTTCGCCGCACTCAGCGGCGGACGCTCGATCCACAGCAACTGCAACGCGCTGTGGACCTCCGGCATGAGCGCTGCACACTCAGAAGAGTGGCCAGGGTGTTGGCGGCGCCGCTCTCCACCGTGGGCCGAGTGCTCAAGGCCATAGGGCTTGGACGGCTCAAGAACCTGCTGCCAACCGAGCCGGTACGCCGCTACCAGTGGGCACAGCCCGGCGACATGATCCACGTCGACACCAAACAGCTCTCTCGTTTTGAGCGGGTTGGTCACCGGATCACTGGTGATCGCCGGCTCGGCTCCTCCCGTGGTGCCGGTTTCGAGAAGGCTCATGTGGCTATCGACGACGCCACACGGTTGGCCTATGTCGAGGTGCTGCCGGATGAGAAGCAGGCAACCGCGGTGGGCTTTCTGCTGCGTACCGTGGCCTGGTTCGATGGCCAGGGCATCAGCTGCAGGAGGGTGCTCTCGGACAACGGCAGCGCCTATCGCTCCAGGCCCTGGCGAGAAGCTTGCGCAGGACTTGGTCTCATACCAAAACGCACAAGGCCATACACCCCACGAACAAACGGCAAAGCCGAACGGTTCATCAAGACCCTGCTGGCGGAGTGGGCGTACTCCATGGCCTTTCAGACCTCAG
>Ga0194129_10003675_pt1 | contig 21178 bp, 19 predicted proteins | sample TA2KigCa35mmetaG_FD_150862 | JGI IMG/M metagenome (GOLD analysis project Ga0194129, IMG submission 150862) | Freshwater microbial communities from Lake Tanganyika, Tanzania - TA2015038 Kigoma Deep Cast 35m | ecosystem: Environmental > Aquatic > Freshwater > Lake | place: Tanzania: Lake...
TGCGGGCGCGGATCCGTGACACCGACGTGGGTGCCGTGCCCTCGCCCAGGTCGACGGTCCAGCTCGCCGTGCCCGCCCCTCGGAAGGTCGGCTCCGCGAGCGCTGCGAGCACCTTGGTCGTGAAGCCCCGCGCGTCGTCGGGGACTGCCCGCGCGAGCATGACGAGCACATCCTCGGAGCGCGAGCGGTCGGCACCGGAGCCGAGCAGCTCGTCGCTCGACAGGCCGAGCGACGCGGCGAGCGCCACCAGCGTCGGGACCGACGGGATGCGAGCGCCACGCTCGATCATCGAGATGTACTCGACGCTCGAGTTGATGTGCTCGGCCAAGACGGCTTGCGACCACGCGAGCTCGTTTCGGCGGCGACGCACCGCCGCACCGAGCTTTTTTGCCAGCGCCGAATCTTTTGATTTCACGATTTGGACCGGTACGAGCGACCACCGCACTTGGCGACCAACGGATGGTCAACGTCTCGTTGGCGAGACGTATTACTGGATGGAAAATGTCCCGTGCTTGATCAGGGTCAAGGTGACTGGGAGCGGTTGCGAGTGTTTCCGACGTTCGCGCCGTGACGAACGGCAAACAATCGTACATCATCTCGCCCGGTGTATCGATCGATTCTCGTCGCCTTGACGCTCGTCGCGGCCACGCGGGCCTTGCCGGCGGTGGCCGCCGCGCCGCGCGGGATCGAGGCGCGCGCACCGGGGTCCTCCTCCGATGACGTCGACGCACGTCGCTCGCTGCGGGAGCGCTTCGGCGTCGCGCAGGCTCGGCAGCTGCTCGTCGCGGGCAGCATCGCCGAGCGACTCCGCGGCATCGAGCGCCTTGGGCAGCGTGGTGATCGCGAAGCGCTCGAGGCGCTCCTCGATGCGGTCGACGGCGGCGGTCCCTCCGCGCAACATCCACGCACCCGACTCGCCGTGGCGCGTGCCCTCGCGCCTCATGCCGCCACCGAGCTCGGTCGACGCGGGCTCGAGGCGATCTTCGCCCACGGTGTCGACGAGGATGTCCCGCGGGCGCTCGGCGAGCTCGCCCGCGAGACCGCCGCGCTCGCGCTCGCCCGGGCTGCGGCCGGGATCGTGGTGGAGCCCTCTCCGGTCGCGCCTCGTCTCCGCGCCAGGGCCGACTCGCTCTCGGCGGCGGAGCGCGCCCTGACGCCGCTCCTCGTCGCGGTCATCGCGTCGTCACCGCTCGCTCCCGCCGCCGCGCGCGCCCTCGGCAGTCACCGGCCCGCCGAGCTCGGCGCGTTCGTGCGCGGGCTCGCGACGCTGAGCGTGCCGGAGATCCGCCTGCTCGGTCGGCTCGGCGATCCCCGCGCGATCCCGATGCTGCGGCGAGCCCTCACCCGGGACGACGCCGAGGTGCAGGACGAGGCGGCGCTCGCCCTCGCGCGGCTGGGGGACCACACGTCCCGCGAGCGCTTCGGCGCCCAAGCCGACGATGCGAAGGCGAAGCCCGCCCGCGCGCGGCTCGTGGCCGAGGCGGAGCTGGTTCTCGGAGTTCCCGAGGGTGCGGCGCGTCTTGCGCGGCTGCTCGCCGACGATGCCCAGCGAGCGGCTGCGCTCGCGCTCGCCGAGGCCTTCCCCTCGCCGCGGCTCGTGGCGGCCCTCGTCGCGGCCTTCGACCAGAAACCCTCGGCGCCGGAGGCTCCCCGCCTCGTCGCGCTGCTCGCCCGCATCGGCGGTGACGTGACCTTCGCGGCGCTCGAGCGGCGCCTCGATGATCCGATCCTTGGCCCCCTCGCGCTCGACGCCATGGCGCGGCTCGAGGCACCCGTCGCGGACGAGCGGGCGGTCGCGATGGCGCTCGAGGCCCCGCTGTCCACGCGTCGCGCCTGGTTGCGGCTCGCAGCGGCGCGGCTCCACGCCCGCGCAACCCCGGCGGGCGGGGAGCTCGTCGGCCGTGCGACGCAGGCGTTCGAGCGCGCCGCCTCGTCGCGCGATCCGACGGAGCGCTCGCTCGGATGGTTCGGGCTCGTGCTCTTCGGCGCGCGCTCGATCGCCGAGGGGGTCACGCACCGCGAGCCCGACGTGCGGGCGGCCACGGTCTCGGCCGCGGCGGCGTTGCCGCACGCGTCGCGCCTCGCGCTCTTGCCCCTCGCCCGACGCGCTCTCGGAGTCAGGGCGGCAGGGGCCGCCGAGCCCATCGAGGCGGCTGCGCTCGCGCTCGTGCTCGAGGCCGATCCCTCCTTCGGCTCGGCGGGGGAGCTCGCGGCGTGGGCGGAGTCGGGAGGCGTCGCGTCGGTTCAGGCCGCGCACCGCCTCGCCTCACGCGATCCGCGTGATCTCGCGCCGCGCATCGCGGCGCTCCTCGCCGGCACCGACCCGCTCGTTCGTGCCCACGTCGCGCTCGGCCTCGGGGAGAGTCACGACCCATCGGCGCTCGCCCGTCTCGAGGAAGCCTACGCGAGCGAGACCGACGCCTTCGTCCGCTTCGCGCTCGTGCGTGCGCTCGGATCGCGTCGGGAATTCGGGCGCGGGCGCGCGTTGCGACTCGCCGCGGAGCTCGATCCGGACGTCGAGGTACGGCAGCTCGCGGCGGCCGCGCTTGCCGGTCCGATCGCGGAGCCCGAACGCCCGAGGCTTCGCTCGACCTCGGTGCTCGCGCTCGCACCGAGCCAGGCGATGGAGCCCCGAACGACCGCAGCCCTTGCCGCGCTCTGCATCGACCATGGCCGCCCGGCGCGCGTCGCCCTCAGCGCGCCGGATGGGCTCGTGATCGCGTTCGGGTTCGATCCGGAGGGGCCGATCGTGCGCCCCCTGCCGCGCTCGCGCTGAGGCGGATCACGAGGTCCGATGGAGGCTCCGCGGCGTGGCAGCGAGGTGGTAGTCTCCCGCGCCGATGGCCCCGAAGAAGCGTCCCGATTCCGTCGCGGAAGATTGCGTCCGCATCGACGGTGAACTCTACGACGTGCGAGGCTGGGTGCACCGTCACCCGGGCGGCGACGTCCTCAAGCACTTCTTCGGGCGTGACGCGACCGGTGTATTCGCCGCCTTCCACGGCGCCATCGCACGCAAGATGCTGAAGGGCCTGCGCGCCCGGAACGTCGCGTCGTTTGCGGCCGAACCCGCCTACTCGGACGACGTCGAGCGCGACTTCGAGGCGCTGCGTGCCCGTGCCCGGGACGAGGGCTTGTTCGTCAGCGATCCTGCGTGGTTCTACCGCAGGCTCGCGTTCATCGTCGCCCTGATCGCCAGCAGCGCCGCGCTCCTCGTCGTCCGGCCCTCGCTCTGGGCGCTCGCCGCCATGCCGCTCGCGCTCGCGTGGCAACAGGCTGGCTGGCTCTCCCATGATTTCCTCCACAACTCGGTCTACGACGACAACGACCGGAGCGAGATCCTCGGCGCGATCCTCGGTGGTGTCCTGCTGGGCTTCTCCGGTGACTGGTGGAAGCGCAAGCACAACACCCACCACGCCCTGCCGAACGTTCTTGGCGTCGATCAAGACATCGACACGACGCCGTTTCTCTCCTTCACCGAGGCCGATCGCGAGCGCATGGGCCCCGGGACGCGGTTCCTCGTCAAGCTTCAGTCGGTGACGGCCCTGCCGATCGTCGCGTTCGCGCGCATCAACTGGGTCCTCGCCAGCGCGCGCTGGGCGCTCCGCGCGCCGACGGTCCCGCGGCGTGGCCTCGAGCTCGGCTCGATCCTGGTGCACCACGCCTGGTCGTTCGGCATGCTGTCGCTTCTGCCGAGCTGGCCGACCCGCCTCGGGTTCTTCCTCGCGTCGCAGCTCGTGTCCGGCCTGCTGACCGGCGCGGTGTTCCTCGTCGGCCACAACGCGCGGCCGATCTTCGCGACGGTCGAGGCCCCCGGCTTCTGCGCGCTCCAGTGCACGACCACGCAGAACATCCACGCGCCGCTCGGCCTCCGCTGGTTCTTCGGTGGGCTCGACCGCCAGATCGAGCACCACCTCTTCCCGACGATGCCGCGCCACAACCACGGCCGAATTGCCGGGGACGTGCGTGCGCTCTGCGAGGCTCACGGCATCACCTACGTCGAGCGCGGGTTCTTCAAGGGCCTCGGCGACGTCGCCGCGGTGCTGTTCCGCGTCGCGCGCGCGGCCTGAAGACGGGGCTTGCGCTCGCCTCACGCACGGGGGATCGTCCCGGAGCCATGGGGAAGGCGATGGAAGCGAGCAGCGAGCCGGCGACCGCGGAGTCCTTCGAGGCCTCGGCGGAGCGGCTCGGCGCGATCGTCAAGCACCTCGAGGGCGGTGACTTGCCGCTCGAGGAGGCGCTGCGCCTGTTCGAGGAGGGCGTGAAGGTCGCGCGCGCAGCGCAGGCCCGGCTCGAAGCCGCCGAGAAGCGCGTCGATGAGCTTCTCGGCCTCGATGACAACGGCCAGCCACGGACTCGCCCCTTCGAGTGACCCGACCCAGGTGGCCGACGTGAACTCGAAGCGCGCCGCGGCCCTGATCATCGGCAACGAGCTGCTCAGCGGGAAGATCGCCGAGGGCAACCTGCTCGTGCTCGCGCGGACCTTGCGGGGGCTCGGCATCGTCCTCGAGCGCGTCGTCATGGTCCTCGACGATCGCGCGCGGATCGCGGCCGAGGTTCGGAGCCTCGCCGCGTCCCACGACGTCGTCTTCACGAGCGGCGGCGTCGGCCCGACCCATGACGACCAGACGATCGACGCGGTCGCCGACGCGTTCGGCACTCGTGCCGTGACCTTCCCGGAGCTCGAGGCGATGATCCGCGGCTACTACGGCGAGGCCATCACCGAAGGGCACCTGCTCATGGCGCGCGCTCCCGAGGGCTCACGACTCGTCTCGGTCCCGGAGATGCCGTGGCCCACCGTGATCAAGGAGAACGTCTGGGTGTTGCCGGGCGTGCCGCAGATCTTCGCGATGAAGATGCCGGTCGTCGTCGCCGAGCTCGGTGGTGGCGTTCGCTTCGTCAGCCACGCGGTCTACACCTCGCTCGACGAGGGGCCGCTGAAGCCGCTGCTCGACGCCGTCGTCGCCGCCCATCCTGCGGTCGAGGTCGGCTCGTACCCGAAGTGGCGGGAGCCGCGCTACCGGACGAAGGTGACCTTCGACGGCCAAGACGAGGCCGCCGTACTCGAGGCGCGCGATGCGTTCGTGGCGACGCTGCCGCTCGGGGCGCGGGTCGATCTCGTGGACGAGTGAGCTTGACGGTCGTCATGAAATGACAGCGATCAAGGCGCGGGCACGCAACAGCCGCTGATGCAGAACGAGCCGAACGGACAGGCCCCGCCGCAGGGCCCTCCGCACAATGGCGCGCCGGCCGGGCACGCCTGGCAGGTGCACTCGGGTGACAGCGTCTCCTTGCCGAGGCAAAGCTCGCGGGTCTCGCACGTGTTGAGGCACCCGGCGACCTGCGTGCAGGGTCGGCACTTCGTCGGGTCGTGCAGCGTGTCGACGGTGCAGGTCGAGTCTCCCTTGTCGTTGGCCGACCCCAACCACACGGCCTGCGTCGCGCCGGGCACGAGGCAGCAGCCGAAGCAGTCGCAGCCGTTCGGGGTAAGCGGTGCGCAGTACCCCAGGCAGAGCGCGTCCTGGGCCATCGCGGCGGAGCTGCAGCTCAGGTTGGTGCCCGGGATCTTCGAGGTCGGGTCGTAGCTGCACTTGGCCCCCTCGGGATCGAAGCTCGGGCCAACCTCGAGCGGGTCGCAGGTGTGGCTCCAGTAGCAGGCGTCGTTGCCGGCGCCGGTGTCGCCGTCGAAGTAGCTGTCCTGCTTGCAGGGCGCGTTGTTGGCGCCGGGGACCGACAGGTCGAAGGAGTCCTCCGAGCTGTCGCAGGGTCCGAGACACATCGCGTCGCCGGCGTCGATGCGGCAGTCGCCATCGTCATCGAGGCAGTTGCCGCAACCGTAGGTCTTGCCCTGGCAGGTCGCAGGGACGCAGAAGCTGCCGCAGCCTTGCGAGCGTTCGCAGGTCTGGCCGCACGGGCAGAGGTCGTCGTTTTCCCGCGAGGCACACGCGTCGCTCGAGGGGTCGCGGAAGTCGTTCGTGCAGGCGACGCGATCGGAGCAGAGCGGGGACGTCCCCGCGACGCAACCCAGGAGTGGGTCGCAGCGCTCGATGCCGGTGCACGAGAGGCCGTCGTCGCAGACGCCGTGCTGAGGCGCGTGCGCGCAGGTCCCGAGCGGTCCCTCGCAAGCGTCGATGGTGCAGGCGAGCCCGTCGTCGCAGAGCGGAGGTTTCCCTGCGACGCAGCCCTTCACGAGATCGCATCGCTCGACGCCATTGCAGGCGTAGCCGTCGTCGCACACCGCATTCATCGCAAGGTACCGACACTGGCCGGTCACGCCGTCGCAGCTGTCTGCCGTGCAGGCCACGGCGTCGTGGCAAGTCTTCGGCGTGCCCGGCTTGCACCCCTTCAGCATCGCGTTCCACCGGAGCCCGGCGCGCAGCGCTCGGCACCGTCGCAGAAGAGCCCATCCTGGCAAGTGGCATCGATGGGCATGAAGAGGCACCCGCCGATGGCGTCGTCGCAGGTGTCCGCGGTGCAGGGGACGCCGTCGTTGCAGAGGACGGTGACGCCGGGAATGCAGCCAATCCCGGCGACGCAGGACTCGAGCCCGTTGCAGAACGATCCGTCGTCGCATGCGAGGTCGTCCGTGACGTGCAGGCATGTGGCCTTGGCGTCGTCGCAGACGTCGACGGTGCACCCGATGCCGTCGCCACACGGCGGTGGCGTGCCAGCGACGCAGCCGGTCCCGGTGACGCACGCCTCGCTCCCGTTGCAGTTGCCATCGGCCGTCGCGCCGGCCTACGTCCACCGCGACCCGGTCACTCGCGCCTGACCGAGCCCATTCGGCTGCGCGAGCTCTCCGTCGAGGTGAACCATGGCCCACGCTCGCGCCCTTGCCACACTGCTCGCCACCGCTGGATTGACGGTCGTCACGTCGTCCCGCGGCGAAGATCCGCGCTGCCTCTCGCCCGACCCCGGGGAGTGGCCCGCCCCTTCGCGCCCCTACTTCATGCTCGCCGTCGACACGTCCGCGTCGATGGTCGCGTGCACCACGCCGCCGACGAGCTTCCCGAATACGTGCGCTCCGTTCGCGAACGGGTATGCGCCGAACGTCTGCGGCCTCGAACCGACCCGCCTCAACGACGCCAAGTGCGCGCTCTACGAGTCGGTCCTTGCGTTCGGGGGTCAGGTGAATTTCGGGCTCGCGACGTACGCCGTGAAGCTCGCAAGCTGCCCCGACTCCTGAAACTCGACCTGCACGGGGACGACCTGTCAGAGCGACACGTACGGCTGCGCTGGGAGCTGCTTCACGCAAGAGAAGACGACCACCGGCGCCTGCGCGGGCTGCGGGCCGAGGACGGGCGACGCGACCTCGCGCGCCGGGGCATTCCTGCGCGTCCCGATGCAGATCGACTCGTTCTGGTCGACGCCCTCGCCGAGCAACGTGCCGGACCTGCTCGCGTGGGTCGATGGGGACTGCAGCGGCAATCGCGACCTGTTCGCCTCGGGAGCGACGCCGCTGAACGGGATGTTGCGGGACATGAAGCGCTACTTCGCCGCGGGGTGGAGTGCGCCGGACGGCTCGGTCGCGTTCGCCTCCCCGCTGTCCGTGAGCGACCTCGCGGGCGCCGGCGTCAACGGCTCGACGGCGTGCCGCAGCGTCAACGTGATCCTCGTCACGGACGGCGACGAGACCTGCGATGCGCAGGCGGACGCCGTCGCGGCGGCGGCGGATCTGTATCAACAGGGTGTCACGGTCGGTGGCAAGACGTTCAAGGTCCGCACCCACGTGGTCAATTTCGCGGGCGGCACGCAAGCCAACACCGACGCCATCGCAGCTGCCGGCGGTACGGGTTCGTCGATCTTCGCGAGCAACGCGGGGGAGCTTGAGGCGGCCCTGTCGTCGATCGTCACCTCCGCCGTGAAGCCCGAGACGTGCAACAACGGAGACGACAGCTACAACGGCTGCACGGACGAGGGGTACCGGCACCACTGCAACCTGAACCCAGCGTGCTGCGCGTGGTCGGACGCGTCGGGTCGAAAGGCGTGCCTCGACGCCTACGCGACGTCCGTCACGGCGAGTCCGCCGCTCGGCGATCGCAGCCTCTTGCCGTGCACGAGCGTCTCGCAGGCGGCCACTCCTGCGGCGTGGCTCTGCCAGGATCCCGGCGAGACCTGCAATAGCAAGGACGACAACTGCCAGAGCAGAATTGACGAACATCAGCTCACCTGCGGGAGCCCCGCCCACTGCCCCTCGACCGAGACCTGCAACGGCACGGACGACGACTGCGATGGGGTGATCGACGACGGCTTCCTCGGGACGGGGTGCACCCCGGTCGGGCATCCGCCCGGGCTCGTCTACGGCGGGTCGAGCCAGTGCACGCGCGGCACGACCGCGTGCGTCAACGGCGCGGTCGTCTGCCAGGGAGGGACGGGGCCGAGCGCCGAGCTCTGCGACGGCAAGGACAACGACTGCGACGGCGTGGTCGACGACGCCGCACAAGGCGCAGGCAAGCCGTGCGGCTCGAGCACGCCGCCTTGCACTCCCGGCGTGCACAGGAGGCAAGCTCGTCTGCGAAGGTGGCGTTTCGCCGAAGTCCGAGGTGTGCCAGGGCGTCGACGACGACTGCGACGCGAGCGTCGACGACGGGCTGCTCCCGTTCGTCGGTCAGGGCTGTGGCGTCGATACGGGCTCGTGCGTCCCCGGGGTGCTCGTGTGCCAGCTCGGCGTGCTCGAACGACTGCGACGGCAGCATCGATGAGCCCTACACCGAGCGAGGAGCGAACGCGGCGCACTTCGTGAGGCCCGCGGTCACGCAGGTCGGCGCTCACCTCTTCACGTACAGCTTCGAGGCGAGTCGACCGAGCGCGACCGCGACCAGCGCGGGCAATGGCAACGGGTACGTCTGCACGGGGTCGGGCTGTCCGCCGTGGCTCCCGTCCGCACCGGCCGGGGCGACGCTCGACGCGACCCCAGCCTGCTCGGTCGGTGGCCGCTTGCCCTGGTTCAACGTGACGCCGATCGAGGCGGAGCAGATCTGCGACGCGCAGGGCGGTCACCTCTGCACGCTCGCGGAATGGCAGAGCACGTGCGGCGCGGAGACCCAATGCGTGCGCGGCTATTCACCGCGTGGACCTGCCTGCCTCACGACCGCGACGAAGTACTGCAACCTCCTCGAGTACGACTTCACGTCGAGCGTCGCGGGCGACCAGAACGGGCTGCCCCCTGCAGGGTCGGCGTTGCTCGGCTCGTGCGCGGCCGACTTCACGAACCTCTACGCCAACGTGTCTCCGCTCGTGCGCGATCTCACGGGAAACCTGCGCGAGATCGTGAAGGACGAGGTGACCCTCGGGCATCGCTTGATGGGCGGCGGCTTCGGGACGAGCGAGGGCGGCGCCACGTGTGACTTCAGGTTCTACGCCGTCGCGCCGAGCTACCAGCTCTACGACACCGGCTTCCGATGCTGCTTCGACGTCGATCCGCGGCTGTGATTGGGGGCTTCGCGCCGAGCGAGCGTTCCGAGGGGGGCGGGCGGCTCAGCGCTTCGACTCGCCCGGGCTCCCGGCGTGACGGTGACCTTGGTGCGGGTGGCCATCGTGGCCTCCGGTCGCCCGCACCGACGGGGGACTCGGGCGCTTCACGCCATCGGCGGCGAGCGCGGCGTCCGACGCGGGGCCGGCGAGCGTGCCCGGCGGCGGCGTGTAGAAGCCGCTCGGGTCGGCGATCGCGGCGTCGTCGCGGACCTTCAGGATCGTGAACATGCCGCCCATGTCGATGCTGCCGTACGGCCCCTTGCCGCCACGCATCGGCAGACTGTTCGGCGGGATCGGCATGCCCATCGCACCCATCTCCCCCATGCCGGTGGTGCCCATCGACATGTACGTTGGCACGACGCGCGACATGCGACGATCCAGCCGCGAGGCGTCGACGCCCATCATCGGCGGGAGGCCATGTCCCATCTGGGTCATCCCATGGTGCGTCATGTGGCAGTGCATGGCCCAGTCGCCGAGCTCCTCGGGGACGAACTCGATCACGCGGGTGCTGCCGACCGGGACGAGCACGGTCGTGTCCGGTCGCTGCGCGGACTCGGGGATGTCGCCGCCATCGGTGGCGGTCACCCGGAACGAGACCCCGTGCAGGTGGATCGGGTGATGGTCCATCGGGCCGAGGTTTCCGAGGCGGATGCGGACGCGGCTGCCGCGGGTCACGACGAGCGGCTCCGTCGCGGGGTAGGCCTTGCTGTTGAACGTGAGGACGTTGAAGTCCTTCATCTCGTTCGGATCGGGGCGCCGCGCGCCGACGTCGATGCGCCACTCGTGCGCCATCAAGACGAAGTCGTGATCGACGCGCGGGCCACGCGGGCGCTTCGGATGCACGATGAACATGCCCACCATGCCGAGCGCGATCTGCGTCATCTCGTCGTAGTGCGGGTGGTACATGAACGTGCCCGGATAACGCACGGTGAACTCGTACACGTATGTCTCGCCCGGCGGGATCGGTCGCTGGTTCAGGCCCGAGACGCCGTCCATGCCGTTCGGAAGGATCACGCCGTGCCAGTGCACCGTCGTCGGCTACGGCAGCCGGTTCGACACGTAGATGCGGAGCCGGTCGCCCTCGACGCACTCGATCGTCGGACCCGGCGTGCTGCCGTTGAAGCCCCAGCACTCCGCGCGCAAGCCCGGGGCGAACTCGTGTTGGACGGGCTCCGCGACGAGGTGCCCGACCTTGACGCCGTCCTTCTCGCGCAAGGGGAGCGTCGAGCCGTTCGGCGTGATCACCGGGCGCTGGCGACCCGGAAGTCGCCGGGACTCGAGCGTCGCGGTGGCTCCTTCCGCGGCGCGTGCGGGTCTCGCCTCGTCGGCCTGCGCCTGGCTCGCCCGCGTGATGGCCGCAGCGCCGAGCGCGAGCGCTCCGTGCTGGATGAAGTCGCGTCGGTCCATGACCCTCAGTGCCCTCCCTCGTCGCTCGATGCGGCGACCGTGCTCCGCGCTCCCTCCGAGGTGGCGCCATCGACGTGCACGCCGGCGAGCAAGGCGTCGAGCGCCGCGACGGCGGTCCAGTAGCTGCGCAACGTTTCGAGCTCCGCGAGCTCGACCTGCAGGGCGTCACGGCGTGCCGCGAGCACCTGGAAGATCCCGAGCTGCATCGCGTTGTACTGCAGCAGCGTCTGCTCGCTGACGCGCCGCTGCGCCGGGACGATGACGTCCTGGTATTTGCGGGCCCGCGCGTGCGTCGAGACGACGCGAGCACGGGCTTGCCGTGCCGCCGAGCGCAGGTCCGTCGCGAGCCCGAGGTGCCGCTCGAGGGCCGCGTCGAAGGCGGCCTCGAGGGCCGCGGTCGAGCCCTGATTTCGATCAAATACGGGCAGGGTGACGTTGACGCCGCCGCCGAAGCGCCATTCGCGCGCGCCGTCGCTCCGCGTTCCGGCCTCCGGGGTCACGTGTCGCTTGGGTGCTTCCGTCACGTCGTGCCCGTGTCCAGCGTGGTCGCTCGGCGTCGCGCCGTGCTCGGCGTGGTCGAGGCGGTGCGCGTTGTCCGGTGCGGGCCTGGCGCTCGGGGAGGCCGCGGGCATGGCTCCTCCGTGGTGGTGATGCTCGTGGCCGACGGACGCGTCCGCGCGGCGCCCGGGCTCGAGGCCGGGCCAGTCGTGGACGCTCTCGCCGGGGAGAGGCGGATCCGCGTCGAGCGCGGTCGTCACCTTGACCGCCTTGGGCTCTCGGGCTGCCAGCGACGCGGGCGAGGTCGCTGGAAATGACTAAGGAAACACTCGCGGCTCGCAGCCCAGCGCGAGCACGGAGACGAGCCCGCTGACGAGTCGGCACCCGCGAACCTGCGCCGCCGGGCGAGCGATCATCGACGCCTCGCCGGCCCTTTCGGCGGTGCCTTCGTCGTCACGGCGTCACGCTTCGCAGCGCCCCTGGTCGAAGCCCCCTTCTGCGGCGAATGGCTCGACGACGCAGGCTTCGTCTTCGTGCGGGTCGCCTCGAGCGCGGCGCGGCGCGACTCGCGGTAGCTCTCCTCGTCGAGGGGCTCGCCCGCGATCCACGCGCGCAGGGCGGGCATCACCAGCGAGGACCAAGCTTCGCCGAGCCGGAGGCGCAGAAAATCGCGGTAGAGCGCCTCGAGGATCGCCTCGATCTCGCGCGTGCGATCGAGCCTATCGAGGAGCACCTCGCTGCGGCCATCGGCCTCGCGCTCGGCATCCTCCTCGACGGACGTTCGGCGCTTGCGGCGCGGCGCGGCTGCTGGCGCGCCGAGCTCGCCGGGTGCGGCGTGGTCGCCCTCGGTGAGGATCCGCGGCAAGGCGAGCCCGCCGACCGCGAGTGACTCCGCCTTCAGCGAGAAGGTGGCCTCGCGTTCGCCGAGAACGAGCCGGAACGTCGCGCGTTCGGGCAGCTTACCGAGGCGCAACGACTCTTTCGCCTCACGCGTCCGCGCGGGCTCCTGGCCCTGGATCCGGGTCGTCTCTTTGCCGTTCGAGAGCGCGAGCTCCCGCTCGATCGCGAGGCCGAGCTCGCCGTGCGGCGCGACGTGAAGCGTCTCGTCGAAGAGCTCGCCTTCGAACCAGAGCCACAGCAAGAACTCACGGCCGACGAAGCGGCGCTTCTCGATTCGCTCGAGCAGTTGCATCAGCGGGCTCCCTTCTTCGCGGAAGCTTGCGGTGGTGTCGAGAGGGAGCTCGGCTCGAGCGCCTCCCAGGCGGCGTCTCCATGGCGCGTCGCGGTGAGCGCGTCGAGACCGAGGCGCGCGGCCGTGGTGTAAGGCGATTCGGGCACGAGCCTCACCCCGAAGGTGCTGCGAAAGAGCTCGCTCATCGCCTCGCCGCGAGACGCCGAATGCGAGAAGAAACGAACGAGGCCGTCGTCGAGCGACAGCGCCAGATCGAACACCCGCGTCGACGGCGCGAGCTGGCGTCGGAGCTTGCGGATGACGACCTCCCTCAGCTCGGATTTCTCCTTCTTCGAGGCGCGCTCGCGACCCTTGCGCTCGAGGTAGGCGCTCTCGGCCTCGCGGGTCTTCGCCTTGACGAGCGAGGACGGCAGCGCCCAGCGGTCGACGCGGAATCCCAGCACGAGGTGGCCGTTCCAGACGAGGTCACCGTGCCCGAAGGTCGTCTCGAAGGGCTCGCCGGCGCGGCACCAACCGATCCGCTCGGCCACGTCCTCGTCGGGGTTCAAGGGCTCGAACGGTCGCGCCGCCAGCGCCTCGAGGCAGCCATCGACGAACGCCAGGTCGAGCGGCTCGCTCTCGGACGGATCGACGAAGAACCGAGCGTAAGTGAGGGTACCCTTGAACAGCGGCACGGCTGCTCGCTAGCAGGTCGTGCGTCGCGCGTCAGTACTCGAGGCCGAGGTCGTTCCGGAGCGCGGTCACGCCGGCGGCGATGGCGTCGCGGGCCCTGTCCCGCACCGTCGCGACGTCGGCCTTGCCGAGCCCCTCGGTCGGGATCACCGGCAGCACGCGCGCGACCGCGTTCGCGTTGCCGAGCCACTTCGCGCCCTTGGGCATGCAGTCGCGCGTTCCGGCGAGCGCGACCGGAAGGATCGGGACCTTCGCGTCGAGGGCGAGCTCGAAGGCGCCGTCCTTGAAGGGCAGGAGCTTGCCGTCCTTCGAGCGCGTTCCCTCCGGAAACATCATCACGCTCATGCCCGCATCGAGGGTGCGCCGGCACTCCGCGAACATCTCCACGACGCTTTCCTTTTTGCCTCGACGCAGCGGGATGTCACCGCCGTACGTCATCAGCTTGCCCAGGATCGGCAGGTTGAAGATCTCCTGCTTCGCGACCCAACGCATGTCCCACGGCAGGTGCGAGAGTAGGAACGGATCGGCGGTCGACTCGTGGTTCGCGACGACGACGTACGCGCGATGATCGATGTCTCGCGGGCCCTCGCCCTCGACGCGGAAGCGCCACACCGGCGAGAGGTTCGTCGTCGTGCGGCCGAAGCGTCGCATCCAGCGGCCCGGGAGCCGCTGCGTCGGATCGCCCTGATGGCGCCGGAAGCTCGCCGCCATGATCGGCAGGAATACCGCGGTGCAGAGGCCGAACTCGAGGAACGAGTAGACGCCAATCGCGAGGTCCTTCGGCTTCATCGCGCGGAGGTTAAGTCGGCGCGTGCGCGGGCCGTCATCATGATTTCGTCATGGCATCGGACGCGCTGCGCGGGACGTGGCCGCGAGCATCGTTGGCCACGTCCCGGACCATTGGATCCGATCGACGAGCACGAGCCTGCCAGGGGCGGCGTTCACGTTGCCAGCTTCCCACGCGTGGTGGACGTGGAACCAGTCGCCGCGGGGTCCGATGACCACCGAGCCGTGCCCCGGTCCCGCCCACGCGCCATTCGTCTTCAGGACCGGCTCGCCGTGCTTCGTGTAGGGACCGAGGGGCGACGTCGCGCGTGCGACGCCAACCGCGTAGCTGCCGTCGTAGAACGCGTTCGCGCTGCAAAAAGGTAGTAAGCGCCGCCGTTTCGGACGACCCACGGGCCCTCGACGAGGGCACCCTCCCAGCCGAGATCGTTGATGAGCAGCTGGCTTTTCGCGCCCACGAAGCCGAGGCCATCGTCTTGCAGCTTCCGGCCCCAGATCGGCGTCGGCTTCCCGAACGCGTTGCCGTCGTCCTTCCACACGAGGTAGCGCGCGCCGCCCTCGTCGGTGAAGGCGTGCGCGTCGATGTGTCCGACCGTGCTCTCATCGAGGAGCGGTGTTGCGAGGGCGGTGAAGGGCCCGGTCGCCGTCGGGGCCGTCGCCGCGCCGAGCACGAGCCGACCGCTGGCGTGGCGGGCGCTGAAGTAGGCGACGTAGCCCTTCCCGAGCGCGTGGATCTCGGGCGCCCAGAAGTCTCCGATGGCGAAGCTCGGTGCGCTCCCGCTCGGGAACACGAAGCCCTCGTCTTTCCAGGTGACGAGGTCTTTCGAGGTGCGGACCGGAAACACGGCGCCGAACGCCCCTCCGGTGCACGTCATCACGTAGCGGTCGCCGTCGCGGAGCACGCCGGGGTCGGGGCAGTCGGTCGCGACCACCGGGTTCGTGTAGAGGCCGCCGCAGCTTGTCCACCGAAACGCGAGCGCACACGTTCCCTCGAAGTGCGGCGTCCACCCGTTCGAGAGCGCCATCGCGCGCGTGGTCCCACCGATGTTGCGGCACACCCCGTCGGCGAAGACCGCGCCGCCGACGTCGTCGAACGGAGCGGGGTGATCGGGCGGCGCGAGCCAGCCGGGCCCGTAGCCGATCCGCGTCGTGCAGCCGCCCGGTGGGATGCCGCAGTCGCCTTCGTAGTCGAGCGCGAGCGCGCAGGCATCGTGACCCGCGAAGGTCGGCTTCCACCCATTCGACAACGAGGCGACGGCGTTCGCTCCGTCGAGCGCGCACAGGCCATCCCACGTGACGAAGCCCAACACGACGTCGACGTTGCCGGGGTGATCGGGCGGCGCGATCCACCGATCGCCGTAGGTGATTCGGGTCGTGCAGGGCTTCAGCGCGACTCCGCCGGCTCCGCCGTCGCTCGCGCCCCCGGTTCCGGCGGTTCCGCCGCCGCCGCTCGTGGCTGCCGCGGTGCCTCCGCCGCTCGCGTCCGAACCCGTCGCGGAGGTCTGGGGCGTCCCGCCGAGCGAGCCCATCGAGCCGCACCCGCTGCCGGCGTCGATGGCGACGAGCGCGCCGAGGAGGACGCGCGCCGCGGCGCTCGGCCAGGTTCCTCGGGAGTGAGGTCGCGAAGGTGTGCTCACGCGCCGAGGCGCTCCTCTCCGGCGTAGACGTTCATGGATGGGCCGCGCAGGAAGCCGACCAGCGTCATGCGGAGGGAGCGCGCCGCCCGCACCGCGAGGCTCGTGGGCGCGGAGATCCCCGCGAGGATCGGGATCCCCACGGCCGCGGCCTTCTGCACGAGCTCGAAGCTGATCCGACCCGAGACCACGAGAGCGTGTTGACCAAAGTCAACCCGAGTCATGGCGGCTCGGCCGATCGCCTTGTCGACCGCGTTGTGGCGACCCACGTCTTCACGCGCGAGCACCAGCTCCCCGTCGGGCGTGAAGAGCCCGGCCGCGTGCACGCCCCCCGTCTTCGCGAAGCCCGCTTGCGCGGTGTAGAGGAGGTCCGGCGCGCGGAGCAGCGCGTCGCGCCGCATCGTCCACGGAGGCCGCGATGAAGGCTCGAGCGGAGCCCTGAGCTCGCACGCGTTCGCGATCGTGGCCTTGCCGCAGACGCCGCAGCTCGAGGAGGCGAACGTGTTGCGACGGAGCCGCTCGAGGTCGACCCCGACGCCGTCCCGCAGGCGCACGCGCAGCACGTTGCCCTCGGCCTCCGGCTCCGGCGCCGTCGTGCAGTGCCGCACGCTCACGACGTCCTCGAGGCCACGCACGATCCGCTCGGTCAGCACGAAGCCGCGGGCGAGGTCCTCGTCGTGGCCCGGCGTGCGCATCAGGACCGCGAAGGGTACGCCGTCGAGCTGGAGCTCGAGGGGCTCCTCGTGCGCGACCTCCTCCACGCGTGTCGAGAGCCCGCCTTCGTCGAGGCGGACGACTTCGTAATCGGCGGTGGTGTCGCTCATGGCAACGCGACATTCGGCGCGAGGCTGACGACGAAGCTCTTCGAGGTTGGGGTCCCGCTCTCGTCGGCTTGGCTCTCGAGCGGCACGAGCGGGTTCGCCTCCGGGAAGTAGCTCGCGCAGTTTCCGCGCGGGATGTCGTGATCGACGAGGCGGAAGCCGCGCACCGCGCGCTCCCGCCCCTCGTGGTGGCTCGTCACGTCGACGACGGCATCCTTCTCGAAGCCGAGCGCCTCGCGATCGCCGCGGTTCACGAACACGATGCGGCGCTCGCCATGGATGCCGCGGTAGCGATCGTCGAGGCCGTAGACCGTGGTGTTGAACTGGTCGTGCGAGCGGAGGGTCATCATGACCAGCTGCCTCGCCTGGACGTCGATCCGCGGGATGGACTCGGCACCGAGCCGCGCCTTGCCCGACGCCGTCTCCCAGCGGCGCTCGCGCGCGGCGTTGGGAAGGAGGAAGCCGTCCGGCGCGCGCACGCGCTCGTTGTAGCGCTCGAAGCCTGCCACGCTCCGCTCGATGAGATCGCGGATGCGGTCATGGTCGCGGGCGAGGTCGAGCCACGCGACGATCGAACGCTCACCGAGCGTCGCGGCCGCGAGGTGCGCCACGATCCAAGGCTCGCTGCGGAGCTCCGGGCTCGCGGGCTCGAGCTTGCCCGCGCTCCGATGCACGACCCCCATCGAGTTCTCGACCGTCACGAACTGCGGATGGCCGTCCTGCACGTCGCGCTCGCTGCGGCCGAGGCACGGGAGGAGCAGCGCGGTCTCACCGGTCTCGAGGTGAGAGCGGTTCAGCTTGGTCGCGATTTGCACCGTGAGCCGCGCCTTCCGTAAGGCGGCGGCGGTGCGCGGCGTGTCGGGCGTCGCGGCGACGAAGTTCCCCCCGAGCGCGACGAACACCTTCACGCGGCCATCCTCGAGCGCGCGGATCGTGTCGACGACGTCGTACCCGTGCCGGCGCGGCGAGCGGATGCCGGTGCCCGCGTCGAGCCGGGCGAGGAACGCCTCGGTCGGGGCCTCGTCGATGCCGACGGTGCGGTCGCCCTGCACGTTGCTGTGACCGCGCACCGGGCAGACCCCCGCGCCTTCGCGCCCGAGGTTGCCGCGAAGGGCGAGCAGGTTCACCACCTCGCGGATCGTGCTGACCGCGTTCTTGTGCTGGGTGAGGCCCATCGCCCAGCAGGCGATCACGCGCTCGGCCTCGAGGTAGGTGCGCGCGAGCCGCTCGATGTCGGCCATCGGCACGCCGCTCCCCTCGAGGACCGCGTCCCACGAGGCCTCGTCGATCGAGCGAAGGAGCTCGGCGAAGCCTACCGTGTGCTCCTCGAGGAAGGCGCGATCGAGCACGCCGCCCTTCTTCCGCTCCTCCGCGAGCACGAGCTTCATCACGCCCTTCAGGAGCGCGACGTCGCCGTTGATGCGCACCTGCACGTACTGGCTCGAGATGCGCGTGCCCTCACCGACCATGCCGAGCACCGTCTGAGGATGGGCGAAGTGCTCGAGCGCGCGCTCCCGGAGCGGGTTCACGCTGACGATCGCCGCGCCGCGTTCGGCGGCAGCGGCGAGGGTCGAGAGCATGCGCGGGTGGTTCGTCCCCGGGTTCTGGCCGAGGATCAGGATGAGGTCGGCCTTCTCGAAGTCGTCGAGCTGCACCGTGCCCTTGCCGACGCCGAGCGTCGCGAGCAGAGCCTTGCCGCTCGACTCGTGGCAGAGGTTCGAGCAATCCGGCAGGTTGTTCGTGCCGAGGCTCCGCGCGAAGAGCTGGTAGAGGAACGCGGCCTCGTTCGACGCGCGACCCGAGGTGTAGAAGGCCGCCTCGTCGGGCGAGGCGAGCCCGCGCAGCGCATCGCCCGCAAGCGCGAGGGCGTCGTCCCAGGCGATGGGCTCGTACCGGTCGCGGCCGGGGCGTCGCACCATCGGCTCGACGAGCCGTCCCTGCTGCTCGAGCCAGTGGTCGGTCTCGGCCCGGAGCGCCGCGAGCGAGTGCGCGGCGAAGAAGGCCCGATCGACGCGCCGCCGGTCCGCCTCGTGGGTCACCGCGCGCGCGCCGTTTTCGCAGAACTCGGCGAGGCTTCGGTGCCCCGGATCAGGCCACGCGCAGCCCGGGCAATCGAAGCCGTCTCGTTGGTTGACTTCGGTCAAGACGCGGAGCGCGCGCAGCGGTCCGCTCGTCTGCCACGCGTAGCGGAGCGACGAGAGCACCGCGCCGGGGCCGGCCGCAGCCGGAGGGTAGGGCCGAGGGGCGCCTTCCGCTCCTGGCGCAGGCGGCGTTGAGCGTCGGCTCCTCGACTCATCGGCCATCGGTCCGAGGGTAGGGGAGGCGTGAGGCCGACGGCAAGCAACGAGGGAAGGTCAGCGGGGCGCGCGCGAGCCCGCCGCTGTCGCGGAGGAGCTTGCGGTCGTCTGCTCGAAGGCGGCAACGTCGGTCTCGTGGCGCCACTGGACGCGCGCCTTGTCGTTGGCTTCCAGGAACGCCGAGCATGCCGAGGAGGGGGCAGTTCCCGGAGTGTCGTTCGCGCATGCGTCCACCTTCGCGGTGAAGTCGTCACGCACCTTCCACAGGCTCGCTCCAGAAAGGAACGAGTGCTCGAGGCTCGTACGGGCGAGCCTCTTCAACGTCAGGTAGTCGGCGCCGTGCTCCTCGACGACTCGAACGTACTCTCGGGTGATGTCGATGCGCAGGATCCCCTGGTCGTCGGTGGCGGGTGCCACCGGGACCTCGCTCTTCAGGTAAGCCCCGTAGGGATGTGCTTTCCCGGCGATGGCGAGGAGCGCATCGTTGGACGAGAGGCCGAGCTCGACCATCACGCCGCGCTCGGCCATGTCGGCGAGAAGGTCGGTTGGCCCGTCGCCCATCGTCTCTCCGAGCACGTCGACGCCGTGGCCGATCCGCTCGGCGCGAGCGAGGTCGACGGCGCTACGGATGTGGTAGGTGAGCTCGGCTTGACCCGCCTCCGTCATCGGCAACACCTCGGGGATGAGCTCGCCTGCGTGGAGAGACACATGGACCGGCTTCCTCGAAGGATCCTGGTCGTCGAGGAGGTGAAGGACGCCGGCTGCGGCCATTTCGTCGTCGTAATGGAGGAGCGAGTTGGGGTGCTCCTCTGGTGAGACCAGGTTGACTCCGACGACCTCCGGCACCACCTGCGCCAGCTCGAACCCGAACACCCACTGACCGAACACGAACTCGCGGGACTTCGTTCGGTTGGCCGAGACCAACATCCGGACCTCCACGTCACAGCCCGGAGCGGCAGCGGGCGTTCCGCACGCGAGGAGCGTCCTCGCGCCGGTCAGGGCATTCGCGATGGTGGTCTTCGCGTCTTCGACCGCCGTCACGAAGCTCGGGTCCGCGAGCAGCTCGCCGCGCTTCGCGAGCAAGTAGGTCTCGTCCCACGCGTCGTCCGGCATGAGCTTCGTCTCGGCGAGGCTGCCGATCGTGGTTGAGCCGAAGCCCTGCAGCAATTCGACGTGCGTCTGATGGTTGGCCCCGGCGATCGAGAGGACCTCGGCGATCATGTCGTCCAGGCGGTCGGCGGTCTCGATCGCACCGAACTTCTCGAAGGCATCGAAGAAGTGCTGGTGGCCCTCGAGCAGGGTTCCGGAGAAGCCCTCCATGGACCATGCTTTCAGCATCGCGTCGCGGAGCATCGCGTCCTTCGCGGCCATCGAGATGGGGATCGCGGTGGCGGTGCAGGGCGGCAGCGACGCGTAGCCCGTCATCGGGTCGAAGCACGCACCGTCCGCTGCGCCCCATTCGATGAGGCGCTCGGTCGGGATGGCGCCGGAGATGTGGCTGTGCAGGTCGGACCCTTTCGGCATGCGCCTCACGAGCGCCACCAACGCCTCGTGATCGGTCCTGGCGGCATCGAACGCAGCGGCGGTTCGCGACTCGAGCGAAGGCTCGCTCATACCCCCAGCGCCGCCCGCTGAGCTCGCCGTACTTCCTCCCTGGCCTCCAGCTCCGTCGGCCCCAGCGGTGCTGCACGCGAGCGTCGACAGCGTCGTAGCGATGAGTGCCACGGCGCGCGCGATTGAGGCCATCGGAGCCCTGTGGGTGGGCACGGTCTTGCTCATCGGAGCCGCGCTTAAACACGCGCCATTCAACGATGCAACGAACGGTCCCGCGGGCCGCGCGCGCGAGCCCGCTTGACCTACCGCCAGGTAGGGCCACGGCGCGCCTCACCGTCCGCGCAACGTCTGAGAGAGCGCGAGCACGTCCGCGAGCACGCCCGCCGCGGTGACCGCGCCTCCGGCTCCCGCGCCCTGCACGACGAGCGGGTACTCCCGGTAGCGCTCGGTGGTGAAGGCCACGAAGGCCTCGGTTCCCCGAAGCCGCGTCGCCGGATGATCGGCCGGCACACCCACGGGCCCGACGCGGAGCGAGGGACGTCGCGTGCTGTCACCGGGATCGAGCTGCGCGAGGTAACGCAACACCCGACCTTCGCGACGCAGGCCCTCCATGCGTGCGTCGAAGGCGTCGTCCTCGCGCCGGAGCGCCTCGAAGAAGGCCGTGAGGTCGTCGTGCGCGAGGAGCTCCTGGCGAACGAAGGCCTCGACGTGGACGTCCGAAAGCTCGAGGTGCAAGCCGAGCTCGCGCGCGAGGATCAACGCCTTTCGCGCCGCGTCGATGCCGCCGAGATCGTCGCGCGGGTGCGGCTCGGTGTAGCCGCGACGTCGGGCCTCGGCGACCGCGGT
>Ga0194129_10003676_pt1 | contig 21176 bp, 19 predicted proteins | sample TA2KigCa35mmetaG_FD_150862 | JGI IMG/M metagenome (GOLD analysis project Ga0194129, IMG submission 150862) | Freshwater microbial communities from Lake Tanganyika, Tanzania - TA2015038 Kigoma Deep Cast 35m | ecosystem: Environmental > Aquatic > Freshwater > Lake | place: Tanzania: Lake...
GGCGCCGCATTACGCTCGGGCGGTGCGGCACGCGGTGATCGGGACGGCCGGACACGTCGACCACGGGAAGACCTCGCTCGTCCACGCCTTGACCGGCGTCATGACCGATCGGCTCCCCGAGGAGCAGCGCCGAGGCATCACGATCGAGCTCGGCTTCGCGCCATGGCAAGTGTCGGACGAGCTCCTCGTCAGCATCATCGACGCGCCCGGCCATCGCCGCTTGGTCCACAACATGATCGCCGGCGCGAGCGGCATCGACCTCGTCCTCTTGATCGTCGCGGGCGACGAGGGGGTCATGCCCCAGACGCGCGAGCACGTCGCGGCCTGCAGGCTGCTCGGCGTCGCACGGGCGATCGTCGCGGTGACGAAGCTCGATCGCGTCGACCGTGAGCTCGCCGAGCTCGCGGGCGAGGAGGCGCGTGAGCTCTGCGAGGCGAACGGCATCGCCGCCGAGGTGGTGCTCTGTTCGGCCCGAAGCGGCGAGGGGACGGACGAGCTTCGCCGCGCGGTCGTCGAGGCGGTTCGCGCAGGCCGAACGCGGCGCGAGCGACGGCGTGCCCGCCTCGCGGTCGATCGCGTCTTCACCGTGCACGGCGCAGGCACCGTCGTCACCGGGACGCTCGTCGACGGGGCCCTCGCGGTCGGCGGCTCGGTGCGCGTCCTCGGCGCGGCGAGAGAGCTCGGAGGCACGGTGCGCGGACTCCATGTGCACGGGCGCGCCTGCGACAGAGCCGAGGCCCCGACGCGCCTCGCGGTCAACCTCGGCGGCGTGGAGCGCGAGGCTGTCGTGCGCGGCGCGGTGCTCACCGACGATGCGGCCGTCTGTGAGACGCGCGTGCTCGACGTCTGGCTCGAACCGATCGAGCCCCTCGCCCGAGGATCGGACGCCACGCTGCACCTCGGCACCGCGCGCAGTACCGCGCGCATCCAGCCGCTCGGCGAGCGCGATCTCCTCGAGGGAGGGCTCGCGCGCCTACGGCTCGTCGAGCCGCTCGTCGCGGCGGGCGGGGACCGCTTCGTGCTTCGGGGTGCGAACGTCGATGGCCCGGCAGGCGCGGTCATCGGGGGCGGGACGGTGCTCGACGCGCGACCTCCTCGCACGATCCGCGCGCAGAAGCGGGAGGCCCTGCTAGCGGCACTCCACGAGGCGGACGCGACGGCCGCCGCGCGCGCGCTCGCCGAGGAGTGTGCCCCCGCCTCGTTGCTCCGACGCGAGCTTGCGTCCCGGTTCGCCATCGACGCGACAGCGCTCGGCGATGCGGCCTCGCGGCTCGCACGCAGCGAGCTCGTCGCGATCGGTGAAGGCGTGTGGACGACGCGCTCGGCACTCGAGCAGCTGAAAGCCGAGGGCCTCGAGCTCGTCGCGGCGCATCACGAGGCGCACCCGCTGCAGGCGGGGATGGAGCTTCAGACACTGCGTGCCGAGCTCGCGCGGCGCGGCGATGAGCGCACGGCGGGCGCCGCGATCGGCGAGCTGACGAGCGGCGGGCGTGCGAAGCTCCTCGCCCAAGGCCCGGTCGTTCGGCTCGCGACCTTCGATGGCGCGCGCTCGAACGCCGCGGCCGCAGCGACCCTCGCGAAGGTCACCGAGCTCGTCACCGCTGCGGGGCTCGACGGGCTCACCGAGGGCGAGCTCGAAACGGCAGGGCTCGACGCGAAGCTCGCTCGAGGCTCGCTCGCGTCGCTCGAGCGGACCGGCGCAGTGGTGCACGCCGGGCGCCTGTGGTTCGACGCCGCAGGCGTCGCGAGGGTGATCGCGCTCGTGAAGGAGCACTTCCTCACGTACGAGGTCCTCACGATTGCCGAAGTGAAGGAGCGCCTTGGCCTGAGCCGCAAGCAGGCGATCCCCCTCCTCGAGCACCTCGATCGGCAGCGCGTCACGCTGCGCGCCGAGAACGGCTCGGATCGGCGACGAGGTCCGAACGGCTAAGGCGCGTGGCGTGCGTGCGGGGGCACGCGCTACAACCGAGGGCGATGCTGGTGCTCGGAGTGGACGGTTGCCGTGAAGGCTGGGTGGTCGTGGCGCTCGAAGACGGTGCCTTCGCGGGCGCGAGCCGCGTCGACACCTTTGACGAGGTCATGGCCTTGGGCGAGTCGGCTCATGCGGTCGGCGTCGACATGCCGATCGGCCTCGTGGCCCGCGGCGCCCGCACCTGCGACAAGCGCGTTCAAGCCGAGCTCGGCCCGAGGCGCTCGAGCGTCTTTGCCGTACCTCCGCGCTCGGCCCTGATGGAGGCGAGCTACGCCGACGCCAATGCGGCGTGCGCGCGCCTCGCCGGCTTCGGGCTCTCGAAGCAGCTCTGGAACCTGAAGGCGAAGATCGTCGAGGTCGATGCGTCGCTCGCCAGGGCTCGCCGGCGCGCCCGCGTGGTGCCGCCCGACGGACGACGCGAGGCGCAGGCAGTCGGCGTCGAGCGCGTCGTCGAGGTGCACCCCGAGGCCTCGTTTCGTGAGCTCGCCGGCGCGCCGCTCGCCGACGGCAAGAAGAGCTACGACGGGGTCATGCGACGGCTCGCGCTGCTCGAGGGTGCGGGGATCGTGATGCCCCGCGTGCTCTCGATCGGGCGCGTGGGGGTCGACGACGTGCTCGACGCGGCGGCGGCAGCCTGGAGCGCCCGGCGCGTCGCGCTCGGAGCTGCGCGGCGCCTGCCCGACACCGGACCTGAGCAGCGGGACCGCGGCCGCACCGTCGCGATCTGGATCTGACCCGAGGGACCTCCTGGCCCCTACGCGGCGAAGACGCGGCTCGACGGCGCGCCCTCGGACTTTCGCTCGCGCTTGAGCGCGTACATCGCGGCGTCGGCGCGCGCGACGAGGTCGCTCGGGCTCGAGGAGCCGCGGCGCTCGGCCACACCGAAGCTGAGCCCGAACGCGACGCCTTCGGGCAGCACGGGGCGGTCGCTCGCGGTCGCGACGCGCTCGGCGACCCGGCGAACGAGCGCCTCGGCCCCCGCAGCATTGGTCTCGGGCAAGAGGTAGGCGAACTCATCGCCGCCGAGCCGGCACGGGACGTCGAAGCCGCGGCACTCCGCGACCATGTGACGGGCGACGAAGGCGAGGACGAGATCCCCCGTCGCGTGGCCCGCGAGGTCGTTGACGAGCTTGAAGCCGTCCAGGTCGATCGTGACAAACGTCAAGTCGGCTTCGAAGCGCGCCGCCCGGCTCCACTCCTCGACCAGGCGGGCCTCGAAGGCCCGGCGGTTGTAGAGCCCGGTCAGGTCGTCGCGGAAGGCGAGGTGTCGAAAAATTGACAATCGGTCAACTTCTTGTCTCAGGGCTTGGCAGGTCGCCTCGAGCTCCTCGACGTAGGAGCGAACGTCGGCGGGGATGCCCCCTCGACCCGAGAAAAAATCTCCAGGAATTTCATGAAATTTGGCGATCGCTTTGGCGTAGATACCGGAACCTTTTCGCATGTGCCTCCGGGGGTCGACGTGCTCCGGGGGAGAGCAGAGCAACCGGTGTTCCATCGGGCCGGGCGGTCGCAGTTGCTCCGACGGCTCGCGGGCTGTAGGACGGGGCCCATGGCGAACCCCGTTGCGACCTTCGACACCTCGCTCGGCACCTTCAAGGCGGAGCTCTACCTCGACAAGATGCCGATCACCGTCAACAACTTCATCCGCGTCGCGCGCCACGCGGACTCGAGCGGACGGAACTTCTACGACGGCCTTCATTTCCACCGCATCATCCGCGGCTTCATGATCCAGTTCGGCTGTGAGTACAGCGTCGATCCGGCGAGCCCGCGCGCGGGCACCGGAAAGTCGCCGTTCGGCAACGTCGAGGACGAGCACCCGGAGGCGTACAAGCTCTCGAACGAGCCCGGCACCCTCTCGATGGCGAACTCCGGCTCGCCGAACTCGGGTGGCGCGCAGTTCTTCATCAACACCGTCCACAACTCGTACCTCGACTTCTTCACGCCTGGCCGCTCGAGGCACCCGGTGTTCGGCCGGATCATCGAGGGCATGGACGTGGTCGCGAAAATCGAGAACACGCCCACGAACCCGAGCGACCGCCCGCTCACGCCGGTGCGCGTGAACCGCGTCACGATCGAAGGCGCGTGAGCATGCTGCCGACCGGACCCCACGTCCCGGTTCGGCGCCTCTCCGCGAGCTCGCGCACGGTCGGCGACCTGTTTCGCCGCCGTGCCGAGCTGTCCCCTCACAAGGCCGCCCTGCTCGAGAAGCGTGACGGGCGCTGGCACGCGACCTCCTGGGGCGAGTGGTACGTGCGCGTGCGTCGAGCCGCGGCCGGGCTCGCGCGCCTCGGCGTGAGCCGCGGTGATCGCGTCGCAATTCTCGGCCCAACCCAGTCGCGCTGGGCGACGATGGACCTCGCGGCGCAGCTGCTCGGCGCCGTGAGCCTGGGCATCTACCCGAAGCAGCCGGTCGACGCCGTGCGCTACCTGCTCGAGCACTCGGGCGCCAGGGTCGTCTACGTCGACGGAGCGGACGAGCTCGAGACGGTGCTCGCAGCTTGCCGCGAGCCGCTCGGCGTCACCCACGTCATCCCGTGGGCGAGCGAGCTCTTCGAGGGTTTCGCGGCGCGCGACGCCCGCGTCACCTCGCCGGAGGCGCTCGACGGCGAGCCGCTTGGGGACGCGGAAGTCCGGGCGCGGCAGGAGGTCATCGCCACCGACGACACGGCGATCCTCGTCTACACCTCGGGCACGACGGGTCCGCCGAAGGGCGCGATGATCACGCACGCAAACATCCTCGCGGTGCTCGGCGCGCAGACCTCGGACCTCGAGCTCTACGAAGACGACCTCTCGTTCAACTTCCTGCCCATGGCGCACGTCGCGGAGCGCGTGTTCGGCTTCTACGGGCGCCTTTCGAATGGCGTGCCGACCGCGTATGCCTCGAGCATGGGCGCGGTGCTCGAGGAGCTGCGCGAGGTACGCCCGACGCTGTTCGGCTCGGTGCCGCGCATCTTCGAGAAGGCCTACGCCAAGCTGAAAGCGGAGCTCTCGCGACGTCCGCTCGCCGCTCGACGAGCCTTCGACGCCGCCGTCGTGATCGGGCGACGAGCCCTGCCGTACCTCCTCGCGAACCAGCCGCTGCCCCTCGGGCTCCGAGCCCCGTACGCCCTCGCGCACCGGGTGGTGTTCGCTCCCATCCGCGCGGCGTTCGGAGGTCGCGTCCGATGGTTCATCACCGGCGCGGCGCCCATCGCGCGCGAGATCCTCGAGCTCTTCTGGATGGCGGGGCTCCCGATCTACGAGGCCTACGGCATGACCGAGTCGACCGTGGTCACGCACATGAACCTACCCGGGCACACCAAGCTCGGGACGGTGGGGCGCACCGCGAAATGCCTCGAGTGCCGGCTCGCTGCAGATGGCGAGGTGCTCGTCCGCGGCCCCTTCGTGTTCAAGGGCTACCTCCACAACGAAGACGCGACGCGCGAGGCGGTGCGCGACGGCTGGCTCCACACGGGCGACATCGGGACCCTCGACGCCGATGGGTACCTGACCTTGACCGACCGCAAGAAGCACCTGATCATCACGGCCGGCGGCAAGAACCTCTCGCCCGCGAACATCGAGAACGCGATCAAGCACCAGAGCCCTCTCGTGAGCCAGGTGCACGCCCACGGCGATCGACGCCCCTACGTGACGGCGCTCGTCGCCCCGAGCCCGCTCGAGACCCTCGAGCTAGGAGCCGAGCTCGGGCTCGTCGCGCCGGAGGAGCTCCACGAACGGCGGCGCGAGCTCCTCGAGAACCCGACCGCGCGAAGCCCAGCCCTCGACTCGGCGATGGGTCGAGTGGTGCAAACCCCTGAGACCGTCGCGCGCGTTCGAGCGGCCGTGCGCGCCGGGAACGCCCAGCTCTCGCAGGTCGAGCGCGTCCGTCGCTTCGCGATCCTCGACCGCGACCTGAGCCAGGAGCACGGCGAGCTGACGCCGACGATGAAGGTCAAGCGCAAGGCGGTCGAGGCGATGCACGCTCCGCTCTTCGAGCGGCTCTACACGGACGCGAGCTTCGGCTTCGAAGCGTAAGGTCCCCGCGCCCGGGCGGCTTTCGGGCTCGCGCGGTTCGCGCGTCGCGAAAGAGCGCACAAAAGGAAACCGCACGAGCACCTCTCGGCGCTCGTGCGGTCTTCTTGCTCCGTGGAGCGAGCCGGTCAGCCTGCGCTGACCAAGGGGCTCACTTCTTCGGGGCCTCGGCCGCGGGGGCAGCCGCGTCGGCCGCGGGGGCAGCCGTGTCGGCCGCGGGGGCAGCCGCGTCGGAGGCGGCCGCCGTGTCGGCCGGCGCGCCATCGGGGGCCTTCGCCTCGGTGGACTGGCCACCGCAAGCAACCGCGAACAGAGCAATCAATGCAACGAGAAGGGTCTTCATGATGTTTTGTGAGCTCCTTGAGCCTAGAGACGCGCGAGGTTGCCAGGACGGCTCAGGTTGCGCCAGATTTTTCACTTCCGCGGGGCGCGGCGGGGTGCCCGTGGCGCGACACGATACATCCGAGCAGCTTCGTCGAGCTCGCGTGCGACGGCCTCGCGCAGCGCCGAGGGGCCCAGCACCTCGAGCTTGGGGCCATAGCTCTTCAGCCACCCGCGGAGATCGAGCGTGTCGGCCACGGTCGCCTCGAGCACGCCGTGGCCGTCGTCGTCGACGGAGAGGCGCTGGTCGGGCGCGAGCGGCTGCTCCAGCACCGTCGGGAGGGCGTCGGAGTGGACGCGCAGGCGCAGGGCCAACTTCGGGTCCCCGAGGAGAAAGCCGGGTCGGCCATCGCGGATATGGGCGTCGAGATCGAACCCCTGCACGTCGGCGCGGCGGCCGGACACCACCTCGGCCGACCGCATCCGATGCAGGTGAAGATGGCGCGGCTCCGGCTTGCCTTCGACGCGCGCCACCAGCGTGAGGATGGACCCGCGCACCACCAGCGCGAGCGGCGAGACCTCGTAGCGCTCGTCGCTTGCGGCACGCCACCGTCGGTACGTGACGAGGATACGCTCCTCGGTGAGCAGCCCCTCGTAGACGGCCCGCAGCGTGGCCTCGTCAATCGCGGGAGGGACAGGCTCGATCCCGCGCGGGAGGACCCGGAGCTTTCGGCGCCACGCCCGGAGGAGCCCTGCGCTCTCGAGCACCTCGTCCGCGCGTCGCTGCTGGTGGCGGAGGTGCTCGAGCGTCGCGGGGGGCAGCCAGTAGCGCGCGTACTCGAAGGCGAGCTTCAGCGTGAGCGCCGCGTGCGCGTTCATCGGAGGAAACTCGCGCGTCGGGGCGTCCTTCCGCCAGCTCCACTGAAACGGCTTCGAGGTGTCGATGCAGCGGAGGTCGGGCTGGTCGCGCTCGAGGGCCGCGCACGCCTTCTGGACCGCGCGCGCGGTCCGGCGAATGCCCTGTGCGGCGAGGAGGCGAACGAGCTCGGTCGTCGAGACGCGATGAGGCTCGCGAGGGATCAACGTCGGAAGCGAGAGGCGGAGATCCGCGGTCCCGGTCATGGCGAGGACCCGTATCGCTGCCGCCGGCCGCGCCGAAGGGCCTCGAAGCTAGGCCGAGAGACCATCCAACGGATGGTACGGGCGCGGGCGAGGGCGGCAACTTCCCCGCGCGCAGGCGAGGAGGCGGCGCTGAAGGCGTCAGCCGCCGGCGGGTGCCTGGGTGCGAAGCGTGGCGAGGAGCGACGCTGCATCGGCCTCGGCGACCTCGCCGTTGGGACCGTGAACTCGGACGCGACCTCGCGCCTCGAGGGCGGCCGCGTCGATGGCGCGTTCGGACGCGAGGCGCGGCGGCTCGGCGCCCGCGAGCTGCGCCTCGGCAACGACGCCGCCGTCGAGCTCGACCTCGACCCGCGCGCGAGGCCTGCGCCGCGAAGAGATCTGCACCGTCGTCGGCGAGCCGTAGATCGCCCCGGTTCCGAAATCGACCGCGAGGCAGATGATGCCGGGGATGAGACCCGGCAACAGCCAGAGGAGATCGAACACGAGCACGGTGGTGTCGACCTCTCCGCTCACGTTCGCGCGCTTGCGACGCTCGGGGTGGAGGATGTAGCCGCAGCCGGTAGAACCGACGAGGCCGAGCGCTCCGACGAGGAGAGCACGACGCGAGGTCGCTTGGGATGAGGTCTTGGTGCGCATCATCATCGGGGTGGGCGAGCCGGGTCGAAGCATGACGACGCAGGGCCGCGGGCGCCAGCGAGATCGCCGGCGACAACTGGAGCCTCCGGCGCGCCGCGGGCGAGGCGGTCCTCGAGGCTCGCGACGATCCTCGCCGCGCGCACGACCCCCGCGACGAGCGCCTCCGCGCGAAGCTCCGCCGCTACCGCAGAGAAACGAAGCCCCGACGCGTCGAGCGCGAGCGTTCCCGCCTCGACGTCGAGGGCGAGGAGCTCGGCGCAGAGCCTGGCATCGAAGAGGTCCTGCGGGGCGACGCGCGCCTCCGCCGAGGCGACGAGGTGAAATCGTCGATCGAAAGACACCTCGCCCGTCCGCGGCGACGACGCGTCCTCGAGCGTGTCCCCGAGCCGAGCGCGGCGCATCGCGAGCCCGAGCGGCGCGGCTCCGGCCGAAAACGAGGCCGTCACGCTGAAGCGGTGGCTGTGCCAGCCGATGCGCTCCGAGCGCACCAAGAGCAGGACCCCATCGAGCGCCCCGGCGAGCGCGATCGGCGTCCTCGACAGGCGGAGCGCGTGGTGGGCGGCGAGCCCCGCGAGCGCGTCCGCGTGGGCCCGTAACCTCACCGACGAGCGAAGCGCGGCAGCCGACGTCTCGAGCAGCTCGTTGATCCGGACCGCGTCGACCACACGCGCGACGGCGCTTGCGACCTCGGGGAACGTGGGCTCGGTCCAGGCGATGGCGGTCCCGTCGTCGGTGACGACGAGCTCGTCGACCTGCGCGTGGAGCGACTCGAGGTGCTCGCGCAGCGAGGCGTCCAGGAGGTCGCGGACCCTGCCCGGCTCGTCACCGCCGAGGATGAACGTCGCCTCGAACGGGTCCTCCTCGTCGACGGGACCATGGAACTCGCGCGGGCGTACGTTGAGGCCCAGATCGAGGGCCGGCGTGAGCGGCACGACGACGCGCAGGCGGCTTGGCGATGCGCCGTCGCGCGACACGACGACCACGCGCCCTTGGACGACCGCCGTACCGGCGGCGTTGGTGCCGAGCGCCGCGCACAGGAGCTCGACGGGAGAGGAGGAGGGCGCGCGCGTCACCGGCGAGAGCGTAGCGCGCCTCGACGGCGGCCCGCACGAGCCGCGTTTCGTCGGCCTCCCGCGAGGGGACGAAGAAGGCCACCCCTCGACCGTGGTAGCGTTCTCCGATGAGCGCCCGAGGTCCGCGCCTCCGCGTCGTGTGCGTGAGCGACATCTACACGCTCGAGCCGCTGCCTCGCCTCCGAAGCCTCGTGGCGCGCGAGCGGCGTGACGATCCGGCCGACGCGCTGCTCGTCGTCCTCGCAGGCGACTTCCTGTCGCCGAACATGCTGACGAGCCTCGATGGCGGGGTCGGCATGGTCGACTGCATGAACGCGGTGCCCTTCACGCACGTCGCGCTCGGCAACCACGAAGACGACCTCGAGACGACCGCGCTCTCGGCGCGGCTCCGCGAGCTCGACGCGACCTGCCTATGCGCGAACGTGGATGGCCTCGAGCTGACCCCGTCCGCGGTCGTGACGCTCCCTGGGCGAGGCCGCGACGTGCTCCGTGTGGGCCTTGTCGGAAGCGTGATGGAGGACCGCTCCGTCTACCCGCGCGTGCCGTTCGGCGGGCTGCCGCTGCGCCCGGCCAACGGCGCAACCGTCGCCGAGGTGGAGCGACTCCGGCGCGAGGAGGGCTGCGACGCGGTGCTCGTCCTCACGCATCAGCCGATCGCCGACGATCGCGCGCTCGCGCGGGCGCTCGAGGGGCTCGGTGTCCCGCTGCTCGTCGGAGGTCACGAGCACGAACCCGCAACGGAGGCAACGCACGGCTTGATCCTTATCAAGGCAGGTCGCGACGCGCTCACACCTCGAATCGTCGATCTCGAGTGGCCCGCCGAGGCTGCGGAGGGCGCCGGCCTCGTTCGGCCCGAGGTCCGCGTGAGGACGGTGGAGCTTCACGACGTCCCCGAAGACGCCGAGCTCGCGGCGCGCGTGGCGCGACATCGCCGCAAGCTCGAGGTCCTCGAGCGGGCCACGCTGCGACGGCTCGCGCCCGGTGAGACGCTCTCGTCGGTCGGCGCGCGCCGGCAGCCGACGAGCGTGGGGACGATGCTCACGTCGCTGCTCCGCGAGCGGTTCGGGGCGGAGGGCGCGCTGCTGAACGGCGGCGCGATCCGTGCGGGCCGCGAGTACCGCGAGCGCTTTACCTACGCGGACCTCCGCGCCGAGGTCCCGTTCGACAACGACGTCGTCGTCGTCGAGCTCCTGGGCGCGGTTCTCGCCGACGCCCTGAAATACTCACGTCGCGCGGCTCCGCGCGAGTCGGGAAGCTACCTCCACGTCGACGACGCAATGGTGGTCGACGAGGCGAACGAACTCCTGGCGATCGCCGGCGAGCCGCTCGAGCCGGCGCGACGCTACCGCATCGCGACGGTGCGAAATTTCTTCCTTGGCCTCGACCACATCGAGCCGCTCGTCCGCTTCGCGAGCGAGCACCCCGAGGCCGTGCCGCCGGACGATGCGGGCCGCGAGGTGAAGCTCGTCCTCGTCGAGGGCTTCATGCTCGAGCTCTTCGGTCGCCTCGGCCCCTTCGCGGCGCTCGACGCCGACGGCAGCGGCGGCCTCGACTCGGGCGAGCTCGCGGTGGCGCTCGAGCGCCTCACCGAGGAGCCCGCCTCGCCGCTGACCGTCGAGCTGATGCTCCGGTCGCTCGACCACGACCGCGATGGCGTCGTCTCGCACGAGGAGGCGACGCACGCCGGGAAGCGGTGACTCCCTCGCGCGCGACGACCCCGTTCGTCGAGGCGAGCGCGCGCCGTAAACGAGCCTCGAAGCGCAGCCCGACTCAGGGCATGCAGCAGAGCGTCACCGCTCCCTCGGTGGGGACGGCATCGCCGATGGGCTCGCCGCCGGTGCGCTCGCAGGTCGGTCCCGAGAGCGTCGCGAAGACACTCTTGGCCGTCATCGGCCAGGTGGTCGCGAGGATCCACTCCTTGCTCGTGAGCTTGGTTCCGACCGAGCCGCCCGTGCAATCGGCCGACGCATAGCCGAGAACCGAGACCTCGCAGGGCGCTGAGCCGCTCGGCTTGCCGCAGCTGCACTCCGAGCAACCGCGCCCGTCCTGCAGTGCGTCCGAGGTCGTCGCGAGGAGCTCGCGCACGGGGTAATCCGCGGGACACGATGCGACACCGTCCTTGCGGAGCGCAACGATCGCAGGCGCTCGGGTCCCCCCGCGGACGAGGAGGCCGCTGCCGCCCCACCGACCGACGCGGAGTCGGTCGCCCCCGCGAAGGGCTCGCCGCACGCGAGCACGACGACGGACAGGAGCGCGAGCGACCGCATCGCGGAAGCCCTGGTCCGAGCAGGACACGCGGTCAACCTCCAGGGGCGGCGTTGACGGCGGACCCCGCCGACGCGCACTCGTCGATCTCCGCGCCCGACGAGCACGATCGCGGCGGCCACGAGCGCCGACTGCGAACCACTCCTTCGCAGGGCGCGTGGCATGGTCGGCGCCCATGGCGAAGCTCTTCTACCTCGTCACGCTCAGCCTGCTCGCGTTCCTAGGAGTCGTGGTCGGCATCGGGCTGCGCGCGCTTCGGGACGGCCGACGGGAGGTGCTCCCAAGCCTTCTCGCTGCGCTGGGACTCGCGCTCGGCATCTTCGTCACGGCGACCGTCCATGGGCCACTTCGGGACGTGTCACGCGCGAGTCGCCGCGCCCTCTTGCTGCACCTCCGCGGAGCGACCTCCTCGGGCGTGACGCCGTGGCGCTGAGGCGCCGGGCAAAACGCCGACGCTGCGAGCACGGCGGCGGTCAGAGCGCGGCGTCGATCGCCGTGAGCACCTCGGGCGAGTCGGGCTTCACCGTCGGTGCAAAGCGTGCGCGCACGCGCCCATCACGCCCGACCAGAAATTTCTCGAAGTTCCACGAGATGTCGGCACCACCGCCAGCCTCGCTTCCGACGAGCCACTGGTAGAGCGGGCTGCGGCCCGCGCCGTTGACCTCCTGCTTGGCGAGGAGCGGAAAGTCGACGCCGTAGGTGGTCGAGCAGAAGGTGGCGATCTCCTCGGCGGAGCCCGGCTCTTGCCCAAGGAACTGATTGCAGGGCACGCCGACGACGAGCAGGCCGCGGTCGCCGTACGTGGTCTGCACCTTTGTCAGCGCCGCATATTGTGGCGTGAGTCCGCAGCGGCTCGCGACGTTGACGAACAACACGACCTTGCCTTCAAGCTCCGAGAGCGCGAGCTTCGAGCCGTCGAGGCGCTCGAGCGCGACCTCGGCGAGCGACGCGGGGCCGCCCCCGGGGGGCTTGCCATAGGCGGCGCGGTTGACGGCAGAAACGACGGCGTCCTTCAGCTTGTCGAGCATGCAGGACGAACTAGCACGGCCGCGCGCTGCTGGCCCTTCGGATGCGCGCTCACGCAGCGGGGCCGACGAGAAGCACGGCCGGGGCGCTACCGAGATCGGTGAAGCGCTGGCACGTGATGGCGAGGGTCACGCCGTCAGGGCCGAGCGCGTGACCGAACACCGCGCCGCAGCCGGCGAGCGGTAGGGACTGACGGACTGCGAGCGTGGTGGGCTCGAGCACGAGCACCGACGCGCCGGGGCCCTCGGAGAAGGTGACGATCGCGCCGTCGCGACGAACGTGGACCCCCGACAGAGGTTGCGCGCTTACGTTCGCGCTGCCGAGGGCGCGCCCATCGTCGGTCGAGAAGCGGGCGACGCGACCGTCGCGGTGCACCGCCACGAGCGTGCGACCGTCGGCCTCGAACGCCACCGACGCCACGTTGGGCGTGGGCAAGTAGCGAAGCACCTGGCCCGTCGCGAGATCGCTCACCTGGACGATGTCCGCGGTGCGCTGGCCCTGGAGCGGCAACGCGGCTCGCGTGCACCCTGCATCGACGGCGAAGGTGACGACGGCGCCGCGAGCGACATCGTAGGTCGCGACCGTGCGGCCGAGAGCGCCCGTCTCGTGCTCGACCTCGCGGAGGACGCCGGGCAGCCCGCGGAACGGATAGGGCGCGGCGAAGCGGCGGCTGGAGCAGCGGGCGTAGGCGACGTCGGGCGCTGGCGGAGCGGCGACGGCGCGACCGAGGTGAAGCAGCGACGGCTCCCCGGTGCGAGGGACGAGGTGCGACCCGTCCGCGAGCCTGAGGGGGGCGCCGTTGCCCGCGTGCGGATGAAACGCCAGCAGCGCGCCGGTCGCGGAGTCGAGGAGCGCCACGCCATCCATGGGTGCGCCTGCGTGGACTGATTGGTACACGAGCGCGCCCACGGTGCGCGCGTCAACGAAGACCGGGGGGCCTCCACCCATGCGGGTCGCGAAGCTCGCGCGGATCGCATACCGACCGGCGCTCGGGAGCGGGAGCGGCAGCGCCGGGGCCGCGGGACCGGGAACCCCGGGCAGCGGCGTCGAGCCTTGCGGGACGGCCGGCGGCAGCGGCAACGGGAACGGCATCCCAGTCTGCGGCAGCGGCGGGAGCGCGAGCCCCGGAGGCCACGGGAACGGGAGGGCCCCCGCGGGAGCGCCCGCGGGCACGGGGAGAGGCTGCGACGCCGGGGCCGGAGACACCGGCGGCGGCACAACCGAAGGCGTAGGTGGAAGGCCGGCGACAGTTGGCGGGCCGCCCGGCGGCGGGCCGCCCGGCGGCGGATAGCCCGGCGGCGGATAGCCGGGCTGCGCGTAGGTGGGCGGCACGTAGGTGGGCGGCGCGCCTGGCGGGACCGGGCCCGCGTACGTCGGCCCGCTCAAGTAGGGCCGAGGCGAGGACGGCGCGGACCGCGCGTGACACGCCGACAGCGAGGTGAGCGCGAGGAGGACGACGAGCGGGCGCATCGTCCCCGAACGGTATCATCTCTGCTGCGACGCGAGCGAGGGCGCGCGAGCAAGGGCGCGGGTTTCGGCTGGCAGCCCCAGCCCTTCGAGCCGCTCGCCTCGCAGCCGAGCAGGCCACCGAGGACGTCGAACGGCGCCTTGTTCTCGGGGTGTAGCTCGAGCCGCGCGCGCTCGAACCACTGCACGGTCCGCCCTTGGTACGCGACCGGGGGGCTGATCGGATACCCGAACAGCCGGATCGAGCGATCGCGCACGGAGAGGCTCGCGTCGTCCACCCCGTGGGACTTCCAGGATGCGAGGAGCTTGCCGCACACGTAGTGCCCGGTCGCAGGGTTCGGGCCGAGGAACTCGCAGTCCTTGCCGTGCGGCGCGCCCGCGTGACTCCAGGCATCGGGATCGACGCCGCTCGCCGGTGCGAGCTGACGTCCGACGAGCCCGAACGACACCACGTAGGGCGTGCTCGCGAGCTCAGGATGAAACTCGAGGCGCGCGCGCCGGGTGTGCTGCGCGTGGAGCACGCGACCACGAGCGTCGAGCTGACAGGACGCGTCTTTGATCGGCAGCCCGAAGACGGGGGTGCCGCCGTTCTTCTGCCAGCTGTCGCGTGCATGGCGATCCCGTCCACCTCGTCGGGCGAGGGCGCGTAAGGGAGCAGCGTCAGGTAGTCCTTGCCGCTCGTGTACCGCCACTCGACGCCATCTGCGGTCGATGCGGCCCCGGGCGCGACCGCGCCGACCATGACGACGTCGGCGGCGTGCCCAAGAATCGCTCGAACGCGCGCGCGCGCGGCTCGGTACACCTCGGCGTACCACCCCGGCGAAATCGTCTTCGTCTCGAAGCCGAGCGCCTCGAGACCGAGACAGCGAGGCCACACGCGATCGTCGACTCGAAGAGCGTCCGCCACGAACGAAAGATCATGGCTGGCTCGCAGTCGAGGGTGCGCGGGCTCGCGCCTGACACGAGCGGCGCGAGCGCGGCTGTCAAGGAGCCTCACGTGCCGATGGCCGCGCGCGGCGAGCCCTGCTAGCGAGCGCGCGTGTCGCTCTTCAAGGGACAGCTCACGTACGCGCGCTACTTCGTCGATCCCGACGAGAGCGAGCCGCTCGAGTCCGGCTTCGCAGAGCGCTTCCTCGAGACGCTCGCCGCGCGGCCGTTCGTGCCGCTCGACCCCGAGGAGGACGTGCGCGAGCGGGTGGGCTGGTGCCGCGTGGGAGAGCCCTTCGAGACCAGCTTCGGCCACGGCGATCTCTTCTGGAACGGCCACCTCGTGCTGGGATTCCGCGTCGATCGCTGGGTCGTCCCGTCGTCGCTCGTGAAGGCGAAGACCCGCCAAGCCGAGGCGTCCTACCTCGCGAAGAAGGGCCGCGAGCGCGCCTCCAAGAAGGAGAAGGCCGAGCTGAAGGAGCTCGTCACTCGCAAGCTGCGACGTCAGCTCGCGCCCTCGACGCGATCGGTCGATCTCGCGCTCTCACTCGACGACGGCATCGCGCGATTCTTCTCCCACTCGGCCGCGCTCGGCGGCGCGATGTGCGAGCTCTTCCGCTCCACCTTCGGCCTGCGGCTCGTGCCGGAGGCGCCTTACACCACCGCCGCCCGCATTGGCCTCGACGCACTCGTTGGGACGAAGCGCGGCGACGCGCTGTGGGATGCGCTCGAGCCGACCGATCTCACCAACGCGAACGCCCTCGGCTCGCGAGGAGGACGCTGATGCAGCTCGCCGAGCGGATCGAGAAGCGCCGCTTCGTCGGGCGCGAGTTCTTGCTGTGGCTCTGGTTCGAGGGCGAGCTCTTCGACGAGACGCTGTTCGTCGCACCGCACGGCAAGTTCGGACTCGCGATCGAGAAGGAGCTGCTCTTGTCGAACGGCAAGGAAGCGACCCGCATCGTGGGCCGCGCGCCGGCGCGGGCCCGTGAGGCGAAGGATGCACTCGCGCTCGGGAAGCTGCCGGAGCGCGCCGGACTTCGCCTCGTGCTCGGAGAGCGCGAGGCGACCTTCGTCCTGAAGGCCGAGGCGCTCGGGCTCGCGGGGCTCGCCTTGCCCACCATCCTGACCGAGGCCGACGCGGTGAGGCCAGGCGAGCTCGGCGCGACGACGGCGCCGCGGCGCGGGCGGAGACGCACGACGGTGGAGGAGGACGCCGAGCGCGAAGCCGACGCGCGGGCCGAGGTCTTTGGCGATCGCATCGATCGCGCAGGCGAAGTCGAGGCTCACCTCGAGGCGCTCTACCGCGACTTCTTGCGCTTGAGGCTCACGCGGGCCTGGGACGAGCTCGTCGTTCCGGCCATGCGACGCTGGTCGAGCGACGAGGCCGTGGACGCGGAGCGCTACCGGGAAGCGCGCAAGCGGGCGCTCGCAGGCACGACGAGCAAGGCACCGCGCCGCAAGGGCACCGAGCCCTCGAAGCCGACCAAGCGTCCGCGGCGCTAAGCGGCCGACGCGCGCGAGCCGCGCAACATCCCCCGGCGCGAAGCGCTCGCGTCGAGGGACAAAAACGGTCGGGACGGCCAGATTCGAACTGGCGACCCCTTGACCCCCAGTCAAGTGCGCTAACCAGGCTGCGCTACGCCCCGTACCCCCGCGACCGGCCCGCGGGGGCTCGGCGAAGGTGCGCGGAAAACTACTCGAACGAGCCTCAAATGCAAGGGCGATGTGCCGCCGACGCCGGCTCGTGGGGGCTTCTTGCCGCCCCCGGCTCGCGCGGCGTAGCCTTCTAGGTCGGAGTGGACGCGGCGAGCCGCCGCACGAGGAGACGAGTCGGATGGCAGCACGAGGAAACGCCGGCGATCGCGCCGCGAAGCGCAGCGCGAGCAAGGTTGACAAGGCCACCGAGAAGAAGCTCGAAGAGAAGGCGCGCGCCGTCGCGGAGGCGCGCACCACGAAAGGCAAGAAGCCGTCGAAGCACGACGAGCGCGGGGCGAAGAAGGCCGCGAAGAGCGACAAGGCCGCGAAGGGGGACGAGCGCGAGGCGAAGAAGGCCAAGAGCGCGCGCCACGAGGAGCGCGCTCGCAACTCGGCCGGCAGCCCCGTCGACGACAAGGGCCGCGTCGCGAAGACGTTCTACGAGAAGCGGATCGAGAAGCTCTCGACCGAGCTCGTGAAGCTGCAGGCCTGGGTCAAGGAGCGAGGCCTGCGACTGCTCGTCCTCTTCGAGGGGCGGGACGCGGCGGGCAAGGGTGGCGTCATCAAGACGATCAGCGCGCCGCTCAATCCCCGCGGCTGCCGAGTGGTGGCCCTCGGGACGCCGACCGAGCGCGAGAAGAGCCAGTGGTACTTTCAGCGCTACGTCACGCACCTGCCCGGCGCGGGTGAGATCGTGCTCTTCGATCGCAGCTGGTACAACCGCGCCGGCGTCGAGCGGGTGATGGGTTTCTGCAGCGACGCCGAGTACGAGGAGTTCCTCGACTCGTGCCCAGCCTTCGAGCGCATGCTGGTGCGCTCGGGCATCGTGCTCGTGAAGTACTGGTTCAGCGTCAGCGACGACGAGCAAGAGAAGCGCTTCCGAGATCGCGCAGAAAACCCAGCAAAACGCTGGAAGATTAGCCCCATGGACGTCGAGGCCCGCGCGCGCTGGGTCGATTTCTCGCGCGCCAAGGACGCCATGTTCGATCGCACCGACAACAGCGACGCGCCCTGGTGGGTGGTCGAGGCCGACGACAAGCGGCGCGCGCGCCTCAACTGCATCGAGCACCTGCTGTCGCAGGTATCCTACGAGGACGTGCTCCCGCGCGACCGCCTCGAGTTTCCGCCGCGCCAGAAAGACAAAGGCTACAAGCGACCCCCGCGCGAGAAACAGCGCTTCGTCCCGGAGCGTTACTGACGACGATGCCCCACCCCATGAACTCGAGAGCGACCTCTTTCCTTCAGGGCGCGTCCGTGCTCCTCGCCGCGTGCGCCGCGCCTGCTCCGGCCACGCCGTCGACGCCCGCTTCATTCGAGTCCGTCGAGCCGTGGGGGAACGTCACCGTGACCACGGACCCCGCCGCCACACCCCAAGCGTCGTTCCCGTGTCCACCGCAGCCGATCGCACTGCCGCAGGTCGCTCTGCCGCCCGGCCTGCCTCGAGCTCCCGCGGCGTCCGAGAGCACGCCCGCGCCGCAGGCGACCTCGAGCCCGACCCTCGCGGAGCCGGGCCTCACTTCGACGACGCCGCCCGCGACCGCCGCGCGCCGTCACGGGAACCTGCTGATCCCGGCGACGCCTCGCGCCCGAACCCACCCGACGCGCGGCTACGTCCCGACCGACACCGAGGGGACGTTCCTCGCGAGCGACGAGCGCGTGTGGGTCGGCCTGCCGGTCCCGGCGTACGTCCCGGCCGGCCTCGAGGACCTCGAGCTATCGCGCTTGCTCGAGACGCCCGACGAAACGCTCGCGCTCTACCGCAATTATTACGGCCACGGCGCAGTCCCAGGCTGTGCGACCGTGCACCGCTCGGACAACTGCACCTACCGTGCGCGCCTGTATCGGAAGGACGGGACGCTCACAAGCGAGATCGACTTCAACGGGCTCATGCATCAGCCAGAGCACCTGCGGGTCGATCACATAACGCTCGCGGACGGCGTCCTCTACTACCCGCAGTCGTGTCAGTCCTACGCGCGCGAGGCGAAGCGCCGCTGCAGCGACATCGTCGCGCTCGACGTCAAGAGCACGCCGACGCGAGTATTGTGGCGCTCGGCGTTCCTCATGAGCAACGCAGAAATCGTGCGGGTCGGCGAATACCTCGTCACCGGCTATGGGTTCACCGCCGAGACGGACTACCTGCACGCGCTCGATGCACGGACCGGAAAACTTATGGCGCGCGTGGTGCTGCCTTCTGCGCCCGAGGAGCTCCGCGTGAACGGTGCCGTGCTCGAGGTGTTCGTGTACGGCAGCGATGTGCCGGTGCGCTTCGCGATGAAGGGCTTCGACGAGAAGCCAACGCCAAGCAAGCGACCGGCGTTCATGCGCCTCCGCTGACGAGACACCGCTCACTCGTCGGCGTGCGCCGCTAGAGCCAGAGGCGGAGGCGCCACGCGAGCCACGAGAGGGCGCGCTCGAAGAGCCCGTAGCGCCGCAGGTCATCGAAGGTGATGCGTCGGCAGCGCGTGAGGTCTTCGAGGAAGAGCTGCTCGGCTGAGGCGCCGAAAACGTGATCGACGACGATCGCGTTCACCTCGAGGTTTTGCATGAGCGAGAGCGGGTCGAGGTTGGTCGACCCGACAGTCGTCCAGCGTCCGTCGACGACGGCGGTCTTCGCGTGGAGCACACGCTCGTCGCTCCACTCGTAGAGCTCGACGCCCCCGCGCAGCAAGATCGGGTAGAGGGCGCGCGCCGCGTAGAGGACGAGCTTCACGTCGGTCGTCGCCGCGAGGATCACCGCGACGCGCACGCCACGCCGCGACGCCGCGACGAGCTCACCAACCACGTTGGCAGGTGGCAAGAAGTACGCGTTGGTGAGGAAGATTCGCTCGCGCGCGCCGGCGAACGCCTCGAGGTACGCGCGCCGCACGCGCTTTGAATCGCGCACGAAGCCATTTCCCACGATGCGCAACGAGCGCGACTGGGGAAGGGGCTCGCGACCAAACCGCGTGGGGTCGAGCTTCGGTCCGCGATTTCGCCGCCACGTCTCGAGGAACAGCTGCTCGAGAACGTGTGCGCTCGGCCCCTCGATGCGCAGGTTGGTGTCGCGCCAGCCCTCGCCTCCGTCCGCGACGGCCGCGTAGTCGTCGCTCACGTTCATCCCGCCCGTGAAGGCGATACGAGCGTCGATGATGAGCGATTTGCGGTGATTGCGGCGCCGATGACGCGCGAGCGAGCGAGCGAGAGAGCCGGCGAGCCGCCACGGTCGGAAGGCCCTCACCGTGACGCCCGCCGCCTCGAGGGCCTCGATGGTCGCGGCGGAGACGCGGCTGCCCCACGCGTCGAAGAGGAGGAGGACGCTCACCCCGGCGGAGGCGCGGTCCATGAGCGCCTCGAGGAAGCGCTTGCCCGTCGTGTCGTCGCGCAAAATGTATGTCTCGAAGCAAATCGTCCGCTCGGCCCGAGCGATGGCCGCGAGCATCGCGGGGTAGGCCTGCTCGCCGTCGCGCAGGAGCGCCACCGTGTCCTCGCCGAGCGCGCGCTCGGCGTAGGGCTTCGGGACGGGCGGTGTGGACGTGGGCATCGGCGTCATCGAGGAGCCTACATCGGCGCGCTCGCGGGTCCACCGAGCGGAGCTCGCGCCGTGCGACGCGATGTCGCCACCGGGCGCTCCTGGAATCGAGCAAAACGCCTGGCTCCCGTTGTGCGCGAGCCCTCACGGTGAGCGCTCGCCTGACCAACGTGAGAGCGCCGGCATCGCCCATCGGGCTCCGCGCGCGCAAGGGCGGCACGGGACGTGGGCGCCTGCAAAGGGTGTGGCGGCCTCAGGGCGTGCAGGCGCCGTTCAGGAGCACGCTGACGGTGTTGGCGGTCTGGTTCGCGACCGCGAGGTCGACCTTGTTGTCACCGTTGAGGTCGCCCGCCGTGACGGACTTGGGGCCGGCGCCCATCGGGTAGTCGACCTTCGCCTGGAAGGTGCCGTTCCCGTTGCCGAGGAGCACGCTGACGTTGTTGGTTTCGTAGTTCGCGACGGCGAGGTCGAGCTTGCCGTCACCGTTGAGGTCGCCCGTCGTGACGGAGGTGGGGCGGGCGCCCACCATGAACTCCTTCGTCGCCTGAAAGGTGCCGTCGCCGTTGCCGAGGAGCACGCTGACGGTGGCGGCGTCGACGTTCGCGGTGGCGAGGTCGACCTTGTTGTCACCGTTGAGGTCGCCCGCCGTGACGGAGTTGGGGCTCTTGCCCACCGGGTAGTCGTCCTTGCCCTGGAAGGTGCCGTCGTCTTTGCCGAGGAGCACGCTGACGGTGTTGTCGTTGAAGTTCGCGACCGCAAGATCGAGCTTGCCGTCGCCGTTGAGGTCCCCCGTCGTGACGGAGTAGGGCATGCCGCCCACCGGGTAGTCGACCTTCGCCTGGAAGGTGCCGTCGCCCTTGCCGAGGAGCACGCTGACGTTGTCGGTTTTGTAGTTCGCGACCGCGAGGTCGACCTTCTTGTCACCGTTGAGGTCGCCCGTCGTGACGGACCAGGGGCCGTCGCCCACCGGGTAGTCGACCTTGGTCTGGAAGGTGCCGTTCCCGTTGCCGAGGAGCACGCTGACGTTGTCGGCGAGGTAGTTCGCGACGGCGAGGTCGACCTTCCCGTCACCGTTGAGGTCGCCCGTCGTGACGGAGACGGGCTCGTCGCCCACCGGGTAGTCGACCTTCGCCTGGAAGGTGCCGTCGCCGTG
>Ga0194129_10003679_pt1 | contig 21171 bp, 27 predicted proteins | sample TA2KigCa35mmetaG_FD_150862 | JGI IMG/M metagenome (GOLD analysis project Ga0194129, IMG submission 150862) | Freshwater microbial communities from Lake Tanganyika, Tanzania - TA2015038 Kigoma Deep Cast 35m | ecosystem: Environmental > Aquatic > Freshwater > Lake | place: Tanzania: Lake...
TAATAGAGAATTATAAATTTATAATTACAGATAGTAATACAAAATATGGTTACGATGCACTATTTAATAATGTATCGGGTATGAATAATTCAGCTTTTGGTTATTTATCTTTATTTAATAATATTAATGGAAATAATAATGTAGCTGTTGGAAGTGAAAGTTTATTAAAAAATATATCTAGTAATGACAATATAGCTATTGGAAAAAATGCTTTAAAAAATAATAAAAATAATTCAAATATAGCTATAGGAACAAATTCTCTTATTAATAATTTAGAAGGATTTGAAAATGTTGGTATTGGTTTTGAAACATTAAAATTTAACATTAGTGGTTATGGTAATGTAGGTATTGGAAAACAATCTTTATTTTCAAATACTAGTGGTTATGGAAATACAGCAATAGGAACAAACTCTTTATTTTCAAATATTAGTGGTTTTGGAAATACAGGCTTTGGATCGTTTTCTTTAGAATTTAACACAAACGGTTTTGGAAATACAGCATTAGGAGCATATTCATTACAATCAAATACAACTGGTTTTGGAAACACAGCTATTGCTTCTTTTGCTTTATCATCTAATTTGACTGGTGCTGGTAATACAGCCATAGGTTCATTTTCTTTAAGATCTAATATAGGTGGTAATCTTAACTTAGCTATAGGGAGAAATGCTTTAAGAGATAATACATTTGGAAATTTTAATGTAGCTATAGGTCAAAGCACATTACAACGTAATATAGCAGGTAACAATAATGTTGGAATCGGGTTTTTAGCTTTAAGTAATAATATCACTGGTAAAAATAATGTAGCTATAGGATATGAATCATTAGTTAATAATAATGGTAATAATAATTATGCTGTTGGTTACAATTCATTATTCAAAAATAAAAATGGTGAAAATAATTTAGCAATAGGTTCTGAATCAGGATTTAATAATCTTGGTAATAATAATACTAGTATTGGATATAGATCTTTTTATTGTATTGAGAATTCAAAAACTAATAATAATACGTGTATAGGTTACGAAACTTTATTTTCTAATCTAGGAGGTGACAATAATTTAGCTATTGGTTTTCAATCTTTATATTCTAATATAGATGGTAATAATAATTTTGCTGTTGGTTATAAATCTTTATATAGTAATACAATTGCTAATAATAATACAGCAATTGGTTATCAAACATTATATAATGATACAACCGGTGATAATAATTTTGCTGTAGGTTATCAAGCATCATATAATAATACTACTGGATACAATAATACTGTTATTGGTTATCAATCATCATTTAACAATACTGTAGGTGAATATAATACATCATTTGGTTTTCAGTCATTATTTTTTAATACAAGTGGTAATAACAATATTGCTGTTGGTTATCAATCACTATATTATAATAATACAGGTAGTAATAACATTGCTTTAGGTAATCAATCATTATTATTTAATACCACAGGAATAAATAATACAGCCTTAGGACAACAATCTTTAAATCTAAATACGACAGGTCAATCAAATACTGCGTTTGGTTATCAATCATTATATTATAATACAACTGGTAATAATAATATTGTAATTGGTGAAAAAGCATTATTTAATAATTCAACAGGTAATAATAATATAGGTATTGGTGTAGAATGTGATAACAATAATTATAATAATACAATTTGTTTAGGAAATAATACATCAGCAAGTAAAAATAATCAAATAAAAGTGGGAAATTCAACATACGATGAGGTAGTTTTAACAACTAAAGGGCCTACCGGAGAAGGAACCAAAAGTTTAACTTATACGTTAGATGGAGCACTAGAATTACAACCAACAATTACTCCATTTGCACCAAAAGAAGGTAGTATTTATTATAATAAGGTTGATAAAATATTATATTGTTGGAATGGCAATATGTGGAAAGCATTATATTAAATTTTATGATTTTATTTTATAAATATAAATTTTATTTATAATATAATTTATATATGACTGAATTAATACATAAAGAAAAATATTTAAAATATAAACAAAAATATCTAGAATTAATTTCAAAATTAAAATATATAAGTTTAGAAAATAAAAATCCTGAAATAAATAATTACATTGATAATATACTAATTGGTGGAAGGAAAAAAAAATTAAAAAAAGAATTATCAAATGAAAGATTTGATTGTGATCCAGAAAATAAATTTTCTGAAATATGTAGTTCAAATTCTAAAGGATATTATAAGTCAAAATCTAGCTGTATGAACGATTGTGAAAATAAATATATTAAATATAATTTAAAAAAAGCTAATATTTTTAGTGAAACAACAATTTTTTCTAATTTTATTTATACCTTAATTAATAAAAATTATGATGTATATTTGAAAGGAGGCACTGTTCTTGGTTTATATATATTAAAATTATTATATGAAAAATATGGTGATGATTATATAATATTTGAAAAATATTTTAATGAATTATTAAAATTAGATTTAATTAAAGATTGGGACTTTACCTCCTATACATATAAGCCTATTGATGATAATATAGAAAAAGAATTAGCAACTATAGCAGAAAAAAATAATCTTGTTAGAAGGGGTAAAACATTTATATTATACCAAACTGAATATCCAATTAAAATTAAGGATGCAGCTTTATTTGAAATCTCTATAATGGAAGATGAAATATTTTCAAATGCAGAATTACCATTAACAACGATGAAAATAAAAATAAATAAAAAAAATTTAAATCATATCTTTATGTTTGCAAAATGTTTCTATTCTTATAAGATAAAAAATATTCCCATAGATACAGATATTATTAAACATATGATTTCAAAATTACATTTTTATATTTATCCAAATAAAAATGGTTTTTTTTCAATAAATAAAGATATTTATAATATTGGTTCTCTAAATAAAAATATTGTAGAATTTATACATAAATTTGCAGATAATATAAATATAGAACAATTCCTTATAACACATATTTTAGAACCAAATAGAATTTTTTATAGATTATTAGAAAAAAATATTCCCAAAGCTGATAAAATAAATAATTTTTTGAAAAAATATGATTTACCTACAAATCAATCTTGGTTATTTAATACAAAAAGTATAGAAAAATTAATTAATACTTTTATCATTAAATTAAGTGATAAAATTGTTGATATTTTTAATAAACAATCTAATCCGGTTGATGGATTAAATGCTGTTACAGACTTTCTAGAAGGTATCTTTTTTAAACGTATAGAACTTGATTATCCTAGAACAGGTGAAAAAGGAAAGAATCTTATTAAATTACTTTTATCAAAAATATATAAAAAAATTCCTCAAGATTTTTATTATAAATATAAAGATAATAAACTTATAGAATGTTTGACTTTTTTAAAATCCAAAAAATTATTTAACTGATATAAAATTTTTATATAAATATTTTCAAATTTATATTTATAATGCCACCATGTACTTTTCCTATTCATACCAAAAAACCTTTTTATAGTAAAATAGACACTACTTTTATTTATAAAATAGAATTAGTAATAAAAAAATTTTTTGATGAATATTTTGAAGATAAAAATTGATTATATATACCAATAAATAAATTAAATATATATAAATTATAGAATATGGTTGAAATTATATCCTTTCCAAAAGACAATATCGAATCTATAAATTATAATATTACTAATATAAATAATATTTTTGATATAAAAAATTATTTATTTGAAAAAACAAAAAATCCTATAGGACAAATCTTTATTTTTGATTTTGAAAATCCAACAACACATTATGAAAATTATTGTAAAATAACCCTTGATAAATACTATTATAAAATATTAACTAATAAATGTGCTTGTTGTCTTAAAAAATCAATTATAATTACAGGAGATTGTAAATATTGTAATAGTAGTTATTGTAATGTGCATAGATTACCAGAAAGTCATTGTTGTGTTGGTATTGAAAAATGTAGATCTGATAGTTTTCAAGATAATTATGTTAAAACTATAGCTGGAAAATGTGTTAAATCACAGTTAGAAGTATTATAAATTTTTTGTAAATATTAATATTTCTCTAAATATTACTTTTTTATTATTTATAAAATTATTATTATCCAAATAAGTAAAAGCATTATTTTTTATATTATTATAAACAATAGTATAATTTTTTAGTAATAAGTTACATGTAGTAAAATAATTAGTTAAAACTTCTTCAATATTTTTATATTTTTCTTCACCTCCATTATATGATAAATAATCACCATAACTTTTATTTATATAATCATAGTAAATATTAGCATTAATTTCGTAATCCTGATATATTATATTATTGTTTATTTTTCTCATTGTAAAATTATATATTTTTATAATTTCCTCTCTATAACAATTATCCGCAAATATTATATCTTCATTGCTAAAAGTTAGATTTTTTTTTTTTATATCACAATAATAATAATTATCTTCATTTATTTTGTATTGCCATACTTTACCAGTTTCTATTACTTCTTCTATTGTATTTATAAAATATGTTATTGTATAATTATCATCATAATATATCTTGTTTTTCTCTATATTTTCTATATCCATATATCTTTTAGCATAATTTATAGCAAAAGAATATGCACTTTCTATAGTTCGTGCATAATATTTTGGATTTTCTGTTGTATTGTTTATATTTTTATTATGTAAAGGTATAATTATACAATATGGAAAAGATTTTCTTAAAATATTAAATCTTGATAAATTAATTATTTTTTTTTTCATTTATATCTATAAATTATTTTGAAAAATAATTTAATAGTTATAATTATATATATGTGCTATTATTATGATAAATATATAAAGTATAAAATGAAGTATTTAGAAATCAAATATGGTGGAAAAAAAAAGAAAAAAGATAATATTCAATTAGAATTAACACCACCAACAACACCAATAAATTCAGTAATAAAAACGCCATCACCTTCAAAAACATTTGATTCTACTATAGTTGAATCAGATACTCCATTTACAAACATAGAACCTATAACCTTAAATAGATTGATTGAAAATAAAGATGAAATAATTTGTTTGTTATTAGCCAATCCTATTTTATCTAATTATAAAATAACTGCTAAAAATAAAGGATTTGAAAAAGATTTATATATTAATTTTGAAAAAAAAAAGAAAAAATTTGCTCATTTTTCATTTCATTATCCAACTGAAGATAATTTAAGAATAGGAGATATGTTTGAAGCCAATACTTTTCATCTAAAATTAGATAAATATAAACATGATATTGTTTTTAATCTTGATGAAAAAGACTTAAAATTAAAAAGTAAATTAGATGATTTTCAAATTGAACTAATAATTGGTCATGATAATTTTGTTGAGATAAAAAAAATTATTACTAGTCTTGAACAAATATTTAGTAGTGAAAAATATAAAAGAATTTTACAAAATGCTACTGCTAGAAGATTAGATTTCTAAAAAAAATTGAAATTATTATATATTTAATTATCCTATTGGAAACACTCATGTCACTCGCAAAGATTATGGCAGCCCAACAAGCTGCGGACCAAGCCGCCAAAGCCAAAAGTTCTGCCGAACAAGCCGCCAAAGCCAAAAGTCATCTTGAACTATTACTCACACATTCTACAAGCCACATTCCAACGCCACCCACGTCTCTAAATAGTAAAGTGCTCCATGCACTACAAACACCATCTTCTGGACTTAGAGCCATATTATGTGCTCAACCCGAAATAAAAGCCTGCCTACAAGCAGTTGCTATTGAGCCTTCCAAAATAGTTATAGTTATAGACATTTCAAACTTGGGGGGGAAGGTATCACGTGTGATTGTCAAAGCTCTAGAAAAGTACCAAAAGCAATACAATATAATGGCTGTTTATGTTGTTGGTAGTGACTTGACTGAAGAAGAAGATCATTTACTTTCCAGAATGTTTGGTGATATTTATCACATAATAACTTACACAAGGAATGAAAATGACACTGAGGTTGAGGAGGTTGATAAGCACCTTGCTGAAATTATTAGAACAGCATCACAAAGACATAGAGGTATGGATAGATTGATATGCTTTACGGGAGATGGTAATCGTAAATTAGGTTCTGAGGGTATTTGGGCGAGTATTTTGGATGTAGTTGAAAGAGGTGTTGATTTAGAAATTTGTGCTCCAATTGGCAGTATAAGTAAATTGTACAAAGATGATGGACGTATCAACATAGTAGATTTGAGAACATTTACTTCATCAGCATCTCATTCATGCGCACCTCCGCCTAGTAGCGACCCAAAGTAGAAAAATAGTGTTATTTTCTACAAAATTATTATTTTTATATAAAGTAAAAAAATTTGAAATATACAATATATGTATTTAATATCCATGAGTGATATAATTTTACATAATTTAATAAATGAACATACTGAAGATCCAGAAATATTATTTTGGTTAGATAGAGAAATAAATTGGAAAATTACAACACTTCAATATTATTGTGGTCAAAAATTTAATGGTTATCGTATTATGATAGATAATAATTTATGTTTTATGACTGATAAAAAATATTATGTAGCAATAGACAAATTATATAATATAATAGGAATTTATGATTATTTAAGAAATGAAGTAAGAATAAGAGAAATAAAATGTTATCAAATTGAAAAAGAAGTTTATGAAATAAAAATAAAAGACTTGAAAATTAAAATAGATTATTTATTAAAAAATTTATCTATAAGCAATAAATTTTTATTACTTATAATTCTTTATAAAAAGAAAAAATATGAATTTAGACTACAAAAACAAATTTCTAATATATCAATACTACTTAGTTATTGGATAAAAAGAAATGCATAAATTTTATATATATAAAAAATTGAATAATCTAAATTATATAGAGTTAAATAGAATGGATAATATTTCATCAACAGAAGAAAAATATTGGCAAGAAAGAAACAACGTATTCATATGTAAAGCTTTAGAGAAAATATGTGGAAAAAAATTTTCTAAACATCCTATTACAATAAAAAAACAGAAATGTTATGGTGGAGAAAATATGAAATACTATGTTTGTTTAGACGATTGTCACGATATAACTCAAGTGTATAATGCCAATCAAGAAATTTACAATATACCTGAAGTTAAAGTTATTCTGGATGAAAGAAAACAATGTTTTAGAATAGTGCAAGAAACAAAGGATACACTTAGCAAAATAGAAAAAGAAACTTATCATTTAGGAAATATTCGTTATTTAGATGCTGTAATAGAAAAATTGTTATGTGAAAAAATAGAAGAAATACCAAAATTAAGAGAAACAATTGAAAAAAATCAAGAAAGAATCAAGAAAATAAAGAAAGAGCTTACTAAGATTTTTGCTGAATTTTTAAGTAAGCATGAATAAAAGGTTAAATAATTATTTCTTAACTAGATTTACAGGTGAATAAGCATGAAGTATTAGAATAAGATGATTTCTAGTTGGTAGGCCAATATTTTTACCTGAAGTATAAAATAATTTATTATTATTTTGTTTAATTTTTTGTAATATAGATTTTATTAAATTAATTCTAAATGAATAATAATCTTCGTTATTATTAGCTAACATATATTGTAATTTGTATGGTTTTTTAATTTTCTTATATATTTTTAGAAAGTTTTTATATTTATCATTTATATTGTATTCATCTGTAAGTTTTTCATAAGAAGCAATTACATCTAAAGAAAGAAAATCTTTATATTTATTTTCTTTATCTTTATTTTTAATATATAGATTAAGCCAATTTTTAAAAATTACCATGGCTTTTTTCATATCTGATGATTGATTTGGATGAAATTTAGCTCTATTATACATAGTATTTATAACATCAAATTGATATTTTAGACATCTTGTTGATATTATTTTAATAGTATTTAGAGCTACAATTTCATTTTTAAAACCTGTTCCTTTTGTTGATGATTCTGGATGTTCATCAGCATATAATTTAGAGTTATTTTCCATTTATAAATATAAATGAAAAAAATATATATAATATTATAAATAATAATATGCGTTTAAAAATATTTGGTGGATAGCATGTTTAAAATAAAAATATAATATAATTATATATATGTTAAATTTAATGGGTCTTTTACAAGTTGAGGATGTTGTTAGATTAATAGTAGTCACCTTAGGCTGCTATTTAATCTATGCATCCTACAAAAAATGCGATAAGGATAATAAGAAAGTTAAAGTAATTGTTAGATTACTAGCAGTTGTCGCACTTGCTACTATCCTTAAAGCTTTCTACAGAGGAAATTTTGCTATTAGTGGTTTAGACTATTTTAGCAATGCAGCTATAGTTGTAATTTTACACATTCTTGTTATTGCAGCTACTACTCAATTAAATGCCAATTGTGCTAAATTACCTAAGAAACATCACAAATCAGAACACTCCTGCAAAACTTCTTCAAGTTGGACTTGCTCATCTTCATCATCATGCTCTACTACTGATACATGCACTTGCAGCACTACTGATACTTTTGACTGTGATTCATGTGAAAAAAAAAAAGAAAAATCACATGAGAAAAAGGCTAAATCATGCAAGAAATGTGGTTCATCATCATCTTCTTCAACTTCATGCACATCATCTTCAACCACATCATGTTCTTGGTAAAATAATTAATTAATAAAATAATATATAATATTATTATTTTATTTTACACATCCATAATATTTTTTTTATATAAATATAAATATATATATATGGGTTTATCAAAATTTTTTAATAAAAATTCAAATTTAATTAACTTATTAGTAATTTCTCCAGCATTATTTTTAGTAGATTTTTGTTATGAAAAGTTTGCGATTCTTGCGTTAGTTTTAGGATTTTTAATTTTTGTACAAAATTTATTTTTAATTATATATAAATTAACATCAGATCCTGAAAAGAAAAAACATTGGTGTAGATTATTAACCAATATTTTAAATATAGTAATTATTGTTCCTTTATGCTTATATCAATATGTAAATCCAAGTTTTGTTGTTTATAATAAATTTGTAGCAGTATTTTTAGGATTATATAGTTCAATTAAATTAATTTTTAAAAGCAAATATGAAAATAGTAATTCAAGTATAGTTAATAATATTCAAAATTATAATAAAAATACTGATAATAAAAAAAAATTATCTTTAAAAAAAAAAAATAATAAATCTAGTTCCACATCATCTTGTGAAAGCTCAAGTTCTACAAATTATTCATGCTCAACTGAAATTTCTACTAAAGAAGCTACATTAATATGCAAAAAATTTAATATAAAAAGTGACTAACTATAAAATTTTATATATTTTTCTAGTTAGATTTATATTTTTTTCTATTACTATATAAGAAGTTAATATATGAAAGAATTAAAAATAGCTATAGATGAATTTAAAAATTTGAATATTTTAGATGCATCTTTAACATTTGATGAATTTACAAAATACATTAATTCGAAAAAAGTTTTACAAATAGTAGAAAAAATTTTACAATTATTAAATATTAAAAATAATTGTAAAAGTGTATTAATATCACCAAGAATTTTTATTAGTGGTTGGTACATTTTAAAATATCATAGTGAAATATTTACTAATAAAAATGATTTAGAAAAGTTAATCATAGAAAAAATAATACAAATATCTAAAATAATAATTTTAAATAATATTAAAACAACTGATGATATAGATTTTTTTGTTCAAATTATTTATGAATATGAAAAACAATTTATATTATGGAAAAACAATGATAAAATAATAACTTTAAATGAATTTATTAACAGATATTCAAATATCAATAAATCTATAAAATTAATTTCTAATTCATCAACATTTGAATCAAAAGAAAATATATTACAAGAACTTGAAAATCAAAAAGATGATATAATAAATATGGCTTTAAAATTTGATAAAAAAATAAATAAAGATTTTTTTAATAAAAGTTATAAAATATATTCTAATATTGAAAAAATAACTGAAGAAGCTTATTGGAATTTGATTAATAAAGAACTACAGGAAAATAATTATAGTCTAGTATTATCAAATTTAGAATTTATAATAAACACTTTATGTTCTTTTTCTTTTGATAATGATTATATAAAAAAAGTATTTGATATAGAAAAAATAAAACAAAAAATAAATAATAATGATCCAGAATATTTTTTTATATTGGCAAATTCATTTTATTATCAATGGAGAAAATTATCATCACCGTTTAGAGATATAGATTATAATACTTATATTTTAGAATTGGATATAAATAATTATCATAATAGTATAATAACTTTTATAAAAAATAATCTACAAATTATTGATAATATTTATCTAGATCTATTATTTCTTTCAATTAACTAATAAAACTATCTAAACTATTATATTTATCTATTATATAATATGGATATAATATATAATTCTTGTAGTTATTTTAGAATTTTATCTATTAAAGGATTAGATTTTATTAAAAAATGTATTACAGGAAATCATAATATTCCTGTTGAAAGACAAATACAACTTCCAATAAAAAAAAGTATTTATAATCATATACTTAATATTTTTCTTTATCCTACAAATATTATTGATAATATTTATCTTGGAAATGGTTATAATGCTTCAAATTATTCAGTAGTTAGAGATTATAATATAAAATATATTGTTAATGTAACTAAAGAAATACCAAATTATTATGAATATAATATTGTTTCTACAACTAATTCATCATGCATACCAAGTAATTTAGATATAACATATTTTAATATTCCAATACTAGATAATGATGAAGGACATATTGGTTTATATATTAGTAATGTTCTTGATTTTATTGAAGAAGCACAATCTAAAAATGATGGCAATATTTTAATTCATTGTTATATGGGTAGCAGTAGATCCGCTAGTATTGTTTTAGCTTATCTAATTTATAAATATAATTTTACACTTAATAATGCACTTAAATATATTAAAAAGAAAAGAGATATTGTAAATATTAATATTAATTTTATTAATGATATAAAAGAATTTTTTAATTTAGATGATGAATAAATTATAAATATTTACAACTTATTTCAATTTATTACAACTTATTTCAATTTATTACAACTTATTTCAATTTATTACAACTTATTTCCATGTAATTTAATATCTTCTTCATTTTTAGAATAGTTTTTAATTAAAACATCTTTAATTTTTTCACTATAATCTCCTGAAAATTGAAAAATATCCTTAACTGGATCTAATTCTTCCATTTTTTTTATACAGCCATTAATACCAAATTTTTTTTTAATATGTGATAAAAAAGCCTTTGATTCTTGTAGTTCAGAAAAAAATAAACCCTTTATAAGCGTATCTGCTTTTTTGGTTCCTCTTTGCTGAACATATATGTGAATATCTGAATTAAAATCACTGTCAATTTTATTAGAATTGCTAAAATCTGTCATATATTATATATTTAAATAAAAATTTATATTATTTTTATTTTTTATATTTTTTTTTATTTTTTATATTTATATCTGTTTTTATAAACATAAAATTGATAAATTAATAATAATATTAATGGAGTATATAAAATATTAAAGTTATCTTCATAATAAAAATTATAGGCCGAATAGATATATCCTATAGAAATTGAAATTAAAAAAAGTTGTCTTTTTAAATCACCAAAAGTGCGGTAAAAAAGAACACTATATGAATTATAAATATAAAACAACAATATAAAAACTTTAATTAGATTCATTTATTATATAAAATATATTATTAATTTTATATCTAATAATAATATATTATGTCTTATAAAATTATAAATAAGTTTATTATAAATGAAAATAATAATAATAAAATAAATATTACAGATAAAAAAATAATTTTTTTTGGTTGTGGAGCAGTAGCTAAATGTTGTTTATATTATTTTCCTTATTTTTTTAATTTTGATTATAAAAAAATTGTAATTATTGATAAGTTAGAGAGAGAAAAAGATTTTCCTGTTGTTAAATACTATTTAAGAAAGAAATCAATATTTTTAGTTAGAGAAGTTAATGAAAATAATTATTTACAATTTTTTGATTCATTAAAATTAAGATCTAAAGATATAATAATTGATTTAACAACAAGAACACCAACTCTATGTATATTCAAATACTGCAGATTAAATAATTTGTTTTATATAAATACAGCTTCTGAACAATATTTATTAAAAGATATTAATTCTATAGCAATACAGCATTCTAATTATTTTGATATAGCTAGAAAAACTAGTATGTGTGATAGTGTAACAACTATTATTGAATATGGTGTGAATCCTGGATTAATATCTTCATTTGTATTAAAAGGTATTGATGATATAGCACAATATTTTATAAATTTAAATAATCAAAATAATACTGTAGATAATGAATTAATAGATTTTTATAGTTTAACTTGTGTAGAAAGATATAGATTATTAGCTAAAAAATTAGGAATTAGAGTTATACATTGTTCTGAAATTGATACACAAGTAGTTACTTCAAATACACTCGTAAAAGATAAATTTTATAATACTTGGAGTTGTGTTGGTTTAATAGATGAATCATACGAAGGAATTGAATTAGCAGTTGGCACTCACGAAAAAGAAATTCCTCTTCCTCAACATCAAATTTTTATAAATGGTATTTTTTCATCATCTACTTTATGTGTAGATGCTAAAATTAAATCAATTGTTCCATTAAAAATACAAAATGATAAGGTAGTTTTTACAGAAATAGAAGGATATCCAATCCAACATGGTGAATGTAGTAGTTTATATAGATTATTATCTACACACGATTATGCACCTACCATGCATTATGTTTATAAATTAAATAAATATGCTGAACAAACAATTAATAGATATAATGAAAAAGAATTAATGAATATATCTACAGATCCTAATATGTGGGAGGTGCTAAATACTTATAATCATGATATAGTGGGTTATGATAATGTAGGAGCTTTTTTTATTTTAGACAATAATATAGAAAATTCTAATAATTTATTTACTTGGTGGAGTGGAACAATATTATCAAATAATTATTCTAAAAATGTATTAAAAGATAAAATAAATTCAGCTACACTTATACAAGTTATATGCGGTGTATTAGGAGGATTATACTGGGCTCTATTACCTGAAAATCAGAATAAAGGTTTATGTTTTGGTGAGCATATTGATTATAAAACAGTTTTCTCAATAACAGAAAAGTTATTAGGAAAAATATATTCTGGTAAAACATCTGGTATTGATATTGGTAGTTCTAAATTAGTAGATCTTATTGCTACTCCTATAAAAACAATAACAAAATTTACACATATCTAATATTATTATTTTTTTAATATTATTATTTTTTTGACATTTTTTTTAATTCATTTAAACTTTCTTTAACTTGCTTAATTGATTTATTTATTTCTTTAATTCTATGTTTTGATTTAGATGATTTTTTAGATGAGTTTTTATGAGAAGATATTTCATTATTATTAATTTTACTTTCTGTAGTATTTATTTTACTATCATTTATAATTATTTTTTCATTAGTATTTTTTAATTCTTTTATTTGTTTTTGTAAATCATATATAGTTTCAGTTAATACCGCTATATTATTATTTAATACAGCACAAGTATAAGTTAAAGCTTTCTCATTTTGGGTTAATGATTTATCATTCCATAAAGGACTTAATGTTTCCATCGCATTAATATTATCTACTGGATTAATTGACTTTCCTATAAAAACCATTTATATTTATATTTAATATTAACAACTTTAAATTTATATTATATAAATTATATATAATAATTATGAAAATATTAGAAATTGCTAAAAATTTAACACAATTTTTAATTGGATTAACTTTTATTATTACTATTCTTAAATTATTTGAGAATAATCTTAAATTATCTGTTTATGAAGTGCTTGTTTTAATTTTATTATTATCCATAGCAATAGGAATTCATTTTATTATTTTATATCTTGAAGAAGTTAATTTAAGTAGTATTATAAAAACTATAAAAAGTATATCAAATAATGGTTTATTAACTTCATTACTTAAATAATTTACATTGGTTTTTTTTTATCTATTCTATAAGCATTGTGCTCTGGTGGTGTATAAATTGTATATAATTTTAATTTAATATTTCCAATATTTTTTATTTCATGATAAGTATTATTAGGTATTATAATACAATCTCCTTTTTGTAAATTAATTTTTTTTTTATTTGTATTACCAATAATTGCTTCACATTTTCCTTTTTCTATTTTTATAAATTGATCATGTTCTTTATGTATTTCTAAAGGTATATTTTCATTTGGTAATAAGGACATAATAACCAATTGCATGTTTTTAGTTGTAAATAAAACTTTTCTAAAGTAATTATTTTTTATAGATAAATTTTCTATATTACTGTGATAAACTTTTTTATCACCACCTGTTTGCATATCTTTATTGTCTTTAGAGCTTAAATCTTGATTTATTTTTTCATTTTTTAGTAATAAATATTTTTCTTTATATTTATTATACTTTGGCATATAATCAACCATTTTTAATATATATATATTAATTATTATAAAAAATATTTATAATATATTACATTGTGAAAGAGTTTTTTTACATTCATAATAATATTTATTGCCCTTGTATTTATCATCTAATAATTCAATATTATCTAAACTTTTACTTGATACTAATTTATTATTATTTGATTTTTTTAATTTATTTTCATTATTATCTTCAAAAACATTTGAATAATTTATATTATTTATATAACATGCGGGTTCATTCTGTCTATTATTTAATGTTATTATTTTATAAAAATATGTTTCAAATATCATATTTAATCTAATTATATCATCATCTTTTGACATTTCTATATATAGTAATTTATTATATATGGCATATTTTTCTGCTTCTTCGTATTTAATAACTCTTTCTTTTACTAAATCTCTTTTATTACCTATAAGAAGAATTGGATAATATTCATTTAAAACAATATTATTATATTTCTTTATTTTATTTATCCATTCACCAACATTATAAAAACTACTTAAACATGTTAAATCAAAAATTATAATAAAAGCATTAACATCCTTAATGAAAGGAATAATAAGTTTTTCAAAAGAATGATGTCCTTTAATATCAAAAATCATTAAATTAATTTTTTCATCTAATATTTGTATATTTTTTGTATATAAATCTATTCTTGTATCATTTTTATATTCAGAATCAGTATATCTAGTTATTAAACTTGTTTTACCTACATGTTCATCACCTAAAAATATTGGTTTAATTTTATGTCTTGGAGAGTTACCAAAAAAATTATTCATTTCTATATTATGTTTTGAATAAAATTCTAAAATTATTATTTATTATTTATTTTATATAAAAAATATGTTGTTAAACTAGTTAAAAATGTTCCCCATGCTGTATCAATTATAGCCATGTTTATATTCCATTTATTTTGAAAAGTAGCGTAGTTAGTTGCATTATATAAACCATACATACCAAAACCTAAAAATGCACCATATTTAATAGCATTTGTTTCTGTTAAATCTGCTCTAGAAAAAATAACTAATTGAATTGTTATAACTATAATTAACCATGAAATAAATGCACTTGTATAATTAATTCCAACAGATGGATCTAATATAGGATCATACATCTTTTTATTTAATTTTAGATAAATACCATCTACAAGAGTTATAAATATTGTTCCTAATATTGTGTTTAATAAAGTTATCATATCATATTATATTACAATTAAAAAAATATTAAATATTTTTTTAATTATATTTCGTATATATTATCAACTAAATAATATGCATAATCTCTATCACTTGGATAATGAAGACCTCCTATTATTCTTATGTCACTAATTCTATTGGCAATTTTCATTATTTCATCTTTTCTATCTGGAAATTTTTTTGATAAAATTTTACTCAAATAATAAGCTTGAAAAGCATGACCAGATGGATATGCTGGTGTATTTGCAGTCTTAGAATCTAATAATATTCCTTTTTCTTTATTTATTATATTTGGAACTATTTGTGAAGGTCTAGCTCTATTATATATATTTTTATATTTCATATATACATTAATAACTTTTGGAGACAAAATAATTTTATTCATATCTTCTTTTTTCATTTCATTTGGTTTAATAATACTTTCAAAAGCAATTGTTATATCATTATCAGTTAAATAAAAAAATTCTATATCCGATTTGTTTCTTTTATAAATATAATCATTTAATATAGGCTTTATTTCAGAATAATTATTTGGATAAGGCTTACCATAACATAATAAATTAGTATTGAACGATGGATACCACCAATAATATCTTTCATTTAATAATAATAATAATATCGCATATACCATAATAAAAATAAAAATTATTTTTAGTATTATAGAATTCTTCATATATATTATAATATTATCAATAAATTATTTATTAAATAATTCTTAAAAATTTTTAATCTTTTTATATCATAATTTTCTAAAAAACTAAAAATATTTTTTTTTATAATAAATTTGGTTTGTAATTCAAAAAAAAATCTTTTATTTCTTAAATATTCTTCAGTTATTATTTCATCCTGCATTAAATATTTAGCCAGAATTATTATATTTTTTTTTATTATTATTTCAATTTCTTCACATGCTATACTATGATTTCTATCTAAATTATTTATTTTATTTTTAATAATATTATAATTTCTATTATGTAAAATATATTTATCAATTAAATTATTTATTATAATATCTTTTTGTAATTGAGTTTGATGATAAAGCAATAAAAAATATAATCTGTTAATTTTTTTATTTTCTATTTTTTCAATCAATTCAATACTATATCCATTATTTATATTTTCATCAAATTCTATTTTATTTATATCTATTTTATTAATTTTATCTAGTAAATAAATATTATTTTCTATTTTTTCAACTTCAAATAATTTATTAAATTTTTTTATATTCTCTCTATTGGCAAATAATGAAATAAAATTTATATACTTACTTGATAAAGCCATAACTTTATCTTTCTTTATAGTTTCTATTTTTTGTATTTTTATTATTTGATTATTTATTTCATGCATAATTTTATCATGTGTTGATAATTTATTATATAGTATTTCATAATTTATATCCTTGTAATCTATACAATTTTTTCTAGCATCACCTATTATACTATCTATATCTATATAACCAATACTCTTATATATTAAATCATATATTTCTTCTTTTACTTTTTCTATATTTTTTTTATCTTCTTTATCTTTTTCTTTATCTTTTTCTTCATAAATATCATCGTAAAACTTTTTTTTATATTCTTCATATTTTTTTTGGAAATTATCCATATCTATATTCTATTTATAAAAAATAAATATAAAAATTATGCTGTTGATTGATATATATCTAATACTCTTGCTGATGGTTCTTTAATATCTCCAACCCATTTTGGTAACCAAAAATATGGTATGACATTTACAGAATTTTTATTAAATAATCTTTCAAATTCTAATCTATAAAATAATGCTTCCTTTGTTGGTGGAGGATTTAATGGATAATATGAGATAATTTCATCAAGTAAAATGTGTTTGTATCTTTCATTCATTTCTTCCTGTACTATCTGATACCATGATTTCTTTAATGATGAAACACCATCACTAAATGCCTCTTTGCTCCTATATAATACTTCCATCGGTAAAATATTGCTGTCTCTAAACGATTCTCTTAATAACCATTTCTCAATTCCATCTACAGGCATAGTAAGTTTGGGTTCTATTTTTAAATATAAACTAACTATTCTTTCATCTAAAAATGGTAATCTTGCTTCTAATCCATTACCAGCAATACCTCTATCAGCTCTTTGACCATCAAAATATATAATATCTCTTAATAATCTAATAGTATCTTCCTGAGCAACTACAGCATTTGGTGCTTTGTGATTATATTTATATCCTTTAGTTAATTCATCAGAACCATCACCAATCAATAATACTTTAATATTAGTATTTTTTTTTATCCAATTACTAATTAAATATTGACCAACTGATGCTCTAACTGTTGTGATATCGTATGTTTCAATATTATATACAATAGTTGGTATAGCATCTATAAATTCTTTTTCTGTAAATACAATATGTGTATGATCAGAATTAATATGATTTGAAACCATTCTAGCGTATGGTTCATCAGTTGAACCTGTATCTAATCCACAACTAAAAGTTTTAATCTTAATATTAAAAGTCTTCAAATACCTTGCTGCAATTCCACATACCAAACTACTATCAAGACCTCCAGATAATAAAAATCCAATAGGAACATCCGCATTTAATCTATCAATAACACATTTTGTGAAAGTTTCTCTTATTAATAACTTGCACTTTTCTAAATCATTTTCCGTAAATTCAGTTGAAATTTTATTCACATCATAATATCTTAACCAATTCGGTTTAAATGTTTTAAAATCTAAATTTATAAGATCGATAGATGTATAACAACCACTCTCTACTTGATTTACAATATAGTTTTTTCTATTGGTTGGATCTGTATTTAAAATACCTTTTAACTCTGAACTTATATTAAGTTTTTCATCATCATATGAAATATATAATGGTCTAACACCCAAAGGATCTCTTCCTAAATGTAAAGTAATATTTTCTTCACTTACATCTAAAATCATAAAAGCAAATTCACCTAATAATTTTAAACATGTTGATTCAATACCGTATTTTAAATACATTTCAGCAATAACTTTACAATCAGATTCATTTAAAAGTTTTTTATCAAAATTATTTTCCTTAATTATTTCTTTGTAATTATATATCTCTCCATTACATAATGTGTAAATAATTCTATTATCTTTTTCTATATATTTTATAAATGGTTGAATACCTTTTGGAGATATGTCAATTATAGATAAACGGTGAAATCCTAGAAAAACACTAATTTTTTCTAATAGTTTTAATTGTAAAAAATTAGAAATATCAGGTCCTCTATTTTTAATTCTATTAAAATATTCAAATATTTTTTTCTGTTCTTCTATTGTTTGCTCCTTTATACTAAATAAAGCCCATATACCACACATTTATCCTAATATATATTATAATAATCTTCTATTTAAATATGCTTATTTTAATAGAATATATCTTTTTTTCAATTTTTATAAACTATTTGAAAATAGATCTAATTGATTATTATTAAAATATTTTTTTGATTCATCTGAATCATCTGTTTCATTCTCAAAATCAATAAAAAATATCTCAGAATTTTCTGTTTTTTGTGTCCATTCTTCTTTTTTATTTATTTTATAATCAGTATATTTAATGTCTTTTTCTAAAATTTCAATACCATCATTTAGTTTATTATTTTCCTCTCTATTTAGTTTATTATTTTCTTCTTTATTATTTAGTTTATTATTTTCTTCTTTATTATTTAGTTTATTATTTTCTTCTTTATTATTTAGTTTATTATTTTCTTCTTTATTATTTAGTTTATTATTTTCTTCTTTATTATTTAGTTTATCATCAGAATTTTTATTAATATTTTGAGAAAGAGATATTTTATTTCTATTTAATTTTTTTAGTTTTTGTTTTATATTAGACACATAATCATCAATGACTATATCGTCATCAAGATTAGATACAATAGGTCTACTTTTATCTGTTTTTAATTTTAAATTTTTTTGTTTTATATATTCTTTAGTTATAATATAATATTTATTATTTTTAAATGGTGCCAAGGTAAAAAATTTTCTACCTTGTTTTCTACCTTCTTTACACCAATGATTCCATGCTGTATCAATATTATTAATACTTTTTAAATCTTTGTATCTATCTACATATTTTTTCCAATTAAAATTTTCTTTACAAATTAAATTACTCATATATATAAAGAAAATTATATAAAAATAAAATAAAAAAAAAAATAAAATTATAATACTAAGATATATGCAAAGAATATTTCTTCAACAAATACCTTCTACATCAAGTAATTTATCACCCAATAACTTTCTTCAAACTTCTAATAGACCAGTAAATATTATAACCCCAACAACATCAACCTCTAATATAATAAATACTACAACAAATAATACAACAGAAAAAATTACTTATAAAGATGTAAATGGTAATACTAGTCCATTCGGAAATGTTTTAACTACAAATTATGGTATATTTTTATTATCATATGCACCTTTAGCGAATCTTTCTCAAACATATGGGGTAGTAGTTAATTCAAAAGGAGAATCATATACATTAACTAAAAATTATAGTGTAATTCCTACTACTAAAAATTTTGATATTTATGATACATAATTTATTCTCTCCAATATAATATTTTTATATAAGTTAATTTATTATATATGTCTAAGTCTAAAAATTGTAAATGTAAAAAATCTAGTCATAAAAAAAAATGTTCTAGCTCTAGTTCAAGCTCCTCTAGCTCATCTTTTTGCTCTTCTTCTAATAGTTCTACCTCATGTAGTAATTGGTGTTATAAAAAAACTGAAACAAAAAAATGCTGTTATAATCCCTGGTACACTCAACCAACTAAAGATCTTGTAGAATATAAAAATCAAGATGTTAATGGCTATAATGCTGGTGTTGGAAATGTTTTAACTCAAGGATATGGTATAGTTTATGGTGCAAGAACTCCTAATGTTTATGTTGTCACAAATAATTTCTTTTAATTAAATGAAAACAATTTAAAGATTTGTTTATTTATCTAAAATAGAGTATTATACTCTATGTTTAGTTTCTATAGCTCAGCTGGTTAGAGCGTCCGGCTGTTAACCGGAAGGTCACAGGTTCGATCCCTGTTAGGAACGAAACTAAACCAAGTTTTTGAATTATTAATTATTTCAAAAATTTTATTATTTCAAAAATTTTATTATTTCAAAAATTATAATTTTTACAAAAATATATAAGTATAAATATATGGATATTCAAACAGGTGGAATAAAAATATTTGATATATCGCATTCTAATTATCCGGAATATAAGAGAGGTAAATTGATAGAGAATGTTTCCAAACTGTATAAAAAGTATGGTTCAAAGTTTAGTATAAAAATGAATGATATAATAATACCTGTAAAATTAGTAAAGGCTAAATTACCAAATGGAGTTAAATTTTACAGATTAATTTATGACATAGAACACAGAACAACAAGATTAACACCAATTATTATAGATTTTTTAGATCCAATAAAAGCGGAAA
>Ga0194129_10003685_pt1 | contig 21152 bp, 19 predicted proteins | sample TA2KigCa35mmetaG_FD_150862 | JGI IMG/M metagenome (GOLD analysis project Ga0194129, IMG submission 150862) | Freshwater microbial communities from Lake Tanganyika, Tanzania - TA2015038 Kigoma Deep Cast 35m | ecosystem: Environmental > Aquatic > Freshwater > Lake | place: Tanzania: Lake...
CTCCGAGTAGTTCAAGCCCTCGTCGTCGTCCTCGCCCCCGCCGCTATCGAAGCCCTCCGACTCGCGCAGCACATCCTTCTTCTTGAAAAAGTCCTTGGCCCGGCGACGGGAGTTGTAGAAGATGTCCTTGGCGGCGTCGGCGGGCAAGTACACGCCGTCCGCAATCGCGTCCTTCTTGGACCTGCCCAACTGGTAGAAGATGCTGTCCGTCTCTTGACCGGAGAGCGTCACGCCCACCGAGAGGTTGTTCACCACCTCGTTGGGGTGGATCTGCCCTTCGGTGGTCAGCGACTTGCCCTTCACCTTGACGGTTTGAGGCTCGGGAATGGTCTGCCGCACGCCCGCGTTCAACTTCTCGTACAACTTGTAGTCGGTGCGGTTGTTCGCCCACTCCGCACGAGCCTCGGGCGGAAGCCGACCCGCAAGGTCTTGCAGCACCGCAAGAGGCCGACCCCGCGACAAGTTCGCCCGAGGCACCTTGAACGCGCCACCAAGAACTTGCACCCGAGCCCAAATGTCGAACGCCATGTCAGCGACTTTGAGGTGCGCCAAGAGCGAGGCTCGGGCCGAGGAGCCTGCGGGCAGGGACGAAGCAAGGCGCATGAGGCTGGCGCGGTCGGTCGGGGTGTACATGAGACGGGCTCCTGCGGAGTTCTTGCCCGCCTTTGGTGCATAGGGCGACTACCGCGAAGGGGATCGGGCCGTGTCGAAGTCCGCAAAGTCTTACACGGAGCGGTCTTTGGGTCTTGACGCGCCGGGGGGTGCTCGGGTTATCCTTCCAGCGCGGCACCTGACCTGCTCACCCGAGCCTCGTCCTCGCCGCTTCGACCCCCACCCCACACCGAGCCTCACGCCCCCACAAGGAGCCGAAGGCAAGGATCCTGACAACATGAAAGCCAGCATTCGTACTGCGCCCCCGGCCCCGCCGAACGCCACCGCCGCGTGGATCGCGCAGGAGGTCGAGCACAACGGCCTCTATGAGTACCTTCACCGGGCGCTGCTCGGGTCGGCGTCCTTCAAGCGCGAAGATCCCGTTGAGGTCGCGGACCACCTCAACAACGCCTTCGCGGCGTGGATCAAGCGGGACGCCTTCGCCAAGTTTCTTGCGGCGGGCAAGACCCCGCGCCGCCGCAACCTCGTGACCTGGGCCAAGCAGGTGTCGTCAAACACCATGCGCGACCGTGGCACCGACGCGCTGCACCGCGAACTGCGTGGAGCGCGCACCGAACATGAGCGCGAGGTCCACACCGAGCGCGAGGGCGGCATGGCCCCGTGGGCAGCGGTGAACCTGACCACCTACGCGAGCGTGACCTTGCCCGATGACGGGGACGAGGGCGAAAACGAGCACGACCTCGTTGACCTCGACGCCGTGGACGCCGTGGAACTGCTCGCGCGCACCGAACTCGCGGACACCGTGGAACAGGTGTTCAACCGTGCCTGTCCGCGCTCCAAGGACGCCGCTGCCCGGCTCAACAAAGCCTTCGGGCTCTTGGCCGAGGAGGCGGGCACCAAGCGCATTGCAGACGCCCTCGGGGTCAGCGACCTCCGCGCCGCGAAGGTGTCGCAGAAGGTGCGCGACCGGCTCCGCGAGAGCGAGGCCCGCGTGCGGGACGCGCTCACCGTCCTGCGCGCCGTGGGTGATGAGCCGTTCGTGACCCGCGCCGAAGTGCAAGAGGCGTTGGGCGACCTCTCCGACCTCCCCTCCACGGTCAAAGAACTTGTGGCGCGGGGCTACATGGCCGAACGCAAGGGCGGCTCTCTCGTGCTCACGGAGCGGGGCGAGGCCCGCCTGTCGCAGCAGGGCGAATGGCACGACCGGCTCCTGCTCTGACCGGCTCCTGCTCTGGACGACGCCCCCGCTACGCGCCTACGGGTCCGCAGCGGGGGCGTTCGCATGAGGGCGTCAGCAGACGGCCTCCTGCCCCCGTAGAGGCGTGAGCACGGTCGAGGAGGCTACCTCCCCACCCCGCAGCCGCAGGCGCGGCACAAACGCCGCCCACGGGCTGTGGAGGGCATGCACGAGCACGCCCTCCATCCCACCGACGAGCGCGTTGACGGCATGAAGCCCACCCCTGTCTCCCGACGAGCACTTACGGACCACGACCCCGGCTGCAAAGAAGGCAGCATGGGCGTCCTTGACCTCGTGGGCGAGCGTCACGAGCACGGGCTCACCGCCGTCCGGTGCCCAACGGGCGAGCCACACTTGTAGGTGGTTGTTCATGGTGGGGCGTCCTCTTGTTGTGAACCGGCAAGCGAGTGTGAACCGGCAAGCGAGTGTCGTGTTGTCGGTCAAGTCGTTCTGACACCAACTCCTACCCGTAGTGTTGCGCCTCACGCCCCCCTTGTCTACGGTCAGCGGTGCCTACGGCCAGCGGCTCCCTGACGGGCTTCCCGACTTGTTGAAGCGGACCCCCTTGCGCCTTCGCCCACGAGCGGGGTAGAAGGTTGACGGCTGTACCCGCCCACCGGCTCGCCCCCCTCCAAGGAGAAGCAAAACGGTGAAGCGGTCGTCCTTCGGTTCACTCCCATTCGCTCTCGACCGGAACCTTCGTTCGGAGTCGTGTCGTGGGAGAGGGTGCGAAGGCTCGGGAAACCGAGACGGAAAGGAACCCCGTCGTCCAGCCCTCGTTCTTTCAACCGAGCGTGTAAAGGGAACCTTGAAGGGTGAGCCTACCCCTTCTACCTCCTTCTCCTCCACCACCAAGGGGAGACGAGCCGAGAGTAGAAGATACGGCCCACGGTGGGTGGACTTCTCTATCCTGCCCACTTCGTCCTACGATCCTTCCTTCCCACTCCTCCCCGTCTCAACGAGGTCTACTTCGCTTACCTCCTTCTCCTTGTCCCCTGCTCCTTGCTCCTTGTAGGAGTAAGAGTAGATGGAGATAGAAGATGAAGGTTCATAAGAAGTAGGAGATAGGATAAAGAGGAGAGAAGGAAGCCCGAAGGGCTGACTGAATAGCAAAGAGAGCAACTAACAAAACAACCACCAAAGAAACAACCACCAAAGAAGCCAAAGAGAGAACGAGAGCAAAGACGAGAGAGACTACGAAGGTCAACAAGACCAGTAGAGCAGCCAAGGTAGACAAGACCACCAAGAGCAGTATCCGTAAGGGTAGTCGTCTCCAAGGTCGTGGAACCTACATCCCCCCATCCTCTACGGGGAGCCGTCACCAAGAAGTCCACCACCACCTCGTTCGTCAACCGGAAAGGGCGACAAGAGAACGAGAGCAGGTAGGTAGACCAAGAGGACGGAGAAGGTAGAAGAACCAGCACGAATACTCGTTGACCGTAGGAAGGTAGAACCCTCTCCTTTGGTTGGGCGAAGTGCTGCCTAATGAACCCGAACCCCAACCTGCCGTCACATGAAGTCGGTAGACGGCTCGCCTACTCGTGGAGCAAGGGGGCTCGTGGAGCAAGGGGGCTCGTGGAGCAAGGGGGCTCGCTTACGGTTTCACGGTACGGGTGCTATCGCACCCGTAGGAACATGGCCCTCTTGTCCGCCTACCGCTTCGGCCTCGCCCCATTGAGGACGACCGCCGAACTCCAACAAGTTCTGCCCGTGCCCGTCTACTTGTGGGTGTCGGGCATGGCGGGCCTCGTCTACCCTTCGACCACGAGGGCCAACCCGTCCGCTGCCGTGGGCATGGTGGCGACCCGCCCGCCGCCCTCATGGGTGGGCTCGGGGGCGCTCCCGCTCTATGTGAACGGGCGTCAATGGCAGGAGGTGGTCGTCCCCCTCTTGCAAGACCGCCGCCTTCCGGCTTGGCGAGGGTCGTTGGCGGCTCGGGCCTCGTCGCCCGTTCGGGTGCCGGTGCTCGCCCTACCCTGTGGGACCACCGAAGAAGTCGTCGTGGGAGCGCAGTCGCCCACCCTTGAACCGGGGCCGGGGTTCTTGTACGGGTGTGACTGGACCGGCGACGACCGTGCGCTCGGCAAGTCCGGCGAGTACCTCAACCTGCTCACGCTGCTCGTTGGCGAATACGCCTCGCAGGCAGGGTACGGCACGCCCTCTTGACGGGTAAGGCGTAGAGGAGAGGGCCGCATGTCCAACCCGTTCCAGCCTCCGTCCAAGCCCCCTCCCAAGGGGGGCGCGAAGAAGCCGCCCACCCCGTTGCCCAATGACCCGCAGGCGGGCAAGTCGGTGTGGATGAAGTGCCGTGCGAAGGCGGGCTGCGAGAGCAACTCCTGCGTCTATGTTCGCAAGTTCCGGCTTCCCGCCGGGGGGCAGAGCATTCGTTACCGCTGTACGGCGTGCAACGGCACCTTCCACATCACCTACTGACCCGCTCAACTTGACCTGACTTGTCGTGGTGGGAGGCTGCATGACGCCGTGTCTGTACCACGGGCCGGGTGCCCGTGACCGCGCCGTTCGGGAAGCGGGGGGTGATAACTACCGCCCCGTCGCTCCTCCTGTGGGGGACGACGGCTTGAAGGTGGACGACGCGCGCACGCTCGTAGAACTGCTCGGCACGGCCCCCGTGGGGGACAAGCGCGGCTCTCTCGTGCTCGGCCCGCTCGACCGCACGACCCCCGAAGCCGGGGACGCGCTGCTCAAAACCTTGGAGGACTACGGCGAAGGCCCGACCCGCGTATTCGCGTGGGCGTGGGACTTGTCCGGCGTGCTGCCCACCATTCGCTCGCGCACTTTGCCGGTGTGGTGTCCCGGTGCGGACCCGCTCGCCCACCTCGCCAAGAAGGCCCAAGCCCTGTACGACGCGCTCGCAGCGGGCAAGTTGCACACGGTTCTTGAACTGCTTGGGGAAGAACCCGACGACTACGCCCGCGAGGACTTGCTGCTCGCGCTGCTTGGTCCCTTGTCCCGCGCCCCCCTGCCCGAGAGCGTGCTTGGGGGGACGCGCGCCGTGTGGCAGCGGGTACGGCCCCTGCTGAACGGAAGGGGCGTGTCCCGGCTTGTTGCCGTGACTGCGCTCATGGGGCTGGACCGCACGCCGCCCCTTTTGGAGAAGGTGGTGAGGTCGTGAGCAAGGCGAGGTCGTGGGCGAACCCGCACCCCCTCATGTTCATTGGGGGGAGCGAGGACTACTTGGTGGTCCGCGAGGTCGGGCGTGCCCGCGCCGCTGCTCGCACATTCGGCAGACGGGTCGTGAGGGCTTCTTCTGCGGGCGAGGTGCGGGACGCTGCCGACGAGGCCGACACCTTTGGACAGCCCGTGCTGCTGCTCGTAGAAGGGGCGGCGACCCTTCCCGTGGCGGTGGTTGAGGAGTTCGCTGCTCGTGCCGACAACGCGGCCACGCTCGTTGTGGTGCATGAGGGCGAGGTGAACCCTGACAAGTTCCCCTGCCCGCCTGTGCTCCCCCTCTACCGGCTCGTGTTCAACCGCCCCTCGTCCCGCAAGGACCGGGAGAAGGCGGCGCAGAAGTTCGTGGGCGAGGAGGTAGCCCGCGCCAAAATGACCGTCTCCGAGCAGGTGGTCGAGGCGCTTATCTCCCTCGTGGGGGACGACCTCGGCACGCTCGCCCAAGAAGTCTTGAAGGCCACGACGCTTGCTCGGGCACGAGGGGTCACGACACTCGACGCCAAGTTGTTCGGCAGCGTGCTTCGCCCTGCTGCCGACGTGGACCTGCGCCCGGTGACGGCTGCGCTCGCTGCTCGTGACGCCGTGGGGCTCACGAAGTCGCTGCACCGCTTGCGTACTGCGAGCGAGGGTTCGGGCGACCCGCTCATGCTCGTGTTGAAAGCCAAGGGTGGGCCTGCCGACCAAGCCCTCGCGTGGCTCCAAGTAGCGCACTTGCTCGATAACGGGGCCACCGTCGAAGAAATCGCTTCCCGTCTTTCGGCTCCGAAGTGGGCGGTCGAGAAAGACTTGGTTCCAGCAGCAAAACGGTGGGGGGCAACGGCGCTTTCCCGGCTCGTAGCCGACCTCGCACGAGCCGAAGGGGCCGTACTTCGGGGTGCGCCGAGCCCTTGGAATGTCTTGGTCGCAAGCCTGCTTCTTGCCTGCGCCTCCGCGAACCCTCTCCCCGTGGGGGTCCGTTAGGCGCGCTATGCCTCGGGGGAGGGCACGCCCGCTTGCCCGTCCCGCCGCTCCTACCTTCTGTGGTGCAACTCCGTAGAGGTGGTAACGGGTCTGCTTGTCTCGCATAAAAGCCTCAACCGGAGCCTACTTCATGCTAAACGAAGGACTGTCTGCGTCGTCCGCCGTCACCACCGCCTCTCTGTCGTCCTTTGACGAGGTGGGAGCACCTTCTGCATTCCGCAACGCCTTGTCCGAGTTCGTCTACACGCGCACCTACGCCCGGTGGATGCCCGAGGAGGGGCGGCGAGAGACTTGGGCCGAGTCGGTAGACCGCTACCTCGCGTTCTTGCAGCAGGAGCGCAGCCTCCCCGAAGGGCTCGTGCCGGACTTGCGGCGTGCCATGCTCCGCATGGAAGTGCTGCCCTCCATGCGCGCCCTGTGGTCGGCAGGTGAGGCGGCTCGCCGTGACAACACCATGTTCTACAACTGCTCCTTCGTTCCCCTCGACAACCTCAAGGCGTTCGCAGAACTGCTCTACATCCTCATGATGGGCTGCGGTGTCGGCTTCTCGGTGGAGCGGCAGTTCGTCAGCAACCTGCCCGTGGTGGGTGCTCCGCAAGGCAAGCGCATCTACTACATGGTCGAGGACTCGACCGAGGGGTGGGCCAACGCCTTCTACGAGGGCTTGGTCTATTGGTTCAAGGGCATCGTGGTGAAGTACGACTTCTCGCAGGTGCGGGAGGCGGGCGCACCCTTGAAGGTGAAGGGCGGGCGCGCGTCCGGCCCCGACCCCTTGAAGCGGCTGCTCGACTTCGCGCAGCGCACAGTCTTGGGGGCGAGCGGGCGGCAGTTGACCTCGTTGGAGTGCCACGACATTGCCTGCATGGTGGGCGAAATCGTCATGGCGGGCGGTGTCCGTCGCGCTGCACTCATCTCGTTCTCTGACCCCGACGACGACACCATGCGCCATGCGAAGGACTGGTCGCGTGGGGAGTTCCCGGCGTGCAGGTACATGGCGAACAACTCGGCGTTTTGGTACGAGAAGCCCGAGCGTCCCGTGTTCAACCGCGAGTGGACGGCCCTCAAAGAGAGCGGTTCGGGCGAGCGTGGGTTCTTCATGTTCCCGCCCCACAAGCGCGCTGCTCGCAAGAGTGACGCTCGGGGAAATCCATGCGTCACCGCTGCTACTTGGGTCAATACCGTGGACGGCCCCCGGCAAGTCTCCGAACTCGTCGGCAAGTCCTTCGTGGCTGTCGTAGACGGCACCGCATACCCCTCCACGGAGGGCGGGTTTTGGTCTACGGGTGTGAAGCCCGTGCTTCGGTTGCAGACCATTGAGGGCTACTCTCTTGACCTTACGGGCAACCACAAGGTCTGCCGCGTCGTTCAGACCGAGCGTGTGCAGCGGTTTGAGTGGGTGCCCGCCGACGAGTTGAAGGCGGGGGACTTGGTGCGCCTCAACAACCACCGTCCCGTTTCTGTCTCCAATGAACGCGAGTTCAACCGGGGCTGGTTGCTCGGCTCCCTTATTGGGGACGGGACTTTCTCTCGCGTCGAGGGCAAGTCGGACTTGGGCTGCTTGACCTATTGGGGAGAGGACGGCGAGTACATGGCGAACCTCGCCTTGTCCCGCATTGACGCCGTGGGCCTCCCCCACCGCAGCGACTTGTCCGTGGTACACAACAAGGCGAACGACACTTGGGGTGTGCGGTGTGCCTCCCTTGCGGACTTCGCCAAGAACTACGGGATTGTTCCCGCGAACAAGGCTCTTACGCCCGACATGGAGCGTGAGTTGGAGCCTTTTGTCGCGGGCGTGCTCTCGGGCCTGTTCGACGCGGACGGGTGCGTGCTCGGCACGCAGGACAAGGGTGTGAGTGTGCGCCTTTCGCAGTCGAACCTCGACACGCTCTACACGGCGCAGCGCATGTTGCTCCGTCTTGGTATTGCCTCTACGGTGTACGAGAACCGCCGCGAAGCGGGTTCTCGCATGATGCCTGACGGCAAGGGTGGAACCTCCGAGTATTGGTGCCAAGCGCAGCACGAACTCGTCGTGTCGCGGGACAACCTGTTTCGGTTTGCCGAAGTCGTCGGCTTCTCCGACCCGCAGAAGTCTGCTCACCTGTCTGCATTGCTCGGGGCGTACTCGCGCACGCCGAACCGCGAGCGGTTCGTGGCTCGGGTCAAGTCGCTCGTCCCCGTGGGGGAGCAGGAGGTGTTTGACTGCACCATCCCCGAACTTGCGGCGTTCGACGCGAACGGGCTGTATGTACACAACTGCGGCGAAATCTTGTTGCGCTACATGAAGGCGACCGACCCGTGGACGGGTGCGGGCGGCGGCGGGCAGTTCTGCAACCTGTCGGCAGCGGTCATGCGGGCCGAGGACACCAAGGAGACGATGGCACGCAAGGTGCGGCTCGCGGCGTGGGTTGGGGCGATTCAGTCTACATTCACGAACTTCCCGTACTTGCGACCGGGGTGGGCGCAGACCTGTGACGAGGACCGGCTCTTGGGCGTGGACATCACCGGCCAATGCGACAACCCCGCATTGTCCAATGACCCCGAAGCCATGTCGTTCTTCAACGCGGTCGCGCGGGAGACGGCCAAGCAGGCTGCGGCACACCTCGGCATCAACGAGCCCGCGGCCATCACCTGCGGCAAGCCGAGCGGGAACTCCTCGCAACTCGTGGACTGCGCGAGCGGCTTCCACCCGCGCTATGCACCGTACTACATCCGGCGGGTGCGTATTGCGAACACCGACCCCCTGTTTCGTCTCGCCCGTGAGGCGGGCGTTCCCGCGCACAAGGACAACTCGTTCGCAGATTGGGACGACGACAAGTGCCCCACTTGGGTCATGGAGTTCCCGGTCATGGCTCCGAAGGGTGCCATGACCCGCAATGACGAGACGGCCATTCAGCAACTCAACCGCTACCTGCACATCATGCGGACTTGGTGTTCCGAGAAGGGCCACAACCAAAGCGCGACCATCTATGTCCGCGACCACGAGTGGGACGGGGTGGGCGAGTGGGTCTACGCCAACTTTGACGAGATCACCGGCCTGTCGTTCCTGCCTTACGACGGCGGCACCTACAAACTCGCGCCTTACGAGGAAATCACCGAGGCGCAGTACCACGACCTCATGAAGAACTTTCCCGCGCTCGACTACTCCATGCTCGCCCTGTACGAGCGTGAGGACATGGGCAACGGTGCCCAAGAGTACGCTTGCGTAGGCGGTTCTTGCGAAGTGGACTTCTCCAAGTTCGTGCAAGCCCCCGAGGACAACGCGGACGCCGGGGCCAAGTAGCCACAACCCGACACCCGGTGTCAAAACATGAGTGCCCGTCACGGGGGGCCTACAAACCCTCGTGACGGGTACTTATGCACATGGCTTCGCTTACCCTGCTCCAAGGCACCGTTCCCACCGAAGGACCGTTGCGCCTTGACCGGCACGATACGCCCACGGCCGTCAACATCGTGGCGCTGCTCGCCCCACACGAAGGCCGGGAGGTCCAAGTGGTCGCGTATCACTTCCCCGTGGCAGGGCTCGACCCTTCCAAGCCGGGAGGGGGCTCGTGTCTTTGGGAGCCGGGCAAGTGTCCGTACCACAACGCCTCGCCCACTTCGCTCTACTCCGTGAAGGCGCGGGGCGTCCTTGCCCGCGACGAACACGGGTGGGCTGTGGGCAACATCCCTCTACGCCTCGACACCTTGCGCGGGCACCATGCAGGTATCGTTCTGTTCCCCGTGCCTGACCTGTCGGCCAGCACCCCGTCCACGGTCACGCCCGAGGACATGGGCAACCTGTCGGCCTACATGGAGCAGGTGCAGGGGCTACTCGCACAAGTCCGTGCGCGCCGAAACGGCCAAGGCTGAACAACATGGGCACCTACTTCTCGGGTCGCGTCTCGTCTATTGTCTACGAGAACGCTGACTTCTATGTGTTGCGGCTCGTGCTCGACAACGACACCTCCTTGCTCAAGACCCCCGTGGCAGTACGCGGCGGCTTTGCTACGCAGGTGGTCCGTCCCGGCACTTGGCTATCGTTTGAGGGCAAGTGGGAGGAGCACGCGGCCTACGGCAAGCAGATTGCCGTGACGCGGTTCCCGGTCCCCCCGCCGACTTGGACGACCGAGAGCATTCTCGCGCTCCTCTCGGCCAACAATGTCGGCACCACAACTTGCACAACCCTTCGCAAGATGCTTGGGGAGAACTTGCACGCCGCCCTTCTCCAAGGGGACGAGGGCTTGAAGCCCTCGGGACTTGACGACTTCACCCGCCTGCATGTGCTCGCTCGGTGGAAGTCGGCGGTCGCACACATCAAGAGCACGGCGTTTCTCTACGATGTCGGCGTTCCACAGAAGGTGGTTGGCAGAGTGTGGGCGGTGCTCGGGGACAACGCCGAAGAAGTTCTGACTTCCGACCCGTGGTCGCTCCTCAAAGTGGACGGCATCACCTTTCAGCAAGCCGACGAGGTGGCCCAACGGCTCGGCCTGCCGATGGACAACCCGCTTCGCGCCCGAGGTGCAGCCGTCTACGCGCTCAAACAGGCGCGGTGGGAAGGGCACCTCTACCTCACCCCGAGCGAACTCTCCGACGCGGTGAGAAACCTTGCCCCCGGCCTCGGGGCTGTCTCGGGCAGCACCCTTGCCACCGAACTCGTGTCGGTGGGCAGCGCCGTCGTGGAGGAGGTCAACGGCACCACGGCGATCTATGACCCGTGGCTCCTTCACTTGGAGCGGGACACCGCAGAGGGCTTGCGGGAGCGTGCGGTGGGGTCCGTAGACCCTGTTCTTCGTCAGCGGTCAGAGGACGCGCTTCGGGAATGGTGCGACACGCACCATGTCACCCTCACCAATTCTCAAACGCAGGCCGCGCTCAATGCACTCACAGAGCCGGTGAGCGTGCTCACGGGGCTTCCCGGCACCGGCAAGACCACCACCCTCCGAGCGGTGGTGAGTGTGCTCAAAGAGCAGGGTGTGCCATTCCTCCTGTGCGCCCCCACGGGCATTGCCACCAAGCGCATGGCGAGTGTCACGAGCGCCTCCGCAAGTACGGTCCACCGGGCGTTCGGAGCCAAGAACCCCGGCACGAGCAACGAGCGCGAAGCGACCTATGTTGGGGTCGTGGGGGACGCCAATGTGGCCGAAGGCTCCGCAGGCTCGGGCGAGCGGTGGGAGTACGGCCCCGACAACTTGCACCCCGCCCGTGTTGTCATCTGCGACGAGTCCTCCATGCTCGACCAACACCTCCTGTACCGCATCGTGAGCGGAACTTCGGGGCGGTTGGTGTTCGTCGGGGACGCGGCGCAACTTCCTTCGGTTGGGCCGGGGGATGTTCTACGGAGCATGATTGCTTCCAAGCAGTTCCCGACTGTTGCACTCACCGAAATCTTCCGGCAGAGTGACACGAGCGGTATTGTCATTGCGGCTCACGACATGCACGCCGGGAATGTCCCTATCTCGGACGGCAAGGACTTCGTGCTCGTAGAGGCAACCGAGGAGGACGCCGCCGCAGCGGTCATCCTCAAAGTGGCGCAACGGCTCTACGAGGCCCACACCAACTTCCAAGTTCTCTCTCCCCGCCACGCAGGAGCGGCAGGCGTCACCACGCTCAACCAACGCCTTCGTGGCATCCTCAACCCCGGTCAGGCAGGGCTTATCGAGGTCCGCCTTGGCACCGAGACGGTGCGAGAGGACGACCGCGTGATGGTCGTGAAGAACGACTACAACCTCGATGTCTACAATGGGGATGTGGGCAAGGTTTCGCGTATTGACCGCAAGGCCCGCGAAATCGAGGTGCTGCTCTACAACGAGGTTCCGGCTCGGCAGGTGCGTTTTTCGTTCGCGGACGCCGCGAGCAAACTACGGCTCGCCTACGCGCAGACCGTCCACAAGTCGCAAGGGCAGGAGTACGACATCATCATTGCACCCGTGCTTGGCTCGTTCGGCTTGCAGTTGCAGCGCAACCTGTTCTACACGGCGGTCACCCGCGCCAAGAAGAAAGTCATCCTCGTCGGCACCTACGGGGCGCTCTCCCGAGCCGTAGCCAATGACCGCAGCGATAAGCGCAACACGCTGTTCTCTCTGCGGCTCGCATCCCCCGACCTGTTCGTAAAGGGGGACGGGGGGTAGCGCACAACCGCGACCGGGTAGACGAGTGGTACACCCCCGTCTACCCGGCTTCGCCTTCAACTACTCACGGGGGTCGGACAACACGGAGAAAGTCAATGTCTACCCCCGACACCACCGACAAGCCCGACACCGCTGCTGTGGACCGCGAACGCCTTGCCGCCGTCGTGTCCCGCGTCAAGCAGCACCTCCGCATCACCAAGGTTGTCGCCACCCGCAGCGTCAAGACGGCCAAGGGCGACTTCTTTTCGGGGTTCTCTGCCGCGTGGGATAGTGTGCAGGACGACCACGGCTCCATTCCCGACGCCGACCTCACCTTCTCTGACGGTGAGACGGCCATGAGCGGTATGACGATGGAGGAGAGCCGCGTGGCCCATGTCCTTCTGTCGATGGAGGCGAGCATTGCCGCGTGGCGAGCCGCCCACGCCGAAGGGGTACTCTCCGAGAAGGAGTTCACCGACCGCAAGAACGCTATCAAGCGTTCCCACGCGGCGCTGCTCTCCTCTGTTCTCTCCGCGAACGGCACCGGCAACCCCACCCCGAGCAAGTAGCCCATGCAACCCGTCACGCCCGAATACATCGAGGAGGTGTTCACCTCCTTGGAGGCCATGACCGTCGAACTGGACGATGACCCGTTGGAGTACGGGCCGCGACGGCTTGCACACAAGGTGGCCGAGACGCGCACGCACCTTTCCCGGTGCGAGCAACTCTCCCTGCAAATCTCCCGGCTCTTGCAGCAATACAAACGGGGACACCGAGCGGCGCAGTTGGAGTTCGACCTCAAACTGCAACACATGCTCGCCAATGACCCCGAGGTGCGCGCGGGCCGGAATGTGGCCGACCGCAACGCCATCGCCACGGTGAAACTCAACGAGCAGCGTGAGGCCATGTCCCACATGGAGGTCGTCATTCAAGACCTTGAAGTGGTCATGACTTCTATCAAGTCCAAGCGGGCAGACCTTCGGGATGTCCAAGGGCGACTGCGCGACCAAATGCGCCTCTGCCAAGAAGAAGTCGGGCTTGGGGGTAAGTGGGGCTCCAAGGTTGCCGGTTCCGGCCCCTCCTTGTCGAACACGCCGCTTATTGACACGAAGGCGCTCCGCGAACTCGACGCCATGTTCTCGGGCGAGGAACTTCATGTCTCCGACCCGGCGGACTTGGCACCGTCCGCCCTCTCCTTGGGGGCACAAGACGAGGACGAGGAGAGCGACGAGACGGCGGGTGAAGAACTTGCCCTCCAAGCACCGGCCTCGACCCCTCCTGCCCCCGTACTTGTAGACCTGACCCCGGCCCCGGCACCCACGGCTCCTCCCGAAGTTCCTTCGGGCGAGGGCAAGGATGACGACTTCGACGCCCTCCTCTCCAACATTGCCCCGCCTGTTGAGGCACCGGGGAAGCGCCCGTCCGTGTCCGTGGACGACTTGCTCAACTCCCTGCTCGACCCGTAGTAGAACTTCTGCGCCGTAGGGGGGTGACCCTCCTACCGGCGCGGGTAACAAGTCAACGCGGCACCAACCTCTTGCCTCTTGGCACCCACTTCAACCGCCGACAAACCCCCAACGCAAGGAACTACCCATGTCCTTTACCGACTTTTCCTTTGGCTCCGGTGATGAGTCGCTCGGCAAGAAGAACCGCCGCTTCAAGGCCGAGAAGGACCGCACCTACCGCATGACCTTCTGCTGGTACAAGGACTTCGACGGCGAAGGCTCGCCCATCATCAAGCCCGACAACATCCGGTTCACGGGCTGCGAGCGCATCTACAAGCAGGGCGTCGGCTACTTCTTGTACAAGGGGCCGGGCTACGCCGAGTTCGGCACGCCCAAGCAGACGGTCGCCACCGTCATCTGCGTGTGGCCGACCGACAAGGAGGGCAACCTCGATGTGGCCTCCTTCAAGAACGCGACCGGGTGGGCGGTCATGCCGTGGCTGTTCGACCCCGAGAAGTACGCCACCATCAAGAACGCCAACAAGCGGTTCCCGCTCATTGAGCATGACATCTCCCCGTCCTGCACCGACGCGCAGTTCCAGAAGATGACCTTCGCCTCCGAGAAGGACAACTTGCTCATGGGGATGCTGCGTGGCAACTCCGCGCTTCACCGCGAGACGGCCAAGAAGATCATTGAGCAGGCGAAGGCGTGCGCCGAGAGCATCCACCGCGAAATGGCCCGCGACCTCTCCATCGAAGAAATCCGCAGCCTGCTTGGCGGCGAGAGCGGCGGCGCCGTTGGCGCGGGTTCCTCTGCCAAGGATGTGGACGCCATGCTCGACAACATCCTCGGCAACTGACACCCCATGAAGGTGCTCGGCCTCGACCCGTCGCTCACGAACTTCGGGTGGGCCTTGCACGACACGGAGGCACCTGTCGGCAACACCGGCAGGTGCCTTTCGCGTGGAAGGTTCCAAACCCCCGCGAGCATGGAGTTCGTTGTTCGCTACATGACGCAGCGGGACCGGCTCGCGGCCCTCATTCGGGAACACAAGCCCGACAAGGTGGGCATAGAGTTCCCGGTGTTCGACAACCTGTTCAGCGAAGGCATGTACGGGTTGTTCCTGTATTCTTGCGAAGCCTTGCGAACCGAAGGCTGCGATGTGGTGTTTTGGTCGCCCCTCCAAGTGAAGGCCCATGCCCGTGAAACCATCGACCGCCCGAAGTCGTGGGTCATGGACAAGGTGGACATGGTGGAGGCCGCAAAGACCGACGCGGGCGGCTCCAAGTGGAACCACAACGAAGCCGACGCCTACCTTGTTGCACGGCTCGCGGGGCGGTTTTGGCACCTTCACGGGTCGCTACTTACCGAGGACGCTCTGACCCCCACGGAGCGCAAGTACTTCACCGAAATCAAGCAGTTCGTTCGCGGCAAGAAGGCGGGCCAAGCGGAGCACCGAGGCATCATCTACCGCGAGGACGACCGCTTCTTCATGTGGTCTACCACCCTCTCTCACAAGGACTGAAATCATGGCACGCACGCCCGCAACCAAAGCCGAGAAGCCGGACAAGACCGAAGCCCCTGTCGCAACCGGGACGAGCGCCCTCATGCGGGGGCTGGCAATGGCGAAGAAAATGCTCCCCGATGTGGTCAAGACCTCGTTCGTGGAACTCGACCCCGACGCCATGACCGAGAGCCTCCCCCACCTTCCCACCGGCAGCGTCATTGTGGACTACCTCATCGGGGGCGAGCCCAACCGACGCGGTGTCTCTCCCTGCCCCGGCCTGCCCCGTGGCCGCGTGGCGCAGGTGTGGGGACACGAGAGCGCAGGCAAGACGACGCTCGCCCTCACGGCAGCGGCGACCGTGTGCGCGCGTGGCGGCACGGTGCTCTACATTGACTGGGAGAATGACATCGTTCCCGACTACGCCGAGGCCCTCGGCGTGCCCATCCTCGACCCCGAGCGGTTCCAACTTCACCAGCCGGAAACCTTGGAGGACGGTATCAAGTTGGCAATGGTGTTCGCGCAGGCGGGCGTGGACCTCATTGTGTTCGACTCCATTGGCTCGGCCATCCCGGCGCGTATCGCCAACCGCGAAGTCGAGGAGGCGGGCGAGCAGTCCCGCGTTGGTGAGGAGCAGCAGGTGTGGAGCCGCGAACTCCCCAACCTCAAGCGCGTCATCAACCACAAGGGCACTTGCATCTTCGGCATCTCGCAGGTGCGCTCCAAGATTGGCATGACGGGCTACGGGCCGACCACGCAGCCGCAGGGCGGCAATGCGTGGAAGTTCTACTCGGCGGTGCGCTTGGAGTTGACCCGCGTGAAGTCCGAGACGCAGAAGGTTGTGAATGCGCTGACCAACAAGAGCGACGACCGGGTGATCGGTGGCATCATCGAGTGCAAGGTCATCAAGTGCAAGTTGTCGAAGTCGCAGGGTCGCAAGGAGCAGTTCTACATTCGGTGGGGCGAGGGCATTGACGACCGCCGCTCCATCCTTGAAATCGCTGCCGCCAACGGCCTCATCAAGAAGTCGGGCAACTGGCTTTCGTGGACGGCGCCGGACGGTCGGGAAATGCGGCACAACGGCATGGAGTCCTTCCGCAAGGACTTGCTCAAGTCCCCCGACAACTTCAAGGTTCTCGTGCAAGCCGTGCTTCCGCTCCTGTCGGGGGGAGGCAAGACCGAGGATGTCGCGGTAGAGGACGACGACGACATGGACGGCATCGACCCGTCTCTCGTTGAGTAGCCCCCGCAGTCGAACTCCCCGTGGTCAGCGGGGTGGGTAGGGTGTTCTGTGCCTGTCACCGTCCGTATCCGCAATGTGCAGTCCATTCGTGACGCCACTCTCCGCGTAGAGGGGTTCACGGTGGTGACAGGCCCGAACAACTCGGGCAAGACCGCAAGCCAACGGGCCGTGCGAGGGGTGTTCACCAACGCCTCTCCCGGCCCGCTCGTTCGCCACGGGGAAAGCCACCTCACGGTGGACCTCACCTTCGGTGACGGGCGCACGGTCAAGTGGGAGAAGGGCGAGAAGGTCAACCGCTACACGGTGGACGGCAAGGTGCTCTCCACCGTGGGGCGGGGCGCACCCGCCGAGGTCGCGGCCCTTGGGGTGGGCGAGGTCAAGGCAGGCAGCGACCGCCTGTGGCCGCAGATAGCCGAGCAGTTCGGGGGCGTGTTGTTCCTTGTGGACCGCCCCGGCTCCGTCATAGCCGAAGCCCTGTCCGATGTGGACAAGGTGGGCCGCTTCACGGAAGCCCTGCGCCTTGCCGAGAGTGACCGGCGTTCTGTAGGGGCCGAACTCAAAGTACGGCGAGCGGACTTGCTTGCAGCGGAGCAAGAACTTGCGGGGTTCGACGCGCTCCCCAATGCAGCCTCGCAGGTGGGGCAGGCCGAGCAAGCCCTCGCAGACGCCGAGAGCGCCGGGGTTGACCTCGGGGTGCTGAACAACTTGTCTGTGCGGAAGCAGGCCGCCGACCGAGAAATCTCCCGCCTTTCAGCGGCTCCGGTCGGTGTTGTCCCGACACCCGACGAAGTTTCTCTCGTTGAGAGTGTCCGACTTCAAGTTCACGAAGCGTCTTGCTTGTTGGGAGAGCGGACCCGCTACTTGCGAGAGGTAGGGCGCCTCGCGCAAGTAAGCAGCCTCGTCTCGGTGCCCGACGCCGAACACGCTCTTATCAGCATGTCTGAACTTTCCGGCTTGACCGGGCTTTTTGACCGCCTTTCCTCCGCTCGGGCTCGGGAAGAACGCGCGCAGCGAAACCACGACGGCGCGACCAACCTTGTGAAAGTGCCTTCGTCCGAAGTGTTCGCCCGTGTGAGCAAGGCCAAGGACATGCTCGCAGACATGGCAAACTGCTCTGTCCGAAACAACAACGCTCGGGCCGACATCGCTACGGCCACCCGAGAACTGGAAGCCGCGAAGAAGAACCTCGCGCTGCTCACCGAGGAGGTCAACACGCTCCTCGGGAGCCGTGGTGAGTGTCCGGTCTGCCGCACCTTCTGTGACACGGGTGCCGGGGGTCCGCACCCCCCGGCGGACGGGTAGCCTCCCCCTACGACCACCAGTAAGGGAGGCCCCCCGTGCCCGTCCGTCTCGTTTGGCGCACCGATGTTCACATGGCCGACCGTGGCCCCGAGAGCCGCAAAGACGACTGGCCCTCGACCGTCCTCGACAAGTTGTCGCAGGTGCGAGCCGTGGCCGAGAAGGTGCGCGCCGCAGCCGTGCTCGACGGGGGTGACTTCTTCCATGTGAAGTCCCCGAGCCGGAACTCCCACGAACTCGTCCGGCAAGTGGCCGAGCACCATGCCGACTACCCCTGTCCGGTCTACTGCACGCCGGGCAACCACGACTGCACCTACGGGGACTACGCCTTTCTGCCGCAGCAGCCCTTGGGGGTGCTGTACTCGACGGGCGTGTTCAAGCGCCTCTATGACGAGCACGAGGCCGTCTTTGAGCAGGACGGCGTGAAGGTCCGCGTGGTCGGCGTGCCCTACCACGGGACCAAGTACGATCTCGACCGCTTCCGGCGCATCAAGCGGGGCGATGAACACCACCTCGTCTGCGTGGGGCATGTTCTTGCTTCCGAGAAGGGCGGGACCATGTTTGAGGGCGAGGACATCGTGCGGTACTCCGACCTCCTCGACACCGCGCCCGACCTGTTCTTGTTCGGCCATTGGCACAAGGACCAAGGCGTGACCACGCTTGGCGACAAGACCTTCGTGAACATTGGTTCCCTCACCCGAGGCTCGCTCTCGCAGGACGAGGTGGAGCGGCAACCTGCGTGCGCCGTGCTCTCGTTCATGCCCGAGGGGCGGGACATTCGGGTGGTGCGCTTGAAGGTGAAGCCCGCCGACGAGGTGTTCGACATTGAGCGGCGGCAACGGGCCGACAACCGGCGCGTAGAAATGGACGCCTTCGTGAGCACCCTGCGGGACACCCTCGCCCAAGAACCGGGCGAAGGGGGTGTGGCGAACATGCTTGCAGGCATGAGCGAAGTTCCCGAGCAGGTGCGCGAGCGTGCCCTCGCTTACCTTGAACGAGTAGGGTGAACACTATCTATGAAGCCTGTCATTCTTCGCCCCGGCATCGGGGACAACCGACCCACCGCCACCCTCTACTACGGGCAGGACACGCGGGAGACGCTTCGCACGCTCCCCGAGGCGTCCGTACACACCGTCTGCACCAGCCCCCCCTACTTCGGGCTTCGGGACTACGGCACCGGGGACAAGCAGATAGGGTTGGAGCCAACGCCCGACGAGTTTGTGGCCGCTCTCGTGGAAGTGTTCCGCGAGGTGCGGCGGGTGCTGCGGGACGACGGGACGCTGTGGCTGAACTTGGGGGACAGTTACGCCAGCAATCCCGCAACAGGTGAGAAAGTCGGAGGCGAGTCCTACAGGGGCAGCAAGACAAAGACGCTGAACACCGACAAACAATGCCGCGTGGCGTATAGGGGTAACGGGGTAAAGTCTAAAGACCTCATCGGCATCCCTTGGAGGGTCGCCTTCGCTCTCCAAGCAGACGGCTGGTATCTGCGGCAGGACATCATTTGGCACAAGCCGAACCCGATGCCCGAGAGCGTGACCGACCGCTGCACGAAGGCGCACGAGTACATCTTCCTGCTCACCAAGAGCCAGCGGTATTTCTACGACGCCGACGCGGTGAAAGAAGATTGCACGCCGGACATGCAGCGAGGGGCCGCAGCAGGCCACACGCGGGGCGGGAACGGCAAAATTGACGCGAGCCGATGCGATGCGGACACTTTACGCGGTGAACACTCAAAGAAGATCGATGTGAGCAACGGGCGCAACCGCCGCTCCGTCTGGACCGTCGCTACCCACCCGTACACGGGGGCTCACTTCGCTACATGGCCCCCCGACCTTGTGCGTCCTATGGTCTTGGCGGGGTGTCCCGAAGGAGGCACGGTGCTTGACCCGTTCTCGGGGAGTGCGACCACCGGCATGGTCGCCCTCCAAGAAGGCAGGGACTACATCGGCACCGACTTGAACCCCGACTATCTCCCTCTTGCGGAGAGGCGTCTGCGAGAAGAACCCGCTCCTGCACCTCCCGAAGCGCATGAGGAGGGGGACGCTTTCGACCTGTTCTCGGACGGGTAGGGTGCCCCATGCCCGTACTGCCCCCCGACACCAAGCCTCGTAAGCCGTTCACGCTCTATTGGAGCAGCCTCAAGATGTATGAGGACTGCCCGCAGTCGTTCCTGTGGGGACGCGGGTGGGGCGAACTCGATGTGGGCGGTGGGCCGGGGCGAAGCAAGCCCTTGCCCGTGAAGAAGTCCCGCCACCATGCGCTCATGGGCATGGTCATTCAGTACGCCGTTGAGAAGATGTACAACGACGAGTTGTGGCGTGCGCCCTCCGAACTCCACGCGCGGCTCATGGCGCTTGTGGAGGAGGAGTGGGACCGGCAGGTGGCGAAGCCCGAGAACTATGTGGACTACGGGCTTGCGGGCGACCGGACCTCCTTGCTTGAAGTCTGCAAGAGCGGGGTCACGGGCTATCTCCGAACCATGAAGGAGAACCGGCTGCTCGGGCCTTATGCGAAAGCCGAGGTGAGCCTGCTCGGGTGGGTGGACAAGCACAACCCCGTGGGCGGGCGGGCCGACTTGGTTATCCGCCGCGACGACACCGGCATCACCATCCTCGACGGCAAGAACAGCAAGTCGAAGGGTGAGTACACCGACCCTGACCAACTTCGGTGGTACGCCCTCCTGTTCTACTTGTCCTACAAGCAGCACGCGAACCGGCTTGGGTTCGTCTACTACCGCTACCCGCATGGCACGCCCATTCTTGGAGTGGACGGCAAGCCCTCGGGTGAGGTGGAGAGCGGAGTCGATTGGGTGCCCTTCACCGAGGACGACCTCAAAGGCTTGGCGCAGCGCGCCCTTGACGCCCGCACGGGCATGAACCGTGAGAAGTTCGACGCCACGCCCACGCCGTCGAAGTGCAAGTGGTGTGACTACGAGACGGTGTGCCCCGCTCGCCAACTGCAAAGGTCCGAGAACGCAGGCAAGCGGGCGAAGAAGGTGGAGGGGCTTCCCGAAGGCACGGGCGGCTTCACCGACCTCGACCTGTGAGGGGGCATGACCACCCCCTTCGCACGGGTACTCGTTCCCGCTACGGGAGAACCTACGCATGACCATTGACGAACGGCTGAAAGTCGCTGTGCAGCAGCGGGACGAACTCGCCGCCGCCGTTCAGCGCATCACGGGGCGGTTGGAAGCCGCCAACAAGGCACTCGCGCTCGTGGAGCAGGAGTGCCGAGACAAGGGGTATGACCCTGACACGCTTGACGACATCTTGCGGACCACGCAGGTCAAGTATGAGCAGGCCGTCACCGCCTTAGAGAAGCAAGTGTCCGACGCCCGCACCGCCCTTCAACCCTTCATGGAGAACGACAAGTGAAACTTGAAATCGCCAAGTCCGACCTTGAAAGCGCCCTCGCCATTGTCGGCAACACCGTCAGCGGGTCCGGCTCGGACCTCTCCGCGCACTTCCTGTTCCGCGTCCATGAGGGCGTGGCGCAGGTGCTTGCGTTCCACCACCGCACCTTCTCTCTTGCGCCGCTCACCAAGGCCCGCGTCGAAGGCGAGAACGGAGACGCC
>Ga0194129_10003686_pt1 | contig 21151 bp, 12 predicted proteins | sample TA2KigCa35mmetaG_FD_150862 | JGI IMG/M metagenome (GOLD analysis project Ga0194129, IMG submission 150862) | Freshwater microbial communities from Lake Tanganyika, Tanzania - TA2015038 Kigoma Deep Cast 35m | ecosystem: Environmental > Aquatic > Freshwater > Lake | place: Tanzania: Lake...
CGGCGCGCGGCAAGAGCGCGAGGGCGAAGTCCTCGATCTGCTGGCGCGGCTGGTCCGACAGCCCGGGCAGGTCCCGCACCTCGAGGCGCAGCATCCTCTTCAGCGCGACGACGTCGAGGGGCTGGGTGAAGGTCAGCGTCAGCGTCCGAAACGGCGGCAGGCCGGTGCTGCCATCGGCGGGCTGCATCGCCTGCGGCGCGGTCATCATCGTCGACAGCACGCGGCTCGTGCCCGTGGCCTCGACGGCGAAGCGCGCCAGGGCCGGCCACGGTTCGGCGGGGCGGAACTGCAGCGTGCGCTTGTCAGCCCACGTCCACGCCCCCGGCCACGCCGGCTTCACGACCGCGAAGGCGCTGGCGTCGTCGGCGGGGCCGGGACCCGGGCCGGTGTCGGCGGCCCACACCACCGTGATCGGATCGAAGCCGCGCAGGAACTGCTCGGGCAGCACCGTCGTCTGCGCCACCAGCGGCTGCGCCGTACGGTCAGCGGCGACGTAGCCGCCGGCGGTGGCCACGCCGATGACGCCCAGAGCGAGCGCGAGGCCGGCGAGCGCGCGGCCCGCCTTCGACCACAACGACCGGGCGGCAGGCTCGGGCTGCGGACCATGGGGAGCGCGCATGGACTCTTCCTTCGCGGAGGAAATCAAGGCCGAGGTTGTCGGAGATGACGACGACGATCCCGCCGCCGACGACGACGCCGGCGACGACAGCGCGGTGGAGCGGAGGGGGCCGGACATCAGCGCACCTCCGCAGCGGTGGGCGCGGGCGCCTCGGGGCGCACGCGGCGGAAGAAGTCGCGCAGCCACTCGTCGGGTACGTCGAGCGCCGCGCCCTTCAGGCCGAACACGACGGGGCGGAAGCGCCGCGGCCCGGCGTCGTCGGGGGCGGCGACGCGCAGCCAGTAGGTGCCCTTGTCGTGGCGCGCGAACTGCTGGCAGCCCTCGTCGACGACGCGGTGGGCGGCGTCGAGCAGCGCGCACTCGAGCACCTCGGCGTCGGTCTGCAGCCCGATGCCGAGCTCACCGTCGGCGGCGAGCTCGACGCGAAACGCCCGCGCCTCGCCGGGGAGCACCAGCGTGTCGGGGCCCACGCCCTCAGCCAGCGTCGGCGCCGGCGAGAACGACCACGACAGCGTCCCCGACACCGGCGCGCCGCCGAAGCGGCGGACGAGCACGCGCCACGTCGCGTCGCCGCTCGCGATCACGGGCAGGTCGCAGCCGCCGCCGAGCCCCTCGCTGGCGACCACGATGGGGCCCGCGGCGGTGACGCGGGCGACGCCGCAGACGCCGCCGGTGGCGCGCACGCGCAGCAAACCGGGGCCGCGCGTCGTGACCTCGCGCTGCACGAGCCCCGGGCCGAGCGGCTCGGCCCGCCCCTCGGCCAGCGACGGCGTCGCCGTCGTCGTGGCCGCCGGCAGCGCGCCGAAGCGGGCCCAGGCCAGCGCGTCGAGCGGGCCAAGGGCCGCGCGCCACGGACGATCGTCGTGCTCGACGACAGCCTCACCGCCGCGGCCGGCGGGGATCGCAGCGGCGCACGAAGGGATCCGCGTGCCGTCGTCAAGGACCACCACGCAGCCGCGCACCGCGCGCCCCTCGAGCCACAGCGCGCGCGCCGCCGGCGCGGCGGCGAAGCGCAGGCGCTCGCGCCCCGGTGCGCGGGGTTGGACCTCGCGCACGTCCACCAGCAGCCGGGCCGGCTCGTCGTTCTGCGCGAACCGCAGGAGGTCGAGGCGCGCCTCGCCCGGCGCCGCGCCGCCGACCAAGACGACGCTGCCGCCGCGTCCCCGCAGCACGCAGCGCCCGAGCCGCGCCCGCGCCGACGAAGACGCCGCCGTCGACGAGGCGTCGGGCGCGCACAGGTCCACCGCGCGCTCCGCATCGTCGAGCTGCACGACCCAGGCGTCGGCGGGCGCCGCCAGCTCGAGGCGGAAGGGCTCGGCGGGCAGGCCGTGGCGAACGACGCCGTGCACGGTGATGGCGCCGGCGACCAGCGGCGCAGCAGCGGGCAGCGCGACTGCGCGCCGGACCACCCACGTGCCCACCCGGCCGCCGGCCCGCGTCCACAGCGACAGCGCGCTGGTGGTCTGCGGGCCCGTGGCGGCGACGCAGCGCCCGTCCTCGACCACGCGGGCCCCGCCGTCGAGCACGCACAGCGGCGAGGCCGCGCTGCCCGGCAGCGCCCGCACGTCCACCAGGTGCAGCTTCGGCGACGACGTGCGCGCCCGCTCGGTGGCCACCCGCGCCTCGACGACGCGCTCGACGCGCGCGCCGCTGTCGCCGTCGCCTATGCCGTCGAGGTCGGCCACCTGCTCGGAGAAGTCGATGCTTGCCCGCTCGCCGCGGGGCAGGCCCACCAGCACGCGATCGCCGTCGGTGGCCGGGTCGAACGACGCCGCACCGGGGCACGGCAAGAGCGCCCCGCGCGTGCGCCGGGGCAGACAGCGGGCGGACGGCGCAGTGGCGTACCGACCGCGCGCGGGCACGGCGCCGTCGACGACGGCGTCGTCGTCGGCGACGGGCGGCAACAGGCCGCCGCCGCCGCGCACGTCGCGCTGGCTCACCGCGGCCTTCAGGCTCGCCGGGCGATCCTCGGTCCACGCCAGCACCGTGAAGGGCGCGTCAGAGTCCGCCGGCCACAGCTGCAGCGAGCACCGCTTCGTCGACACGATCCGGTCGAGCAGCGCGCCGCCGACGTCGAAGGCCGCGCACGAGAACTCGTCGGCCGACGTCAGCGTCACGTCGGTGACGCGGCCGCGCTCCGGCGTCACCGTCGCCCGCGCGACCTTGCCCTTCACGCGGAAGGTGTCGCCGTCCTTGAGCACGCCGGTGTCCTTCGCCTCGAGGAACTCGGCCACGAGCGTCGTCGGGCCGGGCTGCAGCACCTCGGCGTCGACATACAGGCGATAGGTCGCGCCCGCCGTCAGCGGCACCGCCAGCGCGCAGTTCCAGTCGTCACCCGACCCGTGGCTCGTCGCCACCAGCGCGCGCTTGTCGTCGAACAGGCGGCAGGCGACGTCGGTGGCGCCGCGCGTGCGCAGCCGCACGAGCCCGCTGCCGGCGACGGCGGGCGCCACGACGTCGACGACGGCGGGCGCCGGCACGGCGAGCGCGACGCCCGGCAGCAGCGCGCGCACGTCGAGCCGCACGTCGTAGCCCACGGCGACGTCGCCGCGCTGCGACTCGGTCTGCAGCAGCCACGTACCCGCCGGCAGGGTGACGACCTCGCCTGACGGGGCCCCCGGCGCGCGGTGCACCGTAGCCCGCAGCAGGTCGGCCCGCGAACGCTCGGCCTGCTGGGCCGCCTGCCACGCGGCGTCGGTCGGGTGGCCGCCGTAGCCCGACGACGCGCTCTCGTCGCCGCCGCCTTCGCCCCATGCACCCCCGCCGCCCTCGCCGGCGTCGCCACCCTCGCCGCCGTCGTAGGAGCCATCGCCCTCGCCGGCGTCGCCACCCTCGCCGGCGTCGCCACCCTCGCCGGCGTCGCCGCCCACGAAGGCGCTGTCGCCCTCGCCGTCGCCGGACGCTCCGCTGCCCTCGTCGACGGGGACCGCGGACACCGCCAGCGACGCGCCGCCGCGCGGCGCGATGGTCGCGAAGACCTCGCCCGGCGCGCCGTCGTCGCCAAGGCGGAACAGCCGGCCAAGGATGCCGTCGCCCAGCGTGACGCCGACGTCCACGGCGCCGGCCAGCGTGAAGCGGAACTCATCGGTGCCGTCGGGCGACAGCACGGCGCGGTAGCTCTTGTTCAGGGCCACGGCGTGTACGACGTCGCCTGTGAGGGTCGGCTCGGTGGGCGGCACGCCGAGGCGCAGCGCGCGCCGGCTCTCGACGGTGAGCGGCAGGACGCTCAGCGTGTAGCGGCCGGCGGGCAGCGGCAGCCCGTCGAACGAGCACTCGTGGGGCACCGCCCGCACCGGCCAGCCGTCGTCGTCGTCGAGCCGGCACGACAGCGACGCGCCCTGCGCGCTGACGCCCCCCTGCAGCGTCGTGTCGCTCTTCAGCGTGACGCGATGCTGCGCCAGCGTCGCCGGCTCGACGCGGACGTAGCGCTCGTCGCCGACCACGATGTCGCCGCCGCTCCACGCCGCGCGTGGCAGGAGCGACAACCCGGCGCGCCCGTGGCTGCTGCCGTTGCGACTGACCTGCACGAGGTACCGGCCGGGCTTCAGGTAGCTCTGCACCAGGCAGTTGTGCCCGCGGCCGTTGGCGTCGCCCTGGAACAGGTCCGCCGACGTCGCCGTGCGCACCGCGCAGCGGGTCGACAACAGGCCCTCAGTCTGCAGGTCATACAGGCCCGCCTGAGCCACCTCGACGACAAACAGCCGCGCGGAGTCGTCGGTCAGGTCGAACCACGCGGTGCGGCCCGCCGGCACCACCGGCAGCTTCGGCGGCGCGGCGGTGTACGGCGGCAGCGGCGCCTGCGACGACGACGACGACGCGCGCGCGACGATGGCGATCGCCAGTCGCGCCGCGTCACGCGCCGAGACCGTCAACGTCGAGGACGACGCGAGCGGGCCGGTCTCGCACGACGGCAGGTCCCGCCCGTCGAGGCTGCAGGCGACGCCGGCGCCGTCGGCGCGCACCGTCACGCTCGCCCCGGCGGCGAGCGGGAGCGCCAGCGCGCGGCCCGGGTCGAGGGGCAAGCTCATCGCCGCGCCGTCCCAAGGGCCGAGCCACGCCCGGGTCGCCCACAGCTGCGCGCCGCCGGGGCCGTTGGTGCGCGCGCGGTAGGTGCCCGGGCCAAGGGGCATGGACGACGCAAGCCAGCAGCCGCTGCGCGGCGCGGCCTCGTCGTCGGTGCCGACCGGCGACGACAGGCCGGTCATCCCGATCCGCAGGGTCTGGATACCGGGGCGACCGCCGTAGAAGCGCACGGCGATGGGGCCTGCGGGCAACACCAGCCGCTGCTTGCACACGCCGTTCTCGCCGCCGCTGACGCGCTCCTCGCCGCCCCGGTCGAGCAGGCGCAGCACCTCGCAGGAGGCGCCGCGGGCGTCGTCGCCGGTGATTGAATAGACGCCGGGCCGGGCGATGTTCAGCCACACCGTGGTGGCGGTGCCGTCGACGTTGAAGCGGCGCTTGAAGGCCTGCGTCCAGCCGACGTCGGGCAGGTCGCGGGCCACGGTGGCCAGCACCTCGCCCTGATCGTCCAGGCGCTCGAGCGCGCAGCCCAGCGGCGCCGCGTCGGCGCGGGCAGGCAGCCCGGCCAGCACGACGTGGTCGAACGCCGACGCCGCCTTGAACGTCGGCGAGGACGCCGACGAGAACGCATCAGGCTCGTCGCCGGTGGGCCCCCACAGCACGCGCGCCACGGTGCCCGGCGGCCCCTCGACCCGCAGCACCGTCGCCTCGGCCGACGTGGTGCCGGCCTTCACGCTGCACGACGGCGACACGGCGTCGGGGGCGACGACGCAGCGGTCGCTGCCGCCGCGCTGCAGGAGCGCGCCGTCGCGCACCACCGACGTCGCCCGCAGCGTCACCGGCGCGGTGCGCGCGCCCTCGAGCTGCAGGAACGCCGCGACGCTGCCCCGCGGCACGCGCACCGTCGTGAACCCCCACGCCGGCACCACCAGCAGCTCGCTGCGCGACGGCTGGGCCGCCGGCGCGTCCCAGCCGACGAACACCGTGTCGTCGTCGTTGCCCACCGAGAAGCGCTGCGGCTGCGTGCCGTAGACGACGACGGCGTAGTCGCCCGGATCGAGCACGGCCTTCAGCGTGTGCCACCACACCGGGCGGCCGGACAGCGGCCGCTCCACCGACGACGTCGGCTGCTCAGCGACCAACCATTGCCCGTCGCGCCACAACCCGATCCGTCCCGCGGTGCGGCCGGCGACCTCGACCACGACCTCCTGCCGCTCGTTGAGCCGCAACCAGCGCGTCACCTGTCGTCCCGACGGCAAGCTCGCGACGCTGCTGCGGCCGGACAACAGCTGCATCGGCGCGTCGACGTCGACGAACGGCGCCGTCGACAGGCGCGCCTTCGACGGCTTCGCCGCTGTCTTCTTCGGGCCGGCGCCCGGTGGCGCCGGCGGCGACGACAGCCGCACCTTGTACAAGCCGTCGTCGAGCAGGACGTCGAGCGCGCAGCTGTCCTCGCCGACGACGCCGCTGGTGGCGAACGGCCCGCGCAGGTGGTCGACCAGCGTGCATGCCGTACCGGCCGGTGAGTCGGCGGTCAGGCGCACCATGCCGCTGCCCGTGACCCTCAAGACGGCGTCCTGCGCGCCGACGGCGTCGACGGCGTCCTTCGACAGCGTGGCGCCGACGCCGGCGGCGAGAGGCAACGACAGGGCGAGCGCGACTATCCCGTGGGGCATGCCCCCTCCGACAACACCGCAGCGACGCGGCAACCCGGATCCTGCGGCGGCGCTGGAATCGTTCAGCCTGCCTCAGGCTCCTCGACGGCGCACGATACAGCGGGCCCTGGAGAACCGCCCTCTTCAGATAACAATGCCCGGCGCGGTGGAGCAAACGGCACGGACCCGGCCCGACCGGCGGCGAGACGTGTGCTTGTCGGCCCGCCCGGCGGTGCATCCAATGCAAGGACACCCGGTCCGCGGCCAGGCCCGGACCTTGACCCCGTCGGCGCGAACGCCCGACGAGCAGGAGAGCGAACATGTACCCAGGGTTTTTGCACTGGTGGAAGGAAGGCCAGCGTCAGGCTGGCCGTTGCGACTCGCGCGCCGGCTGCGGCGTGGGCGAAGGCGTTCCCCGGCACCACGACCGCGGCCACGACGGCCACGATGCGCACGAGGTCTGGGCATCGGGGGACGACGGCGGCGGCGGCTTCGGCGTGCGGCGCCCGCTGCGGTTCATGTCCTGGAAGCTCGAGCTGAACGAGACCCAGGTCGAACAGCTCGCGTCGATCCTTGCCGACCTGAAGACCGAGCGGGCCCAGGCCGCCGTCGACCACCGCCGCAGCGTCGGCCTGTTCGCCGACGCCCTCGAGGGCGACGTCTTCGACGGCGACAAGGCGGCCCACGGCGCCGAGGGCCGCGTGCAGACCGCCGCAAAGCTGAAGGCCGCGGTGCTCGTGGCGCTGACGCGCACCCACGCGATGCTCGACCCCGAGCAACGCAAAGCGTTGGCGTACCTGCTGCGCTCCGGTCAGCTCACGATCTGACCAGCCACGACAAAGAGCACGAGCGCCGGCGGCGCCCCTGCGCCGCCGGTGCTCTTTCACGGCAGCTGCTGGTCGACGAAGCCGCCACGGTCGCCAGCGTCCGGACGAGACAAGACGAGAAGACAAGAGACGAGCCGGCGCGGCCGGGAGGCGCGACGACGACGCGGCCTGCCGAGCCGTGTCGTCGTCGTGCCTTGCGGGGGTGCGCGCCGGTCGCCGCGGTTACGGCAGGACGCCCAGAGTGCCGAGGAACGCGCGCTGCTCGACGATGGCGAGGTCGGCGAAGCGCTGCGCGTCCAGCGTCGCCCGCGCCCCGTCGGCGCCGAGCCGCTGCTCGAGGGCGGCGACGCCCTGCCGAATCTCGTAGGCCAGGGTCGACGTCGGCACGTCGACGGCGCGGCGCGGGACGAAGACGCGATCGAAGACCTTGCCGTCGGTGACGAACTGCACGAGCTCTGGGCTCGCACCGGCGGCGCCGCGCGACGACAGGATGTTGGCGTCGGCGACGAGGCTGCCAGCGACGTCGACCTCGGCGCGTACGGCCCCCGCGGGCAATGGGCTGCCGCGCTCGACGAAGAGGTCGAGCAGCTCGTCGGGGCGGGCCTTCTCGGCGCGACCGGCGCCTTGCACGACGGCGTAGGTCCCCGACTTCGAATCGAAGCGCGCGATCCCCGGGCGAGCGAGCCCCGTCAGGTCCACCGAGCCCTCGGCGGTCTGGCGGGTGACGAGCGCGGCGTAGTCGCCGGCGGAGCGCAGCGGCGGAAACGGCGACGTCGTGGTGATCGCCCGCGCCGCAGCGGGGGCGATCACCACGACGTCGTCGACGACCGGAGCGGCGGTGCGGGCCGCGGTCGTCGCCGGGGTCAGCCCACGCGCGACGCGACCGGCGCCGGCGGCGACCGGCGCCGCGCGACCACTGCGGCTCACCGCGCCGACGGCGGCCCCCACCGGGACGAGGTTGGCGACGACGCCGCCGACGAAGCGGGCGGGGTCACGCTGCCAGCTCTGCACGACCTGATCGCGCACGGCACCCACGGCGGCGCCGGGGTTGGCGGCAAGGGCGCTCACCGTGCGGCCGGCGGCGGCGCGCTGCGACGAATCGGCCAGCTGCAAAGCGCCGCCGGCGAGCTCCATCGTGCCCGTCACGAGGCTGGTGACGCCGTGGCCAAAGCCGGAGCCGGCCCGGGCGAGGTCGTGGCGGCCGAGGGCGCGCTCGGAGCGGTCCATCTGCGCGACGAAGAAGCGGTCGAGGCCCTGCGCCGTGCCGCTCAGCTGTCGCCCCCACTGCGCGACGGTCTGCAGCGGACCGGCCGGTCGCGACGACGCCGGTTCTGGCAAGGCCGGCGCCCGGGGACGCGCGGGCGTGGTGGCCCGGCGCACGCCGTCGAACCCATCGGTGGTTGCCGCCGGCCGACGCAGCGGCGCCGTGATGGTTTGCGTGACGGCGTGCGCGGCGCCCCGCAGCGCGGTGGGGATCTGCTGAGCCTGTCTCTGCACCGCCCGTCCGACGTTCTGGACGTCGCGGGTGAGTCTTTCCAGGAAGTTCATGGCGGTATCCTCGGTGTGTGTATCGGTGGGATGTGCGGCGGGAACCCTGCCGGATGATGACCGGCGTCACGGCGCCCTGCGGACGCGCGCGCAGCGATCAGCCCGCAACAAGCCGGCGCACGACGAGGGCCAGGAACAGGTCGGCGCGCATCGCGTGGATCGACAGCGGCGCGTCGACGACATGGCGCACGCGGGGCGCATGCGGCCCCAGCCACGCGCGGACGTCGTCGACGGAGAACGCCATGCGCGGCAGCGGCGGCAGCCCCAGCGAGGGCCCCACGGCGCGGCGCAGGACGTCGAGGTGCTCGAGATCGACGACGCGCGTGGACTCGTCGAAGCCAAGCAGGTCGACGACCCGCGCGATGGTGGGCTGCAGGCCGACGCGGGCGGCGACGTCCTCGAGGTGGCCGTAGTGGATGCTGTGCTCGACGTGACCGCCGAGCGCGACGCGCACCGGTCCTCGCGTACGCGAGCCGTACTCGGTGACGACAGCGACGCCGTCTTTGGCGAGGAGCTGCGGCAGGCGCTCGACCAGCGCGATGGCGCCGGTGTTGATCAGGGTGGCGTGGGGCAGCCCGGCCAGGGACAGCCCGTGGCGGCGCACGCAGGCGGCCGCCTCGCCGTGGTCGGTGGACACGTCGTCGCGGTACAGCGGCCGTACCGGCAGGTCGGCGATCACCTCGTTGCTGATCACGACATCGACCGCGCGGTCGGGCTGCCATGCAAGCAGGTCGCCGAGCACGAACCGGCAGCGGTCGCCGTGGGGCGCGCAGCGTCGTCGCTGTGACTGCTGCAGCGCTGGCGACAGGTCGACGAGCGTGTACGTCGACGACGCGTACAGCGCTGGCGTCCGCTCCTGCAGCCGCGCGAGGAAGTCGTGGGCGAAGCGCCCGGTGCCACAGCCGAGCTCGGCGAATTGCACGGCGGCGCCAGGGCGCCCCGGCACGAGCAGGTCGGGCCGCAGCTCGTCGAGGACATGGTCGCAGAACGCGGCGCCGTAGTGCCGGCCGGCCAGCGCGGCGGTGGGGCGCGCGAACAGGTGGGCCAGCGTGGTCTCGACGTCGTCGAAGTTGACGTCGGCGTCGGCGATCACGTCCTGGTGGAACGCCTCGGTGTCCTGCGGCGCCGCCATCGCCTCGGTGGCCGACAGGAACTCGAGGGTGAACCGGCGGTCGGCAGCGAAGGCGTGCAGCGCGGCGAGCTCGTCGTCGACGGCGTCGTCGCGGACGACGTCGGGGACCACCGCGCGCAGCCGCGCGATGAGATCGCGACGGGTCGCCTCATCGTGGGCGCCGCCGCCCCGCCCGTCTTTAGCTCCGCCCTGCGGCGCAAGGCACAGGGAGCACAGCGCCGGGATGTCGGCCGCGTCGACGTCCCATGCCTGCGGCGGCGTCAGGCTGTCGCGCGCCTCGAACAACGTCGCGCCGCACGCGGGTTCGTGGGTCGCCCCAAGCAGGACGACGGCGCCGCGCTTCAGCCGCGGCGTCACCCGAACCGCCGGAGCACCGCGAAGCGTCCCCGCTGCCGCGCGCCGTGCCACAGCGCGACCAGCGCGACCCACGACGGCGCCAGCGACGCCGCGTCGGTCGCCGCGCAGCCGGCCCCCGCGGCGGACGGCGGACCCGCCTGGCCCCGGTCGGGGGCGTCGTCGTCCCCGGCGGGCGGACCCACGGGCGGCGGTGCGACGACGAGCACCGTGGTGCACCATGCGCCGCCGCTGCCGCCGTCGGCGTCGTCGAGCACGAAGGCGTGCCGCCCTTGCCGCAGCGCGAAGCACAGCTGGCGCGGCCCCGGGGCCATCGGCGCCCGCAACCGCAGGGCGAGCGCCGTCGCCTCGCCCGGCGCCACCGGCCCGGCCACGCGGCCAGCGACGGCGCAGTCGTCGCCGTCGACGTCGACGTCACCTGCCACCGCCACCGCCGACGACCACGACGCGTCGCAGAAGGCGCGCGCCTCGCCGGCGGCGGCGGGGCCCCACACCACGTCCGACGACCACGCGACGCTGCCGCGGTTGACGAGCCCGATCCCCGCGTCGACCACCGCGCCCGCCTCGACGATCGTCGGCCACGCCGCCGCGCCGCGCGCCGCGTCGACCACCGCCCACAGCGGCCGCGGGACGTCGATCAAGAACACCGCGTCGTCGTCGCCGCGGGCCAGGTACGGCGCCGCCGGCCACGGCGCACCGCGCGACAGCGCCGTCGCCATCGCATCCTCCATCGGCTCGATCGGCCGCGCGTCGAAGCCCCAGGCGACCAGGACCGCCGTGTCGTCGACGACACGGAGCACGTCGCCGTCGCGCACGAAGGTCGCGTCGCCGTGGGCGACGACGATCGGCGCGGTCAGCGGCTCGCCGGCGGTCAGCGCCATGACCTCGGCGACGCGCGTGGCCACGACGTCGTCGGCCGACCACCCCCACGCCGCGAGGACGTCTTCGCCGACGAGCCGGCGCGCGCTGCCGGCCACGTGCACAGGCAACGCGGGCGGAGCGCAGCGCCGGTCCTGCGGCGCTCCCGTCCACAAGGCCGTGCGACCGGCGGCGTCGACGCCGTATGCATCGACGGGGTGCGCGACGTCGTCCTTGAGCGCGGCGGGCACGGCGACGACGAAGCCGTGGGCGCAGGGCTGACTGGCCCCCGCGCAGTCGGTCGCGCGGACGACGTCGGCGACGACCTCGCGCTCCACCGACGCGGCCGCGCCGGTGGGACCGCCGAAGCTCACCCGCGCCGCGATCGCGGCGGTGGCGTCGTCGGGCTCGAGCGCCGCGCCGGTGACCGTGTCGCAGCCGACGACGTCGACGACGCCGGTCGGCAGCCGATCGCAGGTCAGGTGGTCCATGATGTAGGCGTAGGGGTCGGCGGTGGTGCCGGTGAAGTAGCCGTCGCGCCGACGCGACAGCGTCAGGTGCAGGTGCGCGCCGCTCTGGCAGGTGCCTGTGGCACCCACCCTGCCCACGTGCTGTCCGCGGGTGACGCGGTCCCCCAGCGAAAGCGAGCTCTGCGTCTGCATGTGCGCATAACCCGAGCACACCCCGTCGGCGTGCTGCACGACCACGACGTTGCCGAGACAGCCGGTGCTCGTCTTCACGACCACGGTGCCGTCGGCGACGGCCGGGATGTTCGTGCCAGCGGCCTGCGGGGAGTCGACGCCGCGGTGCGGGTTCGTGCGCCCGCAGCACGTCGAGCCCCAGCCGTCGGCGAGGTCAGGATTCGCGAACGGCAGGCGGTCGCACACCGGGTCCGGCAGGGTGGCGCCCGCCGCCCAGAACGCCACGAGCGTGCCAACGATGACGAGGGCCAGCGTGCGCGCTGCGGACATGCCGCGAGCGTAGGCCACGGCGACGTGCGCCGGCGAGCGGCCGCGACGGCTGCCCGCGCGTGCGGGGCGACCGCGTCATCGCCGGGCGGGTCAGCGCGCGGTGCGGTCGACGAAGGCGGCGACGCGATCGATGGCGTCCTGCGCGCGCGGCGACCACGGCGCGAACATCGGCCAGACGTGGATCTCGTCGGGCTCGACGTGCAGCGTGACGTCGACGCCGGCCTCCTTCGCGCGCGCCGCGACGAGCACGCCGTCGTCGCGCAGGCGCTCGGCGCCGCCGACCAGCACCAAGAGCGGCGGCAGCCCACGCAGGTCGGCGTGCAGCGGCGAGACCCGCGGGTCCGTCAGCGGCAGCGCGCCGGCGTAGGCGCGCGCGTAGGTCACGAGGCGCTCGGGCTCGGGCAGGTAGTCGAGCCCGTGGGCGCCGTGGCTCGGCTGGCCGCCGGTCAGGTCCGTCCACGGCGACAGCGGCACGGCGCCGGCGAGCGTGGGCAGGCCCGCGTCGCGCGCGGCCACCAGCGTCGCGAGCGTCAGCCCGCCGCCCGCCGAGTCGCCGGCGAGCCACAGCCGCTCGGGCGCGACGCCGTCGGCGAGCAGCGCGCGCAGCACCGCGAGCGCGTCGTCGATGGCCGCCGGACAGGGGTGCTCGGGCGCGAGCCGGTAGTCGACGGCGACGACGCGCGCGCCGAGGGTCCGCGTCAGCGCGCCGAGGATCGGGCGGTGCGACCACGGCGAGCCGGTGCAGTAGCCGCCGCCGTGCAGGTAGACGAGCACGCGCTCGTCGCGCGCGCCCGCCGACGACGACGGCGACGCGGACTGCGACGACGGCGACGCGCGCGTGTGCTCGACGCAGCGGACGCCGCCATAGGCGCGCTCCGTCGTCTGCACGCCGCGCAGCGCGCCAAGGGCGGGTACCTCGTCGAGACTGCGGCGGGCGTCGGAGAACGACATCGGCAGCGCGAAGCGCCAGCGGACGTAGCCCACGGCGAGCTCGTAGGCGAGCGGCCACGACGGACGCGCCGGCCCGTGCCGCAGACGCCGGACGAGCAGCCCGCCGACGTGACCGGTCGCTCGCACTCCGAGCTTGATCCTGGTTTGCATGCCTTCGACCTCGGGTCGGTCGTAGCGCATTCAGCCAAGTGCGTCGTCGATGGCCGCGGCGATGGTGGCGTGGTTGCGTGCCTCGAACAGCTCGAGGTGCAGCCCGTCGAGGACGACGTTGTCGATGGGGCGCTTGAGCCAACCGCCCCAGCCGAGCAGCGGGTCGTCCATCCGTTGCCCCACCCACTGGATGGGCGTCGACGCTGTGAACAACGTCACCGGCACGTCGATGGCAGTCCGTGGCCACCACGCCTCGTTGGCGAGCGCCGCGGTGCCCCACAGCTGCTCCAGCTGCGGACGCAGCGTCGGGTCGACGTCGGGCATCTCGTCGACGAAGGCCGCCGCGTCCCCGCGGGCGAAGGCGACCTTGTTGCGGATGCTCGTGACGCGGTCCTTGACGTAGGCAACCTTGCCGGCGCGGTCGGCGCGCAGGAACGTCGTCGCGTGCAGCCAGGCGCGCTCGGCGAGCGGCAGCTTCTTCGGGTAGCCCGGCGCCATGGCGTCGAAGAGAAACAGGCGGGCCGGCTTCTGTCCCCGGTCGGCCAGCTGCACCGCCATCTCGAACGCGACGCGCGCGCCCATCGAGTAGCCGGCCAGCGCGAACTCGCTGATCCCCGCCGCCGCCAGCGCCTCCAGGTTCTTGTCCGCCATCGCCGCCAACGTCGACAACGGCACCTCGCCGCGCTCGGCGCCCCACGCCCGCAGGCCGACGGCGCGGTACCGCAACCGCTCGGCGATCCCGGTGAACGTGAACACGTGGCCGCCGATCCCCGGCAGGAACACCACCACCGGCCCCTTCGCCCGCTGCGCCGGCTCCTGCAGCGGGATCACGAGCCGCGCCGCCGGGTTCGACGCCGGCGCCGTGGTCGCAGTCGTTGTCGACGAGGACGACGTCGGCTCCAGCGCCTCCGCCAGCCCGCGCACGGTGCGCGCGGTCATCAGCGACGACAGCGGCACGTCGCGGCCGAGCGCCTGCTTCAGGCGCGCGACGACGATGGCCGCCTTCAGCGAGTGGCCGCCGTAGGCGAAGAAGCTGCGCGTGGCTGAGATGGGCGACGTCGACAGCACGTCGGCCCAGATCGCGGCGATGGTCGCCTCGAGGCCCGGGCGCGGCGCCACGACCTCTTCGATGGTGGCCTGCGGCTCGGGCAGCTTCTTCTTGTCGATCTTGTCGCTGCCGCTCTTGGGCAACACCGGCAGCGCGACGAGGGACGACGGGATCATCGTCACCGGCAGCTTGTCGGCGAGCAGCGCCAGCGCCTGGGTCTCGGTGTGCACCGCCGGCGCGATGTAGCCCACCAGACGCCCGCCCCGCACGACGGCGGCGACCTCGAGCACGCCGGGCAGCTGCGCCAGGCCGGCCTCGACCTCGCCGAGCTCGATGCGCACGCCGCGCACCTTCACTTGATCGTCCTTGCGCGCCAGCCACTCCATGTTGCCGTCGTCGTGCATCCGCACGACGTCGCCGGTGCGGTAGGCGCGCTCGCCCGGCACGCACAGGTCGGGCACGAAGACCTTCGCCGTCTGCTCGGCCATCTTCAGGTAGCCATCGGCGACGCCGCGGCCGCTGACGACGAGCTCGCCCGGCTCGCCGGCGGGCGCCGGCTGGTCGAAGGCGTCGAGCACGTGGCAGGTGACGTGGGGCGCCGACGTACCGATCAGGATCGTCGTCGGCAGCGGGTCGAGCGGCACGTCCCACGCCGTCGCATACACCGTCGACTCCGTCGGCCCGTACTCGTTGACGAAGCGCGCGTGCGGCGCCTGCTCCTTGTGCTTCTTCACGAGCGGCGCCGTCAGCGCCTCGCCGCCGACGATCACGAACTTCAGGTCGTTGAGCGGCTGCGTGTCGCTCTCGAGCACCGCCGACCACAGCGTCGGCACCGCCGACGTGTTCGTGATCCTCCGATCGCGCAGCAGCCGCCGCACGAGCGCCGGGTCCTTGCGCTGCTCCTCGTCCAGCAGGTGCAGCGTGCCGCCCGTGGTCAGCGTCCACAGCAGCGGCTCGATGGAGCCGTCGAAGTAGAACGGCGCGAAGTTCAGGCACGAGTGCACCAGCGGAAAGTCGAGCCCGTGCCGCCCCTGCACCTGCGACACCACGGAGTCGTGCGACAGGATCACGCCCTTGGGCTTGCCGGTGCTGCCCGACGTGAAGATCGCGTAGACGGGGTCGGCAGGCACCGGCTTCGGCAGCGCGACGTCGCCGTCGACGGGGCGCTCGAGCATCGCGCGCACGTCGTCGTCGGTGAGCACGAGGGCGGCGTCGCAGGCCTCGACGATGGAGGCGAAGCGCGCCGCCGGCGACGTGATGTCGGTGGGCACCCACGCGCCGCCGGCGAAGACGACGCCGACGATGGCCTGCAGCACGTGCAGCGGGTCGTGCAGCTGGAAGACGACGTAGCGGCCGGGGCCGACGCCGCGCTGCACGAGGTGCCGCGCGAGGTGCTTGCCACGACGCAACAGCTCGCGCCGCCCGATCACGCGGTCGTCGTGCACCAGCGCCGGCCGCGGGTTGACGGCGTCGTCGACGTCGAAGTCGGCAACAAGCAGCGCGTCGAGGGTGCCGCCCACCACCGGCGTGCGGCTTGCGGCGGCGCCCTGCGCGCGGGTGATCGCCGCGCGATCCTCGTCGACGAGGCGCGGCAGCCGGGCGAACGAGGTGGACGGATCGGCGAGGGCGGCGTCAAGCATGCCCAGCAGTCGTCGCCCCATGCGGCCTGCGGCGTCGGCGGCGAAGACGTCAGCGTCGAGGTGAACCAGCAGCTGCGGCGTCGTGTCGGCGGCGTTCACCGACAGCGCCGTGCGCGTGCCGGTGCCGCCGTGGAAGACGCGCTCGCTGTGCACGACGAGGCCGTCGAGGTCGTCGTCCCACGCCTTGACCGGCAGGTAGTTGAGCAGCGTGCCGACGCTCGGCGCGTCGTCGCCGAGCTGCCCCAGATCCTCGAGCACGAACTCCGGGTGGGCCAGGCCCTCGCGCACTGCGGCGCGGGCCTTGCCGACGACGTCGACGAACGAGCTGTGCTCGTCCAGACGGGCGAACAGCAGGTTCGAGCGCATCGTGCAGCCGATGCTGCGCTCGTCGAGCCCGTCGGCGTCCTTGTCGACGCTGCGGTTGGCGCTGGTGGTCGCCGTCAGCACGTCGCGGCTGCCGGTGGCCCGCGCCACCTCGGCCATCAACAGCGCCAGCCACACGTGCACCGGGCGCGCGCCGACGCTGGACGCAAACGCCTCTGTGCGCTCGAGCAGCGGGCGCGGGATGGGCACAAACGCCTCGTGACCGCGCCCGCTCGACGCCGCCGGCGGCGTCTTTGGCGTCGGGTACGGCAGCGGGCTCGCGTCTTTGAAGCGCTCGGCGAAGAAGGCGCGGTCGGCGTCGACCTTCTTCGGATCGGGCGGCGGCGCGGCCTTGCGCTCGGCGAGCCAGCGCTCGGCGTCCCACGCGGGTGGCCGGCCGCGCAGCGCGGCGCCGAAGGCCCGCGGCAGGGCGCTGGCGAAGCTCCAGCCGTCGACCATCGCATGGTGCGTGCCGACGACGAACATCGCCTTGTCGGGCGACAAGCGCAGCAGACGCCCCCGCAGCAGCGCGTCTTCGCCGTGGGCGAACGGCGCCCGCACGACGTCGGCGTAGGCGCGCTCGACGTCGGCGTCGGTGGCGTGGTCGACGACCTGCAGCTTGCCGGGGTCGCCGAGCCGCCCCCAGAATTCGCCGTCGTGCTCGACGATGCGCGTGCGCAGCGCCGGCGCGAGCGCCAGCGCCGCGAACGCCTGACGCCACGCATCGACATCGAGAGCCCCTTGCACGTCGACGCGGACGCCGAGGTTGGCCACGCGGGCGCCCGAAAACAGGTGCTCCCACAGCCAGAAGCGGCGCTCGGTCAACGTCAGCGGGAAGAGCGATCCGGTCATGGCGTCGTCGTCGTGGGTGGCTCGGGGGACGGAAACGGCGGCCTCGTCACACGCGGCCGTTCTTGACGTCGTTGACGCGTACCGCGTTCAGGAAGCGCGTGCACTTGTCGAGGTTCTTGATGAGCGGCCCGCCGGGGATGCGGTCGCTCACGCCCGTCTCGACGTCGACGCCGAAGGGCTTGACGTGCTCGATGGCGGCGCCGACGTTGTCGACGGTGAGCCCGCCGGCAAGGAACACCGGCAGCGGCGACAGCGCCACGACGTCGCGGCAGTGGTCGAGGTCGGCGAGCTTGCCGGTGCCGCCGGCGCGGAACGAGTCGAGCAGGATGGCATCGGCGACGTCCTTGTAGCGGTCGAGGAAGGCGCGGTCGTCGACGACGTTCTCGGTCGACTGCGCCGACATGACCTTCAGGATCTTCACGTCGCCGATGGTCTGACGGAACGCGCGGACCTCGGCGGGGGTCCAGTCGGGATACAGCTGCACCGAGTCCCACTCGAGCTTCGCCATGACCTTCTGCTCGAGGACGTCGCGGTCGAGGTCCGTCAGCAGCGTGCGGTTCGCGGCCGCCGGCAGGTGGGCGAAGATCGTGGCGAACAGCTGGACTTTGTAGTCGACGTCGTGGTGCTTGAAGATGTGAAAGCCCAGCGCGTCGGCGCCGGCCAGCGTCGCCGGATACGCGGCGTCGAGGGACTCGAACTCGCACAGCTTGACGCGGGTGCGCCGGCTGCCGGCGTTCCACAGCGAGTGGTTGCGGGCCATGGCCTCAGGCTCCCTTCGGCGACGTGGCCGACGACGACGACGACGACGCCGGCAGAGGCAGCGCGGCGAAGATCTCCTGCAGGTACGCCTTCGCCGTGGCGGCGCCGTTCTCGATCTGGCGCAAGAACTCGGTGCCGATGATCACACCGTCGAGCCCCCGCACGCGAGCCAGCGTGCGCACGTGGTCGGCGGTGCGGACGCCGAAGCCGGCGGCGACGACGATGTCGGGCCGGAACGAGCGCGCGCGGGCGATGCAGTCGGCGAGCTTGTCGTTGTCGAACAGGTCGGCGCCGGTCATCTCGGCGGACATCAGGTAGACGAGGCCGCCGGGGCGGACGTTCTGCATGATCTCGCCGATGCGCTCCGTCGTGTGCCACGGGCCGATGCACTGCACGAGCTCGATGCCGTGCTTGTTCGCGATGTCGACGTAGGGCTTCTCGTTCGGCTCGCTCCACTCGAGGATCATGCCGTCGAAGATGCCGCTGGCGCGCTGGCACACGCCCTCGAAGCCCATCTCGTCGGACGTCGACTGGTACAGCACGCACAGCGACGGCTTGGTCCAGCGCTCGTAGACCATCGCCTCGGTGGCGTTCTTCGTCGCCGCCGTGTGCGCCGCGCGGATGGTGGCGTTGGCGTGGTCCGAGAACCCCTTCGACACCGGGACGGTGTTCTCGATGATCGACACGGCGTCGGTCCGCTGCATCCAGCCGATGATCTCGTTCGAGTCGGCCGCCGACGGGAAGCCGGGGATGGTATAGACGATCAGGCCCAGACGGCCCTCTTTCTTTGCCTTGTGAAACGGCTCGGACAGGTTCACTTCGTGCTCCGTCGAAAGGTCGATGTTCCGGACAGGGGGAGGATGGGCGCGTCGCCGGGCGACGGTCAGGGTTGGCGGACGGCGAACGCGGTGGGCGGCAGGCAGGACGGCACGTTCCAGCGGGCGATGAAGTCGCTGGCGTCCTTCCAGGCGGGGATCGGCTCTTCGAGGTACCAGCCGGTCATCGGCCCCACGGCGACGTCGCCGGCGTAGTGGTACAGCTCGCGCATGAAGCGGGCGGCGCACAAGAACGAGATCGGGTCGCCGAGCCGCAGGAAGACGCGTCCTCCCGGCTGGTCCATCTTCGTCACCAGCTGCACCGGCTTCATCAAGCACTCGACGGTATCGATCATCGCGACGATCTCGTTGACCGACGAGGTCGTGCCGTCTAGCTTCTTCCACTGGTTCATGAACCCGGAGATGTAGGGGTTCTTGCTGCCAAGGAAAAACACCGCGTTGTCGCGCTCGAGGAAGCCGGTGTCGTGCAGGGTCTGGATGAGCGTGCCGTACAAGCCGACGTCGAGCAGCGTGCCGGACTGCATGGGTCGCAGCGGCTCGACGACGCAGCCCACGCAGTCGCCGGTGGTGACGAGCGGCGGCTGGCGCTGCTGGCGCAGCGGGCGCGTGTAGATCAGGTGGCGCAGCGTCGGGCGGTGGGCGGCGTCGCGCTGCAGAGCGAGGAACGCCGGCCAGAAGCACAGGCCGTCGCGCAGGAACAGGTAGACGTCGGGGCTCTTGCGATCGGTGGCGCTCTCTATGGCGGTGCGCGCGTAGTGGTGCAGGAGCGGCAGCAGGTAGCGGGTGCGCTCGACGTACTTGTCGGTGATCACCTGCAGGAAATCCATCGGCAGCAATTCACGGTCTTCGTCGGCGAGGATGCGCGCGAACAAGGTCGCGGTGACGACGCATCCCTCTTCGTCGTCCTCGTCGAGCAGGCACCAGGCGAGGTCGCTCAGCAGCGCGCGCACCGTGAAGCGGCGACGCATGCCGTCGGGGTCCCACGGACCGACGCCGAGGAAACGGCAGCAGTGCTCGAGGAACGCCCGCCCCGACAGGTGGAAGCCCCCCTGCAGCGCCGCCAACGTCGCCGGCAGCGTCTGCTCGACGGGGAACAGCGGCGGACGGCGGGCGCGGCCGTACTCGATGGCGCGGGCCGCCTCCTCGTCGGAGATCAAGCGATGCAGCGCCAACACCCGCGGCGCCGCGTCGGACATGCCGGGGGCACGGTCGCCGGACAGTTTCGGGACGATCGGGCTCACGGTCGGGGACTTTCCCACGGACCATGAAAGCGTCGCCATGTGTCGCACAGACCGACACGCCCCGCAGGCGCCGGTCCGCCCGCCCGCTCCAGCGGACCGGGCTGGACGTGGTCTGGCCTACCAGCGCCGCTCGGTGCCGAAGCCCAGCGCCGGCCCGGCGACGACCTCCTTCACGTCGGAGCGATCGTCAGGGTTCAGAGCGTCGGTGCGCTCCGCCCCGCGGCCGTCGAAGACGCCGGCGGTCTTGGCGTGCAGCTGGCGCCCGCCACCGAGCTCCCAGATGCGCACGTCGCCGCGCAGCAGCCGTCCGCACAGGTGGCGGGCGGCGACGGCGGCCAGCGGCACGTCGGACACGCCGGCGGGAAGCACCTCGACAACGACGACGCGCCGCGCAGCCGCCGCCAGCGCGCGCGGCGGTGGACGCGCATCGTCAGCGGCAGGCGCCGCCGCCACGACAGATGCAGCGTCGGGTTGAACACGGCGACCTGACCACCGACGACCGCCAGCGCCGTCGTCGCTGGAACCACGTCCAGCGAGCCGAGGTAGTCGACGAGCAGCCGCACGTCGGCGCTACGGGCGGCGGCGCGGGGCAGCGCGTCGAGCACCGTCAGGCCAAGGGCGTCGGGCAAAAGACGTACGGCTCGAGCCAGGCGCGGGTCGTCGCCCGCTCGATGGCGCCGAGCGTCGCGCCGAAGGCGTCGTCACCGCCGACGAACCGGGTCACCTCGTTGCGGTCGGAGCCGCCGCCCAGCCGCAGCAGGCGGCCCACCGAGCGTCGCCACGACAACAGCGCCGCCGGGCGGGGACCGACCTGCTCAGGGGGGGCCGCGGGCATGACCATGGGAGCGTCGACACGTCGGGCGGCAACGTGATCCGGCGGCGCCGTCGTCGGTCTCAGGCGCGCAGGGCCTGCTCGAGGGCGGCCTTCGCGTCGGTCTTGTCGTCGCGGTACTTCACAATCAAGGGCGCGCTGAGCTGCAGCCCGCGCTCCTTCGCCCACGCCGACGACGCCGGCCGGCTGCCAGGCACGACGACAGCGCCGGCGGGGATGACCAGGGGGCTGTCGCCGGTGGCGGCGATCTCGCGCTCGTGCACCAGATCGAAGACGCGGGTGCTGCGGGTGAGCACGACGCCGGCGCCGAGCACGGTGCGGGCCTTGACGATCGTGCCTTCGTAGACGCCGCAGTTGCCGCCGACGAGCACGTCGTCCTCGACAATCACCGGCAGGGCCCCCACCGGCTCGAGCACGCCGCCCACCTGAGCCGCCGCCGACAGGTGCACGCGCTTGCCCACCTGCGCGCAGCTGCCCACCAGCGCGTTGGTGCGG
>Ga0194129_10003687_pt1 | contig 21140 bp, 18 predicted proteins | sample TA2KigCa35mmetaG_FD_150862 | JGI IMG/M metagenome (GOLD analysis project Ga0194129, IMG submission 150862) | Freshwater microbial communities from Lake Tanganyika, Tanzania - TA2015038 Kigoma Deep Cast 35m | ecosystem: Environmental > Aquatic > Freshwater > Lake | place: Tanzania: Lake...
GTGATCCCACCCTCGGCTCGATCATCCTGGCTGCGTTCGCGGCCAAGATCCTCATGGCCTTCGTGCGGTACCAACTGGCGTACTCGCTGCAGGGGGGCCGGACCGATGCCACCGTGTACGACCTCGCCGGGCGGGCCCTGGTCCCACAGCTCCGGCAGTTCGACTTCAGCATCGCGACGGGTCGCTTGATCGGCACGGGGTTCGTCAACTTCCTCACCGGCATGGTGTACTCGCTGTTCGGCACCGGGCGGATGGTCGGCTTCATGGTGTTCGCCTGGATCAGCTTCCTCGGTTTCCTCCTGCTCGCCCGGGCCTTCCGCCTCGGCATTCCCGACGGCGACGCCCGTCGCTACACGATCGCCGTGCTGTTCCTGCCGTCGCTCCTGTTCTGGCCCGCCATCATCGGCAAGGAAGCCTGGATGATGTTGGGCATCGGACTGGCCTCCTACGGGATCGCTGCGCTGTTCCGCGGCCGCAGCACCGGGGTCGTGCCGTTCGCGGCCGGCATCGGGGCCATGCTGATGGTCCGGCCCCACATGGCGCTCCTCGTCCTCGCCGCGTTGCTCACCGCCGTGGTCGTCCGACGTGCGCCGTCCCGTTCGTACGCGACGCCCGTGATCCGCCTCCTCACGGTGGCGGTTGCGATGCTCATCGGCGTCTTCCTCGCGTCGCAGACCGCGTCCTTCTTCGAGCGCACGGCGGCGATCGAGGGGGGGAGCGTGACCGCCGCGCTCTCGCAGACCGTGGAGAAGAGCGCGATCGAGACCGCCGAGGCCGGCTCGTCCTTCTCGCCGGTCACGGTCAACTCGCCGCTCGGCATGGGTCCGGCGTTCGTCACCGTGCTGTTCCGGCCGTTCCCGTTCGAGGTCAGCGACGTCACCGGACTCGCAGCGGCGTTCGAGGGGCTGTTCCTCATCGGGTTGCTCGTGTTGTCGCGGAACCGGATCCGCTCGGTCCCCCGCCTCCTGCGCACGACCCCGTACCTCACGTACTCCCTCATGTACCTGGTCGTGTTCGTCTTTGCCTTCTCCAGCTTCTCCAACTTCGGGATCCTCTCCCGGCAGCGGGTCCAGGCGATCCCCTTCCTCCTCGTGCTCATCGCGCTCCCCCGGTTCCGTGATCTCGTCCGCGAAGCGGATGCGCCGGTGGACACTGCTCCGGAGCCCGCGCCGGAGCCCACCCCGGCGATCGGGACCTCGCGGCGGCGGGCGATCACCGCTCGCGGCACCGGCCGGGCGACCCTGCCCCCGGTGTCCTCCGGTCCCGGAACCACGCCCCCCAACCGCCCGCGCTGATCGATCGCGCGACCAGCCCCGGTGCTCATCGTCGAGCTCCTCGTGGAGGATGCAGGCTTCCGCAACGGCTGGTGGTGCGGACTGGTCGCCACCGTCGTCGCGCTGCTCGTGGCCACCGCCTGCCGCCGGTGGCACCCGGCGACGCAGGCCGTCCCGGTGGCTGCGCTCGCGGCGGTCGCCGCCACGCTCGTCGCGGCCGACCGCACGGCGCCGTCGGTGCTCTCGACCGCCGCGCTGGTCCGCGGGATGGTCGTGGTCACGCTGCTCCCCGCCGCCGGCGCCACGATCACCGGGCTCCTCGGGTACGAACGGTGGACGCCCGCGGTCGCCCTGGCGGCGGCCGTTCCCGGCGCCGTGATCCTGGGGGGCGCCGTCGGCCCGAACAACGCCCTGTGGTGGATCCCCGCGTTCCTGGTCGGGACGACGCTGATCGGGGGGACGCTGCTGGTCGACTACGACACCGCCAACACCGGATCGGGGTTGGCGCCGATCCTCCTGGCGATGACTGCGCTCGGCGCCTGGACGACCGTCCCCGACACCGAGCAGATCCTCGTCGTGGCCGGGGTGTTCCTCCCGATCGCCCTCCTCGGACTCCCGATCACCCGGATCACCGAAGGCGCCGGCGCGTACGGGGTCGTCGGCCTGCTCGCCTGGGTCGCCACGGTCGGTGGGCGCGGGCGCCCCGGGTCGGTGATCGGCGCCGTCGCGTGCCTCGGGATCCTCGTCGCGGAGCCGATCGCCCGACGGGTCTGGCGGGGGCGGGCGGTGACGCCCCGCCACGCCGCGACGGCGCGCGGGCTCGGCGCACTGGTCGTGCACGCCGTCGTCGTGCTGCTCGCCGCCCGCGTCGCCGGCTTCGTCCGGCCCGCCGACACTGCGCTGGGCCTCTCCGCTGTGGTCCTCCTCCTCGGCGTGGCCGCGATGGTGCTCGTCCTCCGGCCCCGGCGGCCCGAGTCCACCCAACTCGACGACCGGGCCGAAGCGACCGACGGGACGGACGCGAAGGGCCTCCCGCCCACCCGATCGGCCTCGTAGCATGATGCGCGCATGAGTCGATCGCGTCGCCCCGGCGACGACCGCGAGGAACGGGGCAGGTCCGACGCCGACCGCGAGTCGACCAAGTCCTTCGACGAGGCCGAGGCCCTCTTCCGGGCCGCGCTCGACGAGGTCCGTGGCCTCCAGGCGGCGCTCGGCGAGGCCCGCTCGGGGCCGGACGCCGAGCCCGGCGATCCCTGGGCCGTCCGCACCCCGGACCGTCCGGCGTCGACCCGTCGGCGGCGGACCCCACCCCGGACCGACCCGGTGCTGGAAACCACGGGGGTCGAGCCCGGCGAGGACCGCCCGGGCCGTCGCCGGCGGACTGCGCCCACCGCCATCAGCCCCGGCGACGAGGGGAGCGACGGGTCCGGAGACACCGACGCGCGCCGCGGTTCGGACCCGGCGGCGGGCCCAGACCCCACGCCGCCCACGGCTGGGCGGTCCGGACGGTGGGCCCGGCGTGCAGCGCCGGTCGGCGGGCCACCGGGTGTCGGGGATCCCGACGACCTGACGGGCGACCTGTTCGAGGGACGTGACCGCAGCGGTGCCCTGCCTCCGACGGTGACCGAGAACGCCGTCGTCGTCGACCCGGCGTCGGCCGCACCCGTCCCGGCACCCGCGGCCGCTGAGGCCTACGCCGCCGTCGCCGCGGGAATCGCCGGGAGCGCCGGGGCCGGCGCGAGTGGTTCGGTCGACCACGTCGATGCGATCGACACCGCGCCCCGGCCGGGCCCCCGGCGACGCCCCGGCCTGGTCGTGGCGGTCGCCGCCGGCCTCGCGGCGGCCCTCGTCCTCGCGCTCCTCGTCCTGCCCGGGGGTGACGACGACCCGGCCCTGCGCACTGCGCCGGCCGCGCGCTACACGTTCCCGACCACCTCGACCCCCGAAGGGGCCGAGGTGAGCCGGACCTGGGAGCTGCGCGGGGCAGACGGCGACCGCTTCGTCGGTCGCCTGGTGCTCACCAACCCGCGTCCGACGGCCGTGGCCGTCCGCGTCACCGAGACGATCCCGAAGGCCATCGCCCCCTCGGTGCAGCAGATCCGGTTCCGACCCCAGCCGATCGTCGTCCAGGCCGACCCGGTGGTTCGCTACGACGTGATCATCCCCGCGGGGGGCCGCTTCACCGCCGAGTACACGACCTCGGTCGCACCCGAGGGTCCCCGGCGCGCCCGCCTCGCTGCGTGGGCGCTCCTGCTCACCCCGCCGCCGACCACGCCCACCACGACCCCGCCGGTGACGGCGCCGCCGGCCCCCACGCCGACCCCGGGCCCCACCACCCCCCGGACCCCGGTGACGACCCCGGCGACCGTGCCACCCACGAGCCCGCCCACGCCGCCGCCCACGACGCCCCCGCCCCCGCCGCCGACCGCCACCGGGGTCATCGTCATGCGGGTGGTGTCCCAGGGCGGCACCGGATCGTTCTTCCTCACCGGCCCGGGAGGATCGGCGACCGTGGAGACGAGCGGATCCCCGAACGGCTTCGGCCAGACCGGGTTCACCGTGGCGGTGGGCGTGTCGCCGTGGACGCTCCAGCCCGCCGACGGCTGGGACCTGGTCGGCGGCAGCTGCCAGGACCGCGGCGGTGAATCCGACTCGTCGGTCGTGGGCAACACCGCCTTCTTCCACGTGCAGGCCGACGAGACCGTGATCTGCACCTTCACCGTCCGCCGGCGATAGGCAACCACCACGGCCCTGGCGGGCTGCCATGACCCGTTCGTAGACTCGGGCGATGGGCAAGCGTCGTTCCCGCACCGACAAGTCCGACTCCCCCGGGACCCGAGGCGTCGGGCGTCGCGCCCGTCGACGGGAGCGGGCGGCACGTCGGCGGGCCGACGAGATCGTCCGGGCGGCCCGTCGGGAACGTCGGGCCATCCTCGCCGAGGCCACCGCCCGGGCCGAGGCCGTGACCGCCGCCGCCGGGGCCGCGGCCTCCGAGACCCGGCTCCACGCGGTGACGAAGGCCGCACGCAGGCACCGGCGCGTCATCGACCGGGCCGGCGCCGAGGCCGCCACCATCGTCGAGACCGCCCGGGCCCGGGCCGCCGAGATCGTGGCCCAGGCCCGCGCGGTCGTCACCGCCGAGGCCGACGCCGCGGCGGCGCGCGCCGAGCTCGCCGCCGAGCGGGCCCAGGCGTCGGCCGACGCGGCACTCGAGCGGGCCCGCCAGGAGATCCGGGCCGAGCGCGGACGGCTCGATGCCGACGTCGCGGCCGAGCTGCAGCGTCGGCGCGACGAGGCCCTGCTGGAAGCGGCCCGGCTCCGCGACGAGGCCCGCGAGACCGCCGCGCAGGTCCTCGCCGACGCGCGCCGCGAGGCCGACACCATCGTCACCGCCGCCCGCGACGACGCCGCCCGCCTCCTCGACGCCGCCCGCTTCGACGCCGCCCGCTTCGACGCCGAGGTCGCTGCGACCATCGACCAAGTCCTGGGCAACCCGGCGGGGGCCCCAGGGCAGCACCGACCGTTCACCATCGCCGCCCTCCCGGACGAGTTCTGGGTCGACCCCTCGGATGCCGGGCCCGTAGCGGCACTCGCGGACCCGCCGGGCGCGACGCACCCGCCCGAGTCCACGGCCGCGGCGACCACCGGGGCCGCACCCGCGGGCCCGACCCCGGCGCCCGGACGTCGGGGCCTGCGACGCACGCGCCGCAACTGAGCGACATCGGCGACGCGGCGCCCGGCCGCCACCGACCCGGGCCCGGGCGTCCACTGGCGGTGGGACTGCGCTCCCTAACCTCGACCCCATGGGGAAGCAGGCGACCGGGCGGACCGACCGGAAGGCCGAGGAACGCCTGCGCAAGGAGCTCCGCCGGGCGAAGAAGGCCCGGCGGCACGCCGAGCAGGCCGCACTGGTGATCCGCGCCGACGCGGAGCTCGCAGCCGCCCGCACCCGCGATGCCGCGCGGGCCGAGGCAGCCACCCTCCTGGCCGAGGCGCAGGCCCAGCACCTGCGCACACTCGACCAGGCCCACCGGGACGTCGACGGCGTACGCGCGGTGGCCGACGCCGAGGCTCGGGCCGTCGTGGCCGAGGCCGAGCTGCGGGCCGAGCGGCTCCACAGCAGCGCCGTGGCCGCGGCCGAGCAGATCCGTCGGGAGGCGCTCCAGGCGAAGGAGCGCGCGGCACGCGCCGCCGACGACGAGCGGGCCCGACTGCGCGACGAGGCTCTGCTCGATGCCGCCCGCATCCGCGACGAGGCGGCCCGGGAGGCCACGGTCCTCGTCCAACGGCTCGACGAGGCCCGCGACGCGCTGCTCGAACGCATGCGTACCGACGCCGGGACGATCCTCACCGAGGCGCGCGCCGAGGCCGAACGCATCGTCACCGACGCGCACGCCGGAGCCGAGGCGATCCGCACCGACGCGCACGCCGAAGCCGAACGCATCGTCACCGACGCCCACACCGAAGCGGCGCCGGCTCCTGACCCCCCGGCCCGTCGGAAGCGGTTCCGGCGGCGCGCGACCTGAGTCGTCAGCGACTGCGGCGCAGCGCCGCCCGGGCCGCGTGCCATCCGCACATGCCGTGCACCCCACCCCCCGGCGGGGTGGCCGACGAGCAGAGGTAGACCCCCGGGATCGGGGTCACCCAGGGCCACGGGGACACCGACGGTCGCGTGAAGAGCTGGGACAGGGTGCCCGCACCCCCGTTGATGTCCCCACCGACGTAGTTGGCGTCGTAGCGCTCCATCCCCACGGCGTCGACCGTGCGCCGGGCGAGCACGGTGTCGCGGAAGCCCGGGGCGAACCGCTCGATCTGGGCCTCGATCGCGTCGGTGCAGTCGACCGTCGACCCGTTGGGCACGTGGCAGTACGCCCAGCCGGTGTGGCGACCGGCCGGAGCGCGCGTCGGATCGGCGCCGCTGGCCTGGACGAACAGGACGAAGGGCCGGTCGGGCACCCGACCGGCCAGGACCGCGGCCTCGGCGTCGGCGATCTCGGCCAGGGTGCCACCCACGTGCACGGTGCCCGCCCGACGCACGTCGGGCGCGGTCCAGGGGACCGGCTCCGAGAGCGCCCAGTCGATCTTGAACACGCCGGGGCCGTAGCGGTAGCGACCGAGCGTGCGGCGGTAGCGCGCCGGGATCCGGTCCCCGCCGATCGCCAGGAGCTGCCGGGGGGTGAGGTCGAGCAGCGTCGTGGGCGCCGGGGGCAGCTGCGCCAGGTCGGTGACCTCGTGGTCCGTGACGATCTCGCCCCCGTGATGACGGAGCTCGGCCACCAGTGCATCGACGATCGCCTGCGAGCCGCCGCGGGCGACCGGCCAGCCCACGCCGTGGGCGAGGAGGTTGAGCAAGAGGCCGTACCCGGCCGTGGCCGGCGCGTCGAGCGCGACCATGGAGTGCGCCGCCGATCCGGCAAGGAGCGCGGGGGCGGCGTCACCGCCGAAGCGGCGGGCGAGGCGGCGGACCGGAAGGACGGCATGAGCCCCGAAGCGGGCTGCGGTCACCGGGGCCCTCGGCACGGTGAGCGGGGCGAGCACGGTGGCCGCGAGTGCAGGGGCCCGATCGGCGTAGGGCTGCATCAGGCGGCGGTAGGCCGCGCCGTCGGCGCCGAGCCCGTCGGCGGTGTCGGCGACGGACCGGTGCAGGACGGCGGCACGACCGTGGTCGAGCGGGTGGGCGAGCGGGACCTCGGGATGGCACCACTCCACATCCCGTTCGCCCAGCGGGACCGTGGCGAACGCCGGGGAGGCGAGCGCAGTCGGGTGCACCGCCGCGCACACGTCGTGCACGAACCCCGGCGCGGTGAGCGCCGCCGACCGGCAGCCACCCCCGGGGGTGGAGGCGGCCTCGAACACGACGGTGCGCCGGCCCGCACGAGCCATGGTGATCGCGGCCATGAGCCCGTTGGGCCCCGAGCCGACGACGACGGCGTCGTGATGACCCACCGTCACCCGGCGAGGACGAAGTCGATCACTGCGTCCTGCAGGTCGGGATGCCCGTTGGCATCGAAGTGGCCCCCGGGCACCGTGAGGGAGCGACCGTCGGCGACCCGGTCGGCCAGGCCGGCCGGATCGCCGGCCAGGTCGTCGTCGGCGCCGGCGACCACGAGCACCGGCACGGCGACGGTGGCGAGGTCGTCGTCGAAGCCCCCGGGTGGACGGGCCATGCAGGCGGCCAGAGCGACCCGGTCGGCCCGGACCGAGTCGGCCAGGCGCCGGAAGCGGCGGCCGAGCGGGTCGGTGATCGCGTCGGGGTCCTCGGCGAGGAGGGCGTCGGCCATGGTCGGTCCCCCCGCATCGGGCCGCACAAGCGAGCCGGTCCCGACGCCGAGCGCGACGACCCGGGTCACCCGGGGGTCGGCGACGCCGAGCCGGAGGGCGACCCGCGCGCCCATCGAGTAGCCCACGACCGCGACCGTCGCGACCCCGAGATGGTCGAGGAGCGCGGTGACGTCACGTGCGAGCGCGTGGTCGGCGTAGGCGTCGGGATCATGGGGCTTGCCCGACAGGCCGTGGCCCCGGAAGTCCACGGTGATGGCCCGGGCGCCGGCGTCGACGAGGGCGTCGAGGAGGCCGGGACGCACGTAATTCAGGTTAGTGTCGGCGGCGAAGCCGTGCAGGAGCACCACGGCGGGACCACCCTCGTCCTGGTCGTCGAACCAGATCTCGGTCCCGTCGAACGAGGTGAAGGTGGGCACGCCGGCGAACCTAGACCCTGGACGGGCCCGGCGAACCCGGCGTGGTCTCGCTCACCCCCCGTAGGGGACCCGGTCCGCCGCTGCGACCATCCGCTCGGCCTCCTCGGGCAGCAGGAAGCCGGCCCGCACCGCCTGCTTGGCCGAACGCCGGAACTGCTCGAGGAACGCCTCGCGCGATGGGTAGCGCCGGGCCAGGGTGGCCGCGTCGAAGGCCCGGGTCGTGCCGAACAGCCCGCAGAACGACCCGCCCTCGTTGGTCTCCCCGGTCAGGGCGGCCCGGGGGGCGTCGACGAACGGGGTACGGATCCCACCGACGGCGACCCCGTCGGGATCGCGGGCGACGACGTAGTTCGGGACGGTTCGCCCGCCGGTGACCCGGCCGGGACCGTCGCTCACCTGCAGCGGGGTTCCCTTCGGCGGTGCGGCACCACCCCGGACCCAGCGGTCGAGGTGCGACACCCCGGCCATGAGCACCGCGTACTGCGGGCCTGCGTTGATCGGGGTCGTGCAGTTCAGCGGCCCGCGCGACAGTTTCGTGTAGTCGAGCAACGCCCGCTCGGCCGAGCCGTCGCCGACGTCGGTGAAGCCCAGGGTCGTGTACACGTCGGCGTGCGCGGTCCCGGCGACCTCCCACGTCCGGATGCGCTTCGTGTCGGGCTGGCGCGCCGCGGCCGACCCCAGCGGTCCGACGTCGCCCTCGGTCTGGAACACCAGCACCGGCGCGTCGAGGTTGGTCCGCAGCCGTGCCGGGAGCGGTGCCGGGACGTCGGGCAGCGGGCTCTGGCTCAGCGCCGCCGCGCTCCCGAACCGGCTGTGCACGAGAAAGCCGTCGTACGCCTCGGTCAGCGGCTGCACCGCGTTGATGTACGTCACGAGCCGGGTCGCCGACTGCGACTCACCCGTGGCGACGAGGCGCTTGGGGCGGAGATCGCCGAGCGGCTTCACGCCGCCCTCGCCCCGCACCGCCCGCGCGGCCTGCGTGAAGATGTCGTAGGAGTAGCTGTCGCCGGGATGCGTGAGCATCCCGTAGCGGGCCGGATCGCTCCCCCGCAGGCCACCCGGTGTCGCGCCCGGCGCCACGCTCTGGGCGCCCTGCACGCCGACCGCCTGGGCCGACACCCCGACCCACGCCGCTCCCTTGCGCAGCATCTCGAGGTGCGACTGGGTCCACGACACCGCGCTGTCGGCGCCCGCAGTGACGTTCAGCCACTCGACGAAGACGGTGCCGTTGAAGTCGGCCCGGTCGGCGGGCCGGACCACCACGAGGCGGGTGACGTACGGGGCCGTGCCCGTCGGGGTGACCTGCCACCGCCCGTCCTCGGTGAGCGGTGCCGCCGGCGCGTAGGCGGTGGCGTCGCCCCGCATCACGAACTCCTCGCGCACGTAGCCGAACGGGGCGAGGTCGAAGCTGGTCGAGAGGATCACCGGCACGCCGTTGCCGCCGGTGATCGGGCCGGTCACCACCGGCGCCACCGGGGCGGCCCCCGCCCCCGTGGCGCCGAGGAGCAACGCCCCAGGCAGGACGGCGGCCATCACCGCAACGGTGACCGCGACGGTGAACCCGACGGTGACCCCGACGTCGCGACGGCCCGGATGGAAACGACCCGTGCTCGGCATCTCCGGACCCTATCGCGACCGCGACCCGCCCGGGGCCCCGCCCACTCCACCGCCCGCGCCGGTAGCGTCCGACCATGGACGCACCCACCCAGGAAACACCCGAGGAGTTCGAGGCCCGCCGTCGGGCGGCCGAGGACCTCGCCGCCGCCGTCCGCGCCCTGGCCGACGCCGCGGTCGGGACCGCGGTCGACCCCGCCGTGGTGCGCGGCACCGCCGACGCAGTGCGTGCGCTCGCGGCCCGCCTCGGGGCGCGCACGACCGACGACCCCTACGCCGACCTCGTCCGGCGTCCGGTGGACCCGGCCGTCCCTCAGGACCCGATGCCGATCAACCCCATCATCGGCGACTGCAGCCCGAACCGGCCCGACGTGACCCTCGGGTACCGCGACGGCGAGGTCCACGGCCGGGCGTGCCTGACTCGCCGTTTCACCGGCCCTCCGGGCTTCGCGCACGGGGGCATCACCGCCATGCTCGCCGACCAGATCGTGGCCGTCACCCCCGGTGCGGCCGGACGTCGCGGCGCGATCACCAAGTCGCTCGCCGTCCGGTACCGCCGGCCCGTCCCGATCGGGCGCGAGCTCACACTCTGGGGCGTGTGCACCCCCGACGGCGACGACATGACCGCCCGGTTCACGATCTCGGTCGCCGACGACCTCGCGATCGAGGGGACCGCGGTGCTGGTGCCCTTCGACCGGATGCGCACCCGTCGGGGCGCTTGACGCCCCGACCGGCACCTGCGGGCCCCCACCGCCTCCGGTAGCGTGCGTCGGCACACCCGCCGCGTCGGCGGTCGACCGAGGGAGCACGAGGGGGGCACGATGGACTTCGACCTGGTGGTCCGGGGCGGCACGGTCGTCGACGGCAGCGGCGAGCCGGCGTTGCGCGGCGACGTCGCGATCGCCGACGGACGCATCGTCGAGGTGGGAGCCGTCACCGGGACCGGGCGCGAGGAGCTCGACGCCGACGGGCTGGTGGTGACCCCCGGCTTCGTCGACGGGCACACCCACATGGACGCCCAGGTCTTCTGGGACGACCTGGGCACGTCGTCGTGCTGGCACGGGGTCACCACCGCGGTCATGGGGAACTGCGGCTTCACGCTGGCACCCGCGAGTGCCGAGCACCGGGCGCTCGTGGTGCGCAACCTGGAGCGGGCCGAGGACATCTCCGGCGACGCGATGGCCCAGGGCATCGACTGGACCTGGTCGACCTTCGCCGAGTACCTCGACGCCGTCGACACACTCCCCAAGGGCCTCAACTACGCCGCCTGCATCGGCCACTCGGCCCTGCGCACCTGGGCGATGGGCGAGCGGGCCTTCACCGAGTCGGCCACCGACGACGACCTCGCGGCCATGGAGCGGGAGCTGCGGGCCGGGCTCGCCGCCGGCGCGGTGGGCTTCTCCACCTCGCGCTCCGACCAGCACGAGACCTCCGACGACCGGCCGGTGGCGTCACGCCTGGCCGACTGGGACGAGGTGGTGCGTCTGGTCGAGCTGGTCGGTCGTGAATCGGAGGCGGTGTTCCAGCTCGCGTCCGACCCGGCTGGGATGTCACCCGACCCCGAGGTGCGCGCGGCGTACCACGCCCGGCTGCGCGACCTGTGCGTGGCCACCGGGGTCCCCATGACCTTCGGGCTCTTCGCCATGAGCAACGGGGCCAACACCCTGCGCCTCATGGAGGAGACCCACGCCCGGGGCGGCGAGATGTACGGCCTCGCCCACTGCCGCGGCGTCGCGGTCATCGTCTCGTTCCGCACCCGGCTCCCCTTCGACAAGCTGCCGACGTGGGCCGCGCTGCGCAGCGAGCCGCTCGAGGTGCAGCAGGCCCGGCTGCGCGACCCGGAGATCCGGGCCCGGCTCGTGCACGAGGCCCACCACGGCGACTACGGCCGGGCCATCGGCGGCGAGGCCCGCAAGCCCGACTTCGACGTGCTCACGGTGCTGCGCTCGCCCTACCTGCCCAACCCGACCGTGGCGGAGGTCGCGCGGGAGCGGGGCGTGGACCCGGTCGAGTGCATGATCGACCTCGCGCTCGAGTCGGACCTGCACCAGTTCTTCGTCCAGACGCTCACACCGCAGCCCGAGGACGCACTGCTCGAGATCCTGCGGTCGCCGTACTCGGCGATGACCTTCTCCGACGCCGGTGCCCACGTGAGCCAGATCCTCGACTGCTCGATCCAGACCCACCTCCTCGCGTGGTTCGTCCGTGAGCGGGGCCTGCTCTCCATCGAGGAGGCGATCCCGATGATCACCCGCAAGCCCGCCGCGATCTGGCGTCTGCACGACCGCGGGATGCTGCGCCCCGGCTTCGCCGCCGACGTCACCGTGCTCGACCTCGACCGGGTCGCCCCCGACCTGCCCCGGGTCGTCGACGACCTCCCCGGCGGGGCCCGGCGCCTGGTCCAGACCGCCCAGGGCTACGTGGCCACGATCGTCAACGGGCGGATCCTGACCCGCGACGGCACCGCGACCGACGCCCGGCCCGGCCGGCTCCTGCGCGCGGGGGCGGCCCGACCCTGACCGGTGCCGAACCGGTGGCGGGGTGACTACCGTCGGAGCCGTGCTCGTCTGGAGCGACCTCGGCGACCTCGACCGCCACGACACCGGGGTGGGGCACCCCGAGCGGTCGGCCCGGCTGGAGGCGGTCCGGCGTGGGGTCGCCGACGCCCTCGGCCCGGACGGGATCGCGACCGACGGCGTGGTGCGCGTCGCGCCACGTGACGCGACCGCCGACGAGATCGCCCGCGTCCACTCGACCCGCTACACCTGGTCGCTCGCCCGCCTCGCCGACGACGGCGGCGGTGACCTCGACCCCGACACGCCGGTGTCGGCCGGGTCCTACGCCACCGCAGTGCTCGCCGCGGGCGCCGGGCTCGCCGTCATCGACACCCTGCGCGCCTCCGGACGCGGCGCCGGGTTCGTGGCCGTGCGGCCCCCGGGCCACCACGCCCGCCCCGGGATCGGCATGGGCTTCTGCCTGCTGAACAACGTGGCCATCGCCGCCGCCGCACTGGCCGACGCCGGCGAGCGGGTGCTCGTGGTCGACTGGGACGTCCACCACGGCAACGGCACGCAGGACGCGTTCTGGGACGATCCCCGGGTCGCCTACGCGTCGGTCCACCAGTCGCCGCTGTACCCCGGGACCGGGTTGGTCCACGAGACCGGGGGTCCCGGCGCGCCGGGCACGACGATCAACGTCCCCCTGCCCGCCGGGGCGACCGGAGAGATGTACCGCCGGGCGGTCGACGACGTGCTGGCCGACGCGGCCGCGGCGTTCGCGCCGACCTGGGTCCTGGTCTCGGCCGGCTTCGACGGGCACCGCGACGACCCGCTGGCGGGGCACCACCTGACCGCCGGGGACTACGGCGACCTGGCCGGGCGGATCGCCGCGCTGGCCCCCACCGACGGCCGGGTGGTCGTGTTCCTCGAGGGCGGGTACGACCTCGCCGCCCTTCGGCGGTCGGTCGCCGCCACGGTCGGGCGACTCACCGGGACCTCCACGTCCGACGAGGCGCCGAGCCACGGGGGGCCGGGCGCCGACGCGGTCGACGCCGCGCGCGTGCAGCACGGCCGGGCCACCGGCGCAGGGTGACCCCCACCGTGCCCGCACTCCGCTGCCTCGTGGTCGGGATCGACGGGTCCGACGACGCCGCCCGGGCGCTGGAGTGGGCCATCGCCCTCGCCCGACCGACCGGCGCGCGCGTCGTGGCGGTGCACGCGCTCGGCCTGCTCGCCCGCCTCGGCGACACCCGGGTGGCCACCGGGACGCACCGCGACGCGATCACTCGCGAGTTCGCCGACCGCTGGTGCGCCGCCCTCGACCGGGCCGGGGTCCCCGCCGACCGGATCGCCGTCGACGGACCTCCCGCCGAGGTCGTCCTCGCCGTCGCCCACTCCGAGTCCGCCGACCTCGTCGTGGTGGGCGAGCGCGGCGTGGGCGGGACCGCGGCCGAGCTCGGCAGCACCAGCCGCCGGGTGCTCGCGGCCACGACGGTCCCGGTGCTGGTCGTGCCCGCAGCCCCGACCACCGGGCCCGGACCACCGCCGTGAGCCTCCCCGAGATCCCGGCGTACTGGACGGCGGACGTCGTCCTCACCGACGGCGGCACCGTGCACCTGCGGCCCCGGCGGCCCGGCGACCGCGACGCTCTGGTCGATCTCTACGCCCGCATGTCGGAGCAGTCCCGCTACCTGCGCTTCGCCGGCCCGACCACCGTGACGCGCGCGGGCGACCTCGAGAGCCGGGCCACCGTCGACCTCGACCGGCACTTCGCGGTGGTGGCCGAGCTCGGGGACCGGGTGGTCGGGGTCGCGGCGTACTTCCGCCAGGACGACGGACGGGCCGAGGTCTCCTTCGCGGTGGCCGACGACCAGCAGGGCCGCGGCCTCGCCACGATCATGCTCGAGTACCTCGCCGCCGCTGCGCTCGAGCAGGGGATCCACCGGTTCGTCGCCTGGGTGCTGACCGGGAACCGGAAGATGCTCCAGGTCTTCCGCAACGCCGGCTTCGAGATCCACAAGTCGAGCGACGGCGGGACGGTCGAGATCGTCCTCGACCTCGTGCCGACCCCCCAGTCGATCGCAGCCCGTCAGGCGCGCGAGCACGCGGCCGAGGCGACGTCGATCCGCCGGCTGCTGCGGCCCCGCAGCATCGCCGTCGTGGGCGCGAGCCGCACTCCCGGCTCGATCGGCCACGGGGTGTTCCGCAACCTGATCGACGGCGAGTTCACCGGGCCGGTGTACCCGGTGAACCCCCACGCCGGCTCGGTGGCCGGGGTGCGGGCCTACCCGTCGGTGGGGGCGATCCCCGACACCGTGGACCTTGCGATCGTGGCGACGCCGGCGGACACCGTCCTCGGTGTGGTCGAGGAGTGCGCGGCGGCGGGCGTCGGGGGTCTGGTGGTGATCTCGGCCGGGTTTGCCGAGGTCGCGGGCGGGCGGGAGCGCGAGCGCGCGGTCGTGGCCCAGGCCCGCCGCAACGGCATGCGGGTCATCGGCCCGAACTGCATGGGCATCCTCAACACGGCCGACGACGTGCGGATGAACGCGACCTTCGCTCCCTACCGACCCCGGCCGGGACGGATCGCCTTCGCCTCGCAGTCCGGTGGGCTCGGGATCGCCCTCCTCGGCCAGGGCGCCGCGCGCGGGCTCGGGATCTCGACCTTCGTCTCGATGGGCAACAAGGCCGACGTGAGTGGCAACGACCTCGTGCAGTACTGGGAGGAGGATCCCGACACCGACGTGATCCTGCTCTACCTCGAGTCGTTCGGGAACCCGCGCAAGTTCGCCCGACTCGCCCGGCGCATCTCGCGTACGAAGCCGATCGTCGCGGTCAAGAGCGGCCGCAGCCCCGCCGGGGCCCGGGGGGCCGGATCGCACACCGCCGCGCCCGCGGCACCCGACGTCGCGGTCGACGCCCTGTTCGCCCAGGCCGGCGTGGTCCGGGTCGACACGCTCGAGGAGCTGTTCGACACCGCCCTCCTGCTCGCCCACCAGCCGCTCCCCCGGGGTCGGCGGGTGGCCATCGTGACCAACGGGGGCGGGCCGGGGATCCTCGCCGCCGACGCCTGCGTGGCCCGGGGCCTCGAGGTCCCCGAGCTGCCCGCGGCCACCCAGGCCCGCCTGGCCGAGTTCACCTCCCCCGACGCCTCGGTCCGCAACCCGATCGACCTGGTCGCAGCGGCGCGCGGCTCCGTGTTCGAGCGGGCCCTGCGGGTCGTCCTCGACGACGACACCGTGGACGCGGTGATCGCGATCTACGTGCCACCGCTCGTCACCGAGACCGACGAGATCGCCGCCGCGATCCTCGCCGCCACCACCGGGGACACCGGGAGCGGATCCACCAAGCCGGTGGTCGCCTGCTTCCTCGATCCCGACGGCCGACCCGAGCTCGAGCGTCCCGACGAGCGGATCCCCACCTTCGCCTTCCCCGAGGCGGCCGCGGCGGCGCTCGTCCGCGCCGCGCGCCTCGCCGAGTGGCGGGCCCGGCCCGAGGGGGTCGTGCCCGACGTCGCCGGACTCGACCTCCCCGGCGCCCGCGCCGTGGTCGACGCGACCTTCGCGGGCCGGCCCGACGGCGGCTGGCTCGACCCCGACGCCGCCCACCGGCTGCTCGAGTGCTTCGGGATCCCCGTGGTCCGCACCCGCCGGGTGACCGACGCCGAGACCGCGATGGCCGCGGCGGACGCGCTGGGCTACCCCGTGGTGCTCAAGGTGGACGCCCCGTCGATCGTGCACAAGACCGACGTCGGAGGCGTCCGGCTCGGCCTGGACTCGCCGACGGCGGTGCGCGACGCCTTCACGGAGATGCGGACCGCGCTCGGTGACGCGATGGTCGGTGCGGTGGTGCAGCCGCTCGTCCCCGCCGGGATCGAGACGATCGTCGGCGTCACCCGTGATCCCCTGTTCGGCTCCCTCGTGGTGTTCGGCATGGGTGGGTTCGAGACCGAGCTGGTCCGCGACACCGCACTGCGGATCGTTCCGGTGACCGACCGGGACGCCCACGACCTGGTGCGGTCGCTGCGGTCGTCCCCGTTGTTCTTCGGCTACCGCAACACGCCCCCCGTCGCGGTCGCCGCGCTCGAGGATCTGCTCGTGCGCGTCGGCCTGCTCGCCGAGTACGTCCCCGAGGTCGCCGAGCTCGACGGCAACCCGGTGATCGTGTCCCCGACCGGTGTGCTCGTGGTCGACGCCAAGGTGCATCTCGCCCCGCACACGGCGGGTGCCCCCGACGGACTCCGGCGCCTGCGGTCCCCCGACCGCTGAAGGCCGACCGCTGCACACGGGCGCGACCGGGGTCCGCGGCGCGTGACCTTCGTCCCTGCCGCGACCCGGCCCCGGCGGGGACACTGACGACATGACGACCGGGACGACGACGATGCCGCGCGAGAACCGCCACGGCCCCGGGCGCCGCCGGTCGGCGTCGGCGGACGGTCTGCCCCCGCCCGCGGTGCGGCGGCTGGCCCGGTACCTCGGGGGGACCTGACCACGGTGGCGGGCACGGGCCCCGGCGACCGCATCACGCGCGCCCACGTGAAGGCGGCCGCCCGCCGGCCGACGGTGCCCCCGGCCCCATCCCGGACGGTGGCGCTGCTGGTGCGGGCCGTGGCCCGGGCCGCCCGGGAGCAGCCCGAGCTGAACGGCACCTGGCGGACCGGGACCTACGTCCCCGCTCGCGCCGTGCACATGGCGGTCACCCTCGCCGGCACGGTGGGCCTGACGCTCCTGCAGGATCCTGACCGTCTGTGACCCGTCGGGGGCATGACCGCCCCTGACCAGAGGAGGACCGATGGCCACGTGCCGACGCTGCGGCAGCCACGACGACGTCCACCACGGACTCTGTCCCGAGTGCCACCGCCTCCGGCCCGACGAGGCCGACGTCCGGCCGCCCGAGCCCCCCGACCTCGAGCCGCCCCACGACCGTCCCTGGGGCGCGCGCAGCGCGTTCACCGGTCGGCGGCGACGCAATCCGCGTACCTGAGCGACCGCGTCTCGTCAGCCGCGCCTGACCGACCACTCCCCCGGACTCAGGCGGCCAGGACGACGAGGGAGACGGTGGCGAACACCACCAGGTAGGCGGCGAAGACCACGAACGAATGGGTCCGCACGTAGCGGAGCAGCCACGCGATGGCGAGCCACCCCACGGCGAAGGCGGCGAGGAAGCCGGCGACCACCGGACCGGTGATGGTGAAGCCGCCGCCGGCCACGTCGGGGACCTGGGTCAGGATCGCGCCGGCGATCGCCGGGATCGACAGCAGGAACGAGAACCGCGTCGCCGATTCACGCGACACGCCCTGTACGAGTCCGGCGGCGATGGTGGACCCCGACCGGGACACGCCGGGGAGGATGGCCACCGCCTGGGCGAGGCCGATCACGCCGGCACGCCGGGCATCGATCGCGGCCGTGCCCTCGCCCCGCCGGATGACCCACTCGGCGCCGAGGAGGATCGCTGCGGTGACGTAGAGCGACGCCGCCGACGCGACCGGGTCGGAGAAGCGCTCCTCGAAGAACCCGCCGAAGGCCAACCCGGCGATGCCGGCCGGGATGCTGCCGATCAGCAGCAACCCGATCGTCCGGCGGGCGGCGGCGGGATCATCACCCCGACCGAAGAGCCCGACGAGCAGCGCCAGGAGGTCGCGCCGGAACGCGAGCACCACGGCGATGAGGGTCCCGAGGTGCAGGATCAGGTCGAAGGTCAGCGACTGGTCGTCCCAGCCGAAGAGGGCCGGGACCACGACGAGGTGCCCGCTCGACGACACCGGCAGGAACTCGGTCAGCCCCTGCACGATCCCGAGGACGATGCTCTCGAGCCAGTCCACCGTGTCCTTCCCCTGGGTCCGGGACCGGTGAGGCTACGCGGCGGCCCGTGCGGGCACGGGAACCGCCCGGTGGCGGTCGGCCCACCCGGGGCCCCGCAGCACATAGGCCAGACGGGTCCGCCAGTCGGGTGCGGCGGCCACGTCGCGCAGCATCGACACGTACGCCCGGCTCGCGACCACGACGGGGTCGAAGGAGTCGAGGTTGTCGGTCAGGCCGTAGACGACGGGCTCGGCGTCGTCCTCCTCGGCGAAGGTCCCGAACCACCGGTCCCACAGGATGAGGATGCTGCCGTGGTTGCGGTCCAGGTACCGGGGGTTGCTGCCGTGGTGGACCCGGTGGTGCGACGGCGTGTTCCACACGGCCTCGGCCCGGCCCAGGCGCCGGATGGTCTCCGTATGGATCCAGTACTGGTACACGAGGTTGATGCCGCGGGCTGCCTCGATCACCTCGGGGCGCAGACCGAGCAGTGCCATCAGTCCGTAGGGCACGACCACCGTGACCGGTCCGGCCACCGGTTGCCGCAGCGCGGTCGACAGGTTGTAGTGCTCGCTCGAGTGGTGGACCACGTGGTACGCCCAGGCCTGGCGGCTCGTGTGCATCCAGCGGTGGTTCCAGTAGTAGACGAAGTCCCACCCGAGCACGGCGAGCGCGAGGGCGAGCGGGCCCCGGCCCAGGTCGGGCAGGCGACGGTGGGCCCACAGCGCGTCGGGCCGGGTGCGGTCGTTCCAGTACAGGCCGAGCGCGACACCCCCCGCCGCGACGGCAGCGGCTCCGCCGATGCGGGCGGTCCGGTCGGCGACCACGGCGACCCGGTCGTGCGGCTCCACCGCCGGCGCCCCTGCGTCGGTGGGCGCCTCCGGTCGCCCCCGCCGACGGGCCCGGCGGCGCACCCGGTCGGCCACGGTCGTGGCCACGACGGCACCGACCGCCCCGGCCACGAGGGCCTTGCCGAAGCGGCCCCGGCCGGGCGTGAGCGGCCCGAGGAGCCGCTCGGCCACGAACGGGGCGAGCACCGAGGCGGTCCCCATCGTGAGGCTGGTCAGGGTGTCGCGCCGTTCGTAGTCACCCGCAGTGGGGGCTCGGTGCGCAGCCTGGCGCCGCAGGTACGCGTGCTCGACCGCCATCGCGGCGAAGAACCCGGGGGTCGCGGCGCGGGTCAGGTCCACGACGTCGCCGCGCCCCGCAGCACCCGGCCCGGACGGGCGCCGGTGGCGACGCCGTCGCGCAGGAGCTCCTCACCGTTCACCACGACGTGACGGTACCCGGTGGCGTCGACCACCAGCCGGCCGGCCCCGGCCGGGAAGTCGTCGACCCACCGGGTCGTCCCGACACCGAGCGCGTCGCGATCGACCAAGACCAGGTCGGCCCACGCCCCGGGCCGGATCGCGCCCCGGTCGTGGATGCCATGGGTCGACGCCGGGACGGCGGTGATCCGGCGCACCGCCTCCTCGAAGCTCAGGTGGTCGGGCACCCACTCGGTCAGCAGCCGGGTGGTGTAGTCGGCGCCCACGAACGAGGCGAGGTGCGCCCCGCCGTCGCTGCTCCCGGCCATTGCGAGCGGGTGGTCGATCAGGGCCTCGGTCACCACCCGGCCACCGCGCTCCAGCAACGGCGTCACGAAGAAGGTGGTCCTGAGGTCGTCGGCGAGGGCGAGGTCGAGGAACGCGTCCAGGGGATCGCCGCCGCGCTCGGCGGTGAGGTCGGCCAGGGTGCGACCGACCCAGGCCCCGTGCTCGGGCCGGTGCACCGCGTACACGGTGGTGAGGTCGTACTGGATCGGGAACGACGGCGCAGGTGGGCCCACCAGGTCGCGCCGCATGCGGTCGCGGACCGCCGGATCGCGCAACGCGGCACTCCGCTCGGGCTCGGGCCGGGTGAGCGCGTCGCGGAACGCGGCCATGTCGTCGAACAGGAACGTGGAGTCGAGCGTGTAGTACGCCCCGCCCCGGTGGGCGGCGTACATGGGGTACGGGCGCAGCCCCTCCACCGCGAGATCCTCGAGGAAGGCCATCGAACGCGACCACGCGTCGGGGAGGTGCGGGAACCACACGACGGGGTTGAGGTCGAGGGGCTTGCCCGACACGGTGCCGATGGCCCGCAGCAGCGCCCGGTCGGCGTCGTCGTACCCCTCGGCGAACGAGCGGGGGATGATCTCGATCGCGCCGTGGTCGAACTCGGCGAGCACCGCGCACAGCGCGATCACCTCGTCCGCGGTCGCCAGGTTCGAGGGGACGGGGAGCCCGTTGTGGGCCTGGTGGATGTCGAGCTGGGAGGTGCTGAAGCCCGCCGCGCCCGCACGCATCGCGCTGCGGACGAGGTCGCACATCGCGTCGATCTCGGCTGCGGTCGCCGCCCGCGTCTGCGCGTCATCGCCCATCACGTAGCGACGCACCGCAGAGTGCCCCACGTACGCCGCCGCGTTCACGCCGATCCGGCCGTCGAGACCGTCGAGGAAGTCGCCGAAGCTGCCCCCGGCGAAGTCGACCCCGGCGCGCAGCGCGTCCGCCGACATCCCCTCGACCCGGGAGAGCATCTCGAGCAGCCACGCGGCGTCGCCGGGGCGCGCCGGGGCGACGGAGAAGCCGCAGTTGCCCATGATCACCGTGGTCACGCCGTGCCACGACGCCGGCGACGCCGTGGGCTCGAAGTGCAACTGGGCGTCGTAGTGGGTGTGGATGTCGATGAAGCCCGGGAGCACGTGCAGGCCGTCGGCGTCGATCACCCGTGCGGCGGCGGCCACCGCCGCGGGGGTCAGGGTTCCCACCCGGACGATGCGGCCGGCCCGCACGGCGACGTCAGCTGCGTAGGCGGGCAGCCCCGAGCCGTCGACGACCCGCCCGCCCCGGACCACGAGGTCGTACGGGGTGGTGCCGTCCGCTGTCGGCGTGGTTGCGCTCACCGGTTCCCTCCCATTGGTGACCCGGCGACGGCCGGGACGACGTCGGTGGCGATGCGTGCGTACTGCGCGATCACGCCGTCGGCGTCGAGGTCCGACGCCGAGGTCCAGCACCGCAGCACGAGGTGCTCGACCCCGGCTCCGGCCAGCGCCCGCACGTCGGCGACCACCTCCTCCACGGTACCCACGAGCCGGGGCCGCCCGTCCGAGGCGGTCGGCGGAGCCGGGGCGTACCCGAACTCGGGCCGGGTCAGGGCCGCCGCCGCCCCGGCCGGGACCGACGGTGACGGCGCGCCCGATCGTGGGGCCGGTCGGTCGAGGATGCGGGTCGCCGCCGCGCT
>Ga0194129_10003688_pt1 | contig 21137 bp, 17 predicted proteins | sample TA2KigCa35mmetaG_FD_150862 | JGI IMG/M metagenome (GOLD analysis project Ga0194129, IMG submission 150862) | Freshwater microbial communities from Lake Tanganyika, Tanzania - TA2015038 Kigoma Deep Cast 35m | ecosystem: Environmental > Aquatic > Freshwater > Lake | place: Tanzania: Lake...
CAATCCGTAATATTGGAGCTTCGATACGTCAGACAGTTAGGAGAACTATGGCTCGTTATCGCGGCCCAAAAAATCGAATTGCTCGCAAGTTCGGCGCAAACATCTTCGGAAGACGCAAAAATCCACTCGCAACAAAGAGCAACCCACCCGGTATGCATGGGGCGAAGAGAAAGAAACGCTCCGACTTCGGCAATCAGTTACATGAAAAACAAAAGCTTGCTAGCTTTTACGGTGTTATTCCATTAAGAACTCTAAGTCGCTACTATAAAGAAGCTCTTAGAAAAGAGGGTAACACATCTGATCTCTTCATTCAACAGCTCGAGTCCCGTTTGGATGTCGTGGTATACAGAATGAAATTTGCACCTACTATCTTCTCAAGCCAACAACTCGTTTCACACGGGCATGTTTTGGTGAACGGAAGAAAGGTGAACATCCGCTCTTACCAAGTAAAACCCAATGATGTGGTCACTCTTAAAGAAAAAACTTTAGAGCTTTCCGTTATTAAGGATTCTTTGGCGAGCTCAAGAGAGTTGCCTGCTTACGTCAGCTTCGACTCAGCAACAAATAAGGGTTCTATCTTGATCCTCCCAGCTTTGGACCAGGTTTCATTCCCCTTACACATAAACGTTCCTGTTGTTTGCGAGTACTTAGCTTACACCTCTTAGTGGATGAAAGGGCATGATCAAGGGCCACTCGTTGGCTGTCACAACTCCGCCCAAGGCGGAGTACACAATGCTCTGATAGAGGCCAAAAGCTTAGGTGCTACGGCCTCTCAATTATTTACTAGTAATCAAAAACAATGGCGCGGCAAAAAAATCTCCAGAGAGGAGGTTGCCAAATGGGAAGAGGCAAAGGCCGATTCTGGTGTCCAAGTCGTGATCAGCCATGACGGATATCTAATCAACTTAGGCTCCCATGTCGACGAACTTCTTGAAAAAAGTCGTAAGGCTTTTATAGAGGAGATTGAACGATGCCAAGCGCTAGATCTAGATTTTTTGAATTTTCATCCGGGGACCGCTACCGATAAAAATCCCGAAAGATGCCTTGATACCATCGTAGATTCCCTTCTGAGCTTTGCCCCTCTCTTCGATAAAAACCAAAAGCTCAAGCTTGTTTTAGAGACAACCGCAGGCCAAGGGAACACTGTTGGCCACACTTTTGAACATCTAGCCTACATTTTGCAAAATTGCCACCACAAGGTGCCAATCGGGATCTGCATAGATACCTGTCATATTTTTGCCGCTGGCTATGACATCCGTACCCCTCACGCCTGGGACAAAACATTGAAAGAATTTGACGAAATCGTAGGATTAAAACACCTCGATTGCATGCACCTTAATGACTCCCTAAAAGGGCTGGCATCCAGAGTAGATCGTCACAGTTGTTTAGGTTATGGGGAAATTGGGATTGAAGCTTTTAAATTTGTCATGCAAGATAAAAGACTGAAACATTTACCTAAATGCCTCGAGACCCCCGAGAAAGAGGCCCGCTGGGAAGATGAAATTCAGATACTCAAAGATTTTTACTACCATAAACACTAATCATTAGGATATTCCATGATGGTTGATATTAAGCTCAAGCGGACAAAAGTTTCCGAGATTGATTCTGGCCTTATTGGCAAACATCTTTTCTTACAAGGATGGGTGCGTACCTGTCGTTCGCAAAAAGGGGTTACTTTCATTGAACTCAATGACGGCTCCTCCATCAAAAATATCCAGTTGATCTCTAATCAAGAGCATGCCCTCCTCACGGGGGCCTCTATAGCGGTAACGGGAACACTGGTTAAAAGCCCCTCCCCAAAACAACCCTTTGAGCTCCAGATGGAGTCTTTGGATCTCATCGGAGATGCTGACAGCTCTTTTCCTCTACAAAAGAAGGGGCATACCCTCGATTTTTTACGGGATATTGCTCACTTACGTCCCCGAACAAACACTTTTGGAGCCGTAGCCAGAGTGCGCAGTCGCATGGCTTTTGCTGTTCACGAATTTTTCCAAAAAAGAAAATTCTTCTATGTTCAAACTCCTGTCATCACCTCTTCAGATTGTGAAGGTGCAGGAGAACTCTTTGAACTTATCACCGAAACAAAAAACTTCTTTGGGAAAAAAGCGTTTCTTACCTGTTCAGGACAGCTGAATGGCGAATGTTTTGCTACAGCTCTTGGAGACATTTATACCTTTGGCCCCACTTTCAGAGCAGAAAATTCTCACACGTCACGTCACCTTGCAGAGTTTTGGATGATCGAGCCCGAAATGGCATTTTTTGATTTAAAACAAAATATGGAGCTGGCTGAAAGTTTTGTAAAACATCTAGTTCAAACAGCTCTAGAAGAATGTAGTGAAGATTTAGGCTTTTTTGAAGAGCGTTATGAAAAAGGGTTAAAAGCAAGATTGCAAATTGTGTTGGATCGTCCTTTTGAACGCATTTCCTATACAGAGGCTATTGATATTCTTTTGAAATCCAAAATAGATTTCCAATATCCGGTGGAATGGGGAAAAGACCTCCAATCTGAGCATGAGCGTTATATTGCTGAAACTGTTGTTGGGGGACCCGTTATTCTTTATAATTATCCCAAGACTTTGAAACCTTTTTATATGAAAGCCAACGAAGATGGAAAAACCGTTGCTTGTATGGATGTTCTGGTTCCTAAAATCGGAGAAATTATCGGCGGATCACAAAGAGAGGATAATCTTTTGAAATTAGAGGAGGGAATCCGCTCCCACGGATTGAATCCAAGCGACTATGATTGGTACTTGGACTTAAGAAGGTTTGGGTCAGTTCCACACTCTGGTTTTGGGCTGGGCTTTGAACGAGCTGTCCAATTTATTACCGGCATGGAGAACATCCGCGATATTATCGCTTTCCCAAGAGCTGCCGGTCTTTGCTCCTTTTAAAAATATCTGCGTGGTTATTCATTTTAAACAGCCCCGTTATTGGGGCTGTTTTTTTAAAACCAATTCAAAATTAGATGGTTAGAGCACCTAAGAACTTTTTTCGATGAAATTAACTCAATTCTGCTACAATGAGGGATATGAACGGTAAAGTATCTCCAAGTGGCGAAGGCAATGTTCACCACTACAATCGGACAGATTCCTCCCAATCGGGAAAAAAATTTCCAGACGATCCCTCCGTAGGGGGCTCTAAATCCTCTGAAGATTCAGGCGGCTACACCTATCCTTTCGTAAAAAAAATGTTTCCCGGTATCACACCGGCCGAGGCGAAAAAATTTGTTGATAATCTGTTCAATCAGCTCAATCAACAGATCAAAAGGGCCATAGAACATTCCAAAAAAAATCGAGAAGAGTGGCAAGGACAAGATGACTAGAGACGAGCTCACCTATGAGGGGCAAGAAGAGGTCCGATTAGACCGCTTCCTCTCTGAAGTGTATCCTTCTCTATCAAGAAATTATTTCGAAAAAGTCATCTCAAAAGGGCACGTTCTAGTAAATCATAAACCCTCGAAGAAAAGCCAAAAATTGCAGCCCCTTGATGAAATTTTTGTGGATTTCCCCCCTCTAGATCCCCTTGAATTAAGCCCTGTAAAAATGGACATTCCTGTTTATTATGAAGATGAGGATCTAGCTTTAGTTTACAAGCCTCCAAAGCTCGTTTCCCATCCAGCTGCCGGAACTCATGAGCCGACGCTCATTCACGGACTTCTTTATAGATTTCTTGAGCTTCAAGGCTTAGATTCTGTCAGACCCGGCCTTGTGCATAGGCTGGATAAAGACACTTCTGGAATCATGGTTATCGCTAAAAACTTGCATACCCATGAGCTTTTATCGAATCAATTTCGGGCACGCGAAGTAAAAAAAACCTATCTCGCTTTAGTCCACCGCTCTCTTGAAAGGATTGAAGTCAACGCGCAAATAGGTCGTAGCCTAAATGATCGAAAAAAAATGTCCATCCAACCCCAAACAGGTAAAGAGGCCTCTACACTCTTTATTCCCATAAGCTCTTCAAATGGATGCACCCTAGTCAAGGCCCTCCCTAAAACAGGTCGCACGCATCAAATACGTGTACACCTGCAGCACATCCACCATCCTATTGTCGGAGATCCTCTCTACGGGTTTTTTGGTTCAGATAAACCTCTAAATCCTCCAAGAATTCTTTTACACGCCTATAATTTAGAATTTATCCACCCACACACTAAAAAGCTTTTGAGCTTTTCTTCCCCTCTACCCCCCGATTTCTCTTTATTTCTAGAACGCATGGGTTTTGATACCAGTGAAATTCAAGATCCAACCTGCTACCGTTGTGAAAATTCTGGTCTTTAGACCCCTCCATCCTCTTTGAGCCCCCTCCCCCTCGAATTCTAAATTTTTTTCGGGAGATTAAATCCTTAGTCGTGTACTCTTTAGCAAAAGACCTTTTCTTAAATGGTTCTTTGTTGCTTTTGGATCTTATGATGGGCTAAATGGTGTTTAACAAATGGAGTTATCCCCATTTTTCTCTTAATTATGATGCAAAATAGGGCAACAAAAAATTGAGCTTTTAAAAAGGTCTAATGAATTGTCCCCAATAGGAACTAGATCATGGAAGAATTCATCGGATATATCATCAAAAATCTTGTCACAAAGCCAGAACAAGTAACCGTTAAACGCACATCCAGTGAAAATACCGATGTGTATGAAGTTCGTGTTGCACCTGAAGATATGGGTAAACTTATCGGCAAACAAGGGCGTACTATAAATTCTGTTCGCACCCTTGTTGCTGCTACAAGTGCTCGTTTAGATGCTAAGAAGCGTACTCTAGTAGAAGTCTATGATGAAGGAAAAGTACGAACAGAGTAGCTAAATAATTTCCTTTCTAGTAAGTTTAGTTTTTAACGAAAACTTCGAGAGGAATACCTGCTATGAAAGAGTTCATCACTTATATCGTGAAGAACATCGTTGATCATCCTGATCAGGTGAAAGTGGAAGCGATTCAAGGACACAATACAATGATTATTGAGGTCAAGGTCGCGAAAAATGACACCGGAAAAGTGATCGGTCGACAAGGAAAAACGATCCAAGCTATCCGCGCTCTCGTCGTTGCTGTAGCAAGCAGAGCCGGAATTCGAGTCACGCTCGAGGTATTGGAAGCAGACGCTTTAACACCTGCCCATTCATCCGTTTGATGTAAAAAAAACCCCGGCTGCTCCGGGGTTTTTTTTGTCTACTTAAGGCACGGAGCGATATCTTTCTTTCTTGATGTTATAGTTCCGGCTTCAAACTTGAGAATAATCCAAGGATGAGAATGCTCTTCAAGATCTAATTCAGATCCTAGTACTTCAACAATAAGCGATTTGAGATTTTTTGGAGCTACAACTTGAATCTGCTTTTTCGCCTGGAGCTGAAAAAACATCATCAAAAAATAAGACATCTGCGTTATCCCCTCATCAGTATCGCTAGCACTCACTAAGATCTCATCTTTGTGTTGTTGCTTGGGTTTGACCCCTTTAAAAAGATCCTCTGCACCCTCTACGGTCGTTAACATCAAGATTTTTAAAGATTGTTCCGTCTCATATTCCACCCATGTCTTTACTAGTGAATTGTATGTTTTATGCAGGCTTGGGATGTTATTCGGATAGACCTTCAGCTGGCTGACCAGTGCTTGACCTTGCTTTTTTGTGTCGTTGAAAATTTTTAAGCTTTTCAAACGGGTTTCTACATCTTCTTCTTTAAGGCTGTAGACGGTCTTATAAAACCGATAGAGCTCAGGATTTTGAATCAAGGGTTTACTAGAGGTGGGATCAATCACCTCGGTAATCTTGTTTTGCTCGAGTGAAACCAAACGATTTACCAATTCAACAACTATTTCGTGGTCAAGGGCTGTCTTTTTTGCCAACAGATCCGTATCATCCAAAATGGCGTATAAAAACATCTGGTAGTCACTGGCCTCTCTTTTTGAATCGCACCAGCCCAAACTCATAGCCCTTGCGATCCTCTCTTCAAGAACTCGCTCTAAGATCCGCAGGTGTTTTTTATCAGAGGCGTTCTTTGCCCCTAGAACAAGCATCTCGTCAAGATCTTTTTCTGACGGACCATCTGTAACAAGCTTTTTGTTTATATCAAAAGCGAGCTTCGCCCCAATCACATTTGAAGATTGCACATCCATAGTATGGATCGTTGCTACCCGTAGAGTTTTGATATCCGATTTATGATGGTCTAAAACAGAGGCAACCTCGAGATACCGGGGTATACCAATCTCATTAGGATTACTGAAATCTCTTAGGGCTACAAACCCCTGAGTGGGATTTCGCAATCTAGAGGCATAAATCACCCCTTCGATTTTGTTATCCCTTGTAACGAATATGGCCGAGCGGTCCTGAATACGTAAATTGATCTCCTCTATCGTTGTGTGGGGATGCACATTCATTTTCGGCTCCTGGTAGACCTTCTCTTTTACCATTAGAGCCACTGAAAAAGTATCCACATGAGCGCGCAATTTTTTAAATGCAGCTGATAGAAGGTTGAACAGTTTTTCTAGGCCCTCCATCTCCCCTTTTTTATGCTTTTGAGCCGTTTGCAAAAATTCTAGAAAACCAAAATGGTGTTTTTTTTCTAAAATTTGCATGAGATCCTCAACGGTTGCTGAAATCCCTTTAGGAATGTTTAAGACTTTTGACAAGAAAGCATCTAAAAATTTGCGCCTCGCCGGCGAAAATTCATGGACAGGCTCCAATTCTTCTAAAGATTTTTCCAAAAGGTTTTTTGTGTTCCCCTCTTGAGAAACCAAAGCTTGAAAAAATGCGTTCTGTATCCAGCGAATGCAGTGATTGAGCCCGTCAATAACAAGTCGCACCTTTTCGACATCCTCAGCAAGCCAGCCACCACAGAAATTTCCCTCCTCATCGACAACGCAACAAGCATGCTTTGACCCATCCAAAGAGACATCTAAGGTTCTATCCTCCAACCGATGGACTTTTAACCCTTGCGTCGTTGCAAGATCTAACGCCGTTAACGTCAATGCTGTGCGGTTATCCGATAAAATTGAGAAAAAATGGGGACCAAACTGGTTTAAAAAAAGGAGCTTAACCTCTAAAATTTCTTTAGGATCATTTGGGACATTCCACCGATGTAAACTCTCAGCTACATCCATTTCAAACGCATCCATCCAACCATTAAATGAGGAGACTACAGTATCTAAATCGGGACTCATGTGGGCTGTCACAACAATAGAACCGGGTAGTTGACCTCCTAGAGAAATAGGAAATAGAGTCTGCGCCGTTTCTATGGGCGCTTTTCTACCCATGATTTTTTGTCGCACCAGTCTCTGCTCTCTAAGAGATAGATTACTATGGTGCCTCAAATAAAATTCGTAATCAGAAATTGAGAGCTGCATACCCTCAGATATTTTTCCCTCCAAGCGCTTAACCACCTCATGTAATAAAAAACAGGGTGTAGGGTGTTCCATTAAGAACTTTGTTAGGGATTGAAAAACGTTCAACATAATTAAACTCGTCGACATTTTGTCTAGATAGTTTATGGCCCAGTTTCTTGTCGATAAGAACAAGCTCAAAAAGAAAGAGAGCCAAAAATTCTCTCTTAAAAAGAAGAATAAAATTGAACCGAGCAGGACTCGAACCTGCGACCTACTGCTTAGAAGGCAGTTGCTCTATCCAGCTGAGCTATCGGTCCTTAATTAGCCTAAAACATCAAACAGCGCTTTTTTAATATAGCACCCAACATTGTTGGCTTTATCGCTATATATTAGAGAATCTCTTGATTCGAATGCAAGGGTAAAGTTATGCTCTAAAATGTCTTTATGTCTGATTCACTCTATTCCGTTCTTTTAGAACAATTTTTTGCGATTCTAGGCCCTTGCGTCATTGAATCAGAAGATCACACCCTATACATGGCAGAACAAATCTCCAAGATCCAAAATGAGCTCCAAATCCCTGTTGTTTTCAAAGCAAGTTTTGACAAAGCTAACCGCACTTCCTACCACAGCTTTCGCGGACCGGGGATTGAAGAGGGTCTACGCATCCTAGAGCGTGTGAAAAAAGATTTCGGGTTACCCACAACAACAGATATCCATGAACCCTCCCAAGCTTCTTTAGCTGCCGAGGTTGTGGATATCCTCCAAATACCTGCATTTCTTTGTCGTCAAACAGATCTGATAGTAGCTGCAGCCGAAACGGGTAAAATAATTTCTATAAAAAAAGGGCAGTTTGTAGCGCCATTTGACATGTCCCAGGCTGTAGAAAAATGTAAACACTCAAAAAATGATAAAGTTTTTTTGATAGAAAGAGGGACGACTTTTGGATACAACAATCTGGTAGTAGACATGCGCTCTTTTGCTATGATGAACCCATTTGCTCCGACTATTTTTGATGCGACCCACTCTCTCCAACTTCCTGGAAAGGGGGGAACTTTTACTCTAGGTCAAAGAGAATATTTACCGCAGCTTGCGTTTGCAGCGGTTTCAGCAGGGGCTCATGCCCTATTTTTGGAGGTGCACAATGATCCACAGAATGCAAAAAGTGACTCCCAAACTGTCTACCCCATTGAAAAAGTGTCCTCTTTACTGAAAAAGGCTTTGAGGCTACACGAAGAGTCAAAAAGTTTTTTCCAAGAGTAAATGTGTACTTCAAAGCCATTCTAAAGACAGCTACTTGGTTTTGTTTACTTACTGCCCTATTTGTATTTTCTCTATCTAAAGAGCGTTTTTACGCAAGTGGGCTTGATCAAAAAGTAAAACCGAAATTTGAGGCCGCATCTCTTATGAGATTTACCGAAAACCTCTCCAATTCTCTCTCTTTCAAAGCCCAAAAAATTGAAAACTCCTTTCAGTCAGAGGTATCTCATGATGTAGAGGGAACTTTAGATCAGTTTACTTTTAGTTGCGACAAGCTCACTTTAGATAAAAAAACGGGTCTTTTTTTAGAGGGAAATGTAGTGATAGTTGATACTCTTGAAAAAAAATCTCTCTATGCACCTTTTGCGAAGATCCATCCTAAAGAGGGAACTTTAGAGGTTTTTGACAACCCAGTTATTGTACAACAAAAAGGGGTGCAATCAAAAATCATGGCCAGAAGGGTGCTTTATGAAAAAACCCAGGCGGGCTATAAGGCCTCTGTCGAGGGGCCTATAGAGTGTATTGTAGATGATGTAGATGTGAAGAGTTATGTCCCTTTTAAGCGTGAGAAATCTCTCTAAAGAGTATAATGGCCGACTGGTCGTGCAAAATATCAGCATTGAAATTGAGGCTAATGAGATTATTGGACTTTTAGGTCCAAACGGGGCGGGAAAAACAACCGCGTTTTACATGATCATGGGCTTAGAAAAACCCGATATGGGGGAAATCTATTTAGACAACCGCCCTATCACCACTTTATCGATCGACAAGAGAGCCCGCTTGGGGATGGGATATCTTGCACAAGAACCCTCTATTTTTCGGCAGATGAATGTGGAAGAAAACTTAGAGGTCATTCTTGAGACGATGCCCCTTTCTAAAAAACAGAAAAAAGAGCGCCTTGATGAGCTTTTAGAAGAATTCAAACTTACCCATCTAAGAAAAAAGGCGGCTCCGACTTTGTCAGGGGGTGAAAGGAGGCGGCTGGAAATTGCTCGAACCCTTATTCAGAGCCCAAAGCTGCTCCTTCTTGATGAGCCATTTGCTGCGATTGATCCGGTAACTATTGACGAGCTTAAAGAGCTTATTTTAGCTCTTTGCAAAAAAGGGATAAGCTTTCTCATTACTGACCACAATGTAAGAGAAATTTTTAAAATAGCCCACCGTTGTTATTTAGTTCAAAAAGGGGTGGTTACTCATCAGGGGTCAAAAGAGCTTTTGTGCTCGAACCATGAGGTTATGGACTCTTACTTGGGGCATCAGTTTAGCTTGTAAAGCCCGGCTATACGGCCGAATCGCTTGACTTCTCCCAGTCTAGGGGGTAAAATAGAGACAATTTTTTTCTTTTTCAAGAGAACGAATGATTAACCCTCTAAGAGTCAGGAGACGAGCATGGAAACAGAATTGACACTTGCGATCATCAAACCCGATGCCGTAAAAGCGCACCACGCAGGTGAAATCCTTTCAATGTATGAAAAACACCCGCAATTTAAAATCCGTGGAATCAAATTGATGCACATGGATCGTAAAACAGCTGAAGGATTCTATGAAATCCACAGAGAACGCCCCTTTTTCGAGGAGCTTGTCTCTTTTATGATGTCTGGACCTTGCATTGTAATGGCAATCGAGGGAAAACACGCTGTATCGGCCCACAGAGATTTTATCGGTGCCACGAACCCACAACATGCTCAAGAGGGAACAGTCCGCAAACGTTTTGGTACCAGCATCGGCAACAATGCCGTTCACGGTTCCGATAGCCCTGAAAACGGAGTCAAAGAGGTGAACTATTTCTTTGATATCTCAGAACTCGTCGACATTAACTGGGCGCACACCTGGGCGTAACAAAAAACCTCAAGGGGTAGTCTCTTGAGGTTTTTTCTTTTCTTTTTCAAAAAACTTTTAAATACGCTTTTTAAAAGTATCCAAGTGTTCTAACGCTTTACCTGTTCCTAAGCAAACAGCTAGTAACGGATTCGGTGCTACAATCACAGGGAGTCCACACTCTTTGATAATATGTTTGTCTAAACCTTTGATCAAAGCTCCCCCTCCAGCGAGGACAATACCACGCTCAACCAGGTCTGCCGATAGCTCGGGAGGGCATTTCTCCAAGATCATTCTGATGCTTTCGATAATTTGCTGTATAGGCTCTGCCAAACACTCTCGAATCTCTACAGAGTTAATTCTTTTAGTGATAGGAAGACCCGCTACTTGATCGCGCCCCCTTACCTCCATCTCGAGTTCATTTTCTCCAAGAGGGTAAGCCGAACCGATCGTGATTTTTATGTCTTCTGCAGTTCTTGGACCAATCATCAGGTTGTAGGTACGTCGCATGTAGTTGATGATACATTCATCAAACTCATCTCCTCCGATCCTTAGGGATTTGGATTCCACAATTCCGCCTAAGGAGATGATAGCAATTTCTGTTGTACCGCCACCTATATCTACAATCATACTTGCATAGGGTTCGTGAACAGGAAGATCGACACCAATAGCCGCAGCCATAGGCTCTTCAATTAACATCACCTCTTGCGCTCCGGCCCTGATGGCAGAATCCTCCACGGCACGTTTCTCGACACCGGTAATTCCTGAAGGTACCGCAATCAAAATTCTGGGTCTAAAAAAGGTGCGAGAAGGATTGACACGACGAATCAACTCTTTGAGCATCCCTTCTGCAATTTCAAAATCGGCGATTACCCCATCTTTCATGGGGCGAACGGCATGAATTTTGCGTGGAGTTTTGCCTAACATCGCCTTAGCTTTTTGTCCGACAGCAAGGACTTCATTTGTCATCGAATCGACTGCCACAACCGAAGGTTCTTGTAAAACAATCCCTTTTCCGCGCACGTAAACGAGGGTGTTTGCTGTACCCAAGTCGATACCGATATCACTTGTGAAAAGGCCGGCAAAACGCTGCCAGCGGGATTGAAAGGCATCTGCAATTTGGGAGAGCAACTCCGACTTTTTGAGCGTTGGGTTCATGTTGATCCTAAAAGGTGTTTCTTTCTAAAAACACAAACGTAGCAAAATACGAAAAATTTGTCTAAAAAATTCAAGTTTGTTGAATAAGTGCTGTCCTATAGTAGAGCTCACCCTCTTTTTTTCTACGGCAAATTCTAAGGGACAAAAGATCTCTTGGGTAAATTAAAGAGTCCATAAAACGCGCGATAGGTGTTTCATCAAAGAGAAAACAAAAAGAAACCTAGGATAACGGTTTCATTTTATATCCAGTGACTAATTTAGAGTTAAAATCAAAAAAATCTTTCAGTGGTTTAGAAATTTTAACTACAAGCTTAAGCAAGCTTTTCATTTTGATTTTGTTCTAATCTGTGTCGACACTCAATAAAATCTTTTTCCATGGCTTGAAACCTGGACTCTAGTTGATTGCGAACTTCGAATTTAGCCATCTCAAGCTCCTCTATCTCTTTTTGCAGAAGGTCGATCTGGGATTTTTTATTTTTGTATGTTTGAGCACCAAACATGGTAGCTAAAATTCCAAAAACTGTTTGAACTGGAGCTATTTCTCGAGAGCTTTTTTGAAGCTCTTTGAACTCATCTTCTGTTAAAAGCTTACCATACAAAATCAGGTTTTTTTCTCTTTCTAAAGATTTTCTTGAATCGCCACAAGTCGCCAAAAATTCACAATCCGGATTTTCGATCGCTAACTGTATCTGGTTTAGCCGAATTTGCTCGTCACGAGTTAGAGCTTTTGGATGACAACATGAATCATTATCTTCCGATTGGTTCTTTTTGGATTTTATCTTAGGGGCTTTTTTAAGATTGAACAGTGTCAAAAAAATGCCCGAGATGCCGGAGCATATAGCAAGCAGCTTACCTTTTTGGGCCTCTTTGAGTTGTCGTTTTTTTTCTTCAATTCGCTCATCGATGTAAGCGATACCGCTTGCCTCTCTAAGATCAGAGAGAGGTTTATGAATCTGATTGGTATCAGAAGCGATTTGCTTTTTATCGAGTAGCTCGTTGAAGAAATGAAGTTTATGAAATAAAGGGTGAGAAGCGGGGCAAAATTCTACTACATGTTCCCCCTCTTTCGCATAAATTTCTCTTACATCCTGGGGACTTCTAAGAGGATTTTCGCGTAATCTATTTAAAAGATACTCTTGAATTTCCTTAAAGTTCTTAGACACTGGTGCATTTGTAAGGATAAACTCTTTAAGGTGGGGATTTTCTTTGAATATAGATTCAAGACCTTTTTTGTTTGTTAGCTCCTCTGAAATCCTTTTTTCCCATTTTTTTACATTATCAGGATGGTCCTTCCCTTTTTTCAAAATAGTTGCACCCAAGGTGAAAACGGATGACAAAAGTGTGAGATTTTTTAAAACATCGATAGTCCTCACAAATGCCAAAGGCGCAAAACTAAACAAAAAGAATGAGCCTATTAAGTTCACACACAGAGCAGTAGAAAAGATAGCGGAAAAATTCTTTAAGCTTCGCCGATTTCCGATGGTGATTAGTAAAAAGCAAAGACTTAGATCAAGAATGACTTTTGTTGTTATTTGAGGCAAAGAGATACTTTTTGCTACACTCGCAGTATAGGAAAAAATTGAAAAACAGGTTAAAAACAGCCCTGTCGCTACTATTCCTATTTTTTGAGTTAAAGAGACGTCTAAAAGCCTCTCCTTAAAAGAGACAGGGTACTGATCGTAAAAACCCTTAAGCTGAATATCAAAACTTTTTTTTATGGCGGTATTATTTTCCATTAGGCACTCTTTTTATTTATTTATTTTATAATAAAACATACGGTAAGCAAAGAGGATTTTTCTAAAGACGAAAATTTTTTATAAAAAATAATTTTAATTTAATCTGTCTAATCCTCTAGGTAAAATAAAGGCGGACAATCCTGTCCGCCTTTTAGCATTACCGTTTTCAAAAATATCTAATCACTTAATTTTTAGGTGCTCGCCTTAAGTTTTTCTAATCTTGCTTGCAACAATTTTCGAATGGACACTTCCTGTTCATATAATGCTTTTTCTCTCTCACGATTAAGCTGTTTAATTCTTGGGGTTATTTGAGCTCGTATTTCGTCAAGGTTGCTGGAAAGGCTAGATACCTCCTCCTCAAGATTTTTTATTTTTTGACCCTGATTAAAGAAAACAACGGCGTTATAGGTTGCATTTGTTGCATGTAAAGCCGTCGATAACACCGACTGGGGCTTAATAGAGGCGATTTTTTGTTGCATTTTCTGCTTCTGACTTTCTAATTCCCTAAAGGTCATGTCCTTTCCGAATCGGAGTCTATTCGCCTGTTTTTCGAGCGCATCAATTTTGTTTTGGAGACTTATTGATTCACTATAGCTACAACTCGTAGTTTTTAAAGTTTCTATCTCAGACAAAAGCTCTTCTAGTTGCTGTTCTTCGTAGGAATTAAGACTTCTTTGTGATTCGTAGCCCATGAGTTGGGATTGTAATTGTTCTTTTTGCTGGAGTTTCCCCGAATTTTCGAAGTGGCTGGCTGTAGAAGCTAGTTGAGTGAGCCCGTTAACTAAAGAGCTTTCTTTTGTTTGGCGAGCTCTAGAGAGCTCCAGTCTTTTTGAATCAAGCTTCAATTCCATAGCATTCAAACCAGATTGAGCACAGATGCGATTTTCTTCGGCTTGATATCTCTCTAATATGCCTTTTTTTTCATTCTCGTTTATGTTGAGATACTGCACCATCAAATGAACATCTGTATAAAATCTACAATCCTTGTTCAAAAATCTCAGGTATTGACCCTCTTTTCGATAAAAGTCTAGAAATGCGTCTACAGAATAGATAGCACTTTCGATTTCTGTATCAAGATAATCCTCAATAACCTTTCGATTTTTTTTGTCTGCCGAGTGTGTGACAAATCTTTCAACATCAGGATGCTCGAAATTAAGAACATTTACTAAACCCTTGCCGTTTCTGAGTTTAAGAGCAATCTCTTCTTCCAATTCCCGAATTTTTTCAGGATGGTCTTTTCCTTTACCAAATAAATGGGTTGCAACAGCTGCTATTGCTGAAGTAAGAGTGCTATACCCAAAGAATTTTACTGCAAATTGGATGACGGCAGGAGTCGCCCTTAAAAGGGTCACCGACCCTAAAAACCCGGAAAAAAACAATCCCGCAGCAATCAAACTAATTTTTTTAGCCGTCTGGCGAAAAGAGTCTTTTTGATAAAAAGGGAGCGTTTCTTGAAGGTATAAATCTGACAAATTAAATTTTAAACTAACATTAGACATATAATCTCTACTAAAAATTAATAAATTTTCATAGATATTTTAGACTATTGTTCTTCTTAAAGGAAGGGAAATAACTCCCTTAGACTTTCCCCCCTTAGGTTCAGGGGTTTGCCTCTAAAGTTTTTTTTAAAGTCCCCAGCCCTCTTATCCGGCTATTTTTTTACGATCCGATGATAGAGAGCTCGGTTTTTTTTTGAGTTTTCACCCCTCAATCCCCCTTTTTGATTTTTTGAAGACAAAACCCGCATAGGCCAAAACTTAAATTTCGATATTCTTAATCCGCTCTTCCAACTTTAGCAAGATCTATTTCCGAAAAATCGTAGAACATTTTGTGTTGATTATGAAAATCCCCTAGTCTTTTAAGCTGAGCCTCTAATGTGAACTTTGCATCAAAAATTGCATGCGCTTTTTGCGCCATTTCTAGCGCTTGATCGGGATTATCCAATATCCATGTAAGGTGATTATTTATTTGTTTAAACATTTCTTCTGCGGAGAGCTTGTTATTCTTATCGATGTCGATGTACAAAACTGTATCTCCAAATTCTTTTTCTATGAATTTATGGCGATCAGAAATAATAACTGCTCCTGCAGCCGCAGCCTCAAAAATTCTTCCTGATATCACATCATGCTGGAGGTGTTCTTGAGAATGTAATAGAAGTGCAGCCCCACATTTTTTTATCCCATTGATCAAACTAATTCCGTTATAGGGCAACACTCCTTTATATGACTGGAGGCCCCAAGCATCTAGACCGTTTTTGGGGCCCCAAAAGTCCATTAATCCTGTCTGATCCAACATCTGAAAACAACGTTTATAAGAATCACTGCTTCTTAATTTATCCCAATTTACACCGCAGTAAAACAATTTACTTATACCGGTATTTTGGAATTTGGTTTTTGTCGTTGTAGGATACCATTCCATGAGCTTAGGTTTTAGCTCTGTTTTAGAAAAAAAATCTATGAGTGGTTTGTGATCCTGTTCTACAGTTAAAAACCCCTGAAACTTTTTGATAAGTTACCATAAAGCGTGATATTAATTTCATGGCTTCTAGTAAGAGCAAGGTAGTGTGGAATTTTACATTTAATTGGAGCATATAATCTTGGATGTAAGCATATAAACAAATCTGGTTGAAAGCCTCTGATGATTTCGTCTAAATAACTAGGGTTATCTTTCTGATATTCGAAGGGTTTGCATATCCTATGAAAATCAAAAGGCGTATTAAGTGGCCATTGTGTAGAAAAGAAAAAAGCATGTGCATCCCAACCAATATTGCGAGCTGCCTTCTCTAGCCTTACGCCCATATCTCCCTCACCTCCAATAAAGGGGGTCGGTATCAAAATTCTTAATTTAGGTTTTTCAAGTGTATTTGCGAAAATACTGTTTGTAGTAGAAAAAAAATAAATACATTTGACCAAAAAAAATCTAAGTTTCCGTTTTTGTATACAAAACTGCATTTTGTCTTAAAGCTCCTTTTTGAAATAAAACCCAGATTTATTTGATTAAGCCTATCTTTTATATCTTTGATGAAACCTACCTAAGCTCTCCAATTGTGCTTCTAGTGTGAATTTTTCATCAAAGATTGTGTGGGCACGGCGAGCTAATTTCTCAGCCTCAACCGGTTCACACAAGATCCAGTTCAAATGTTTATAAATCTGTTCAAACATTTCTTCACCAGTAAGTTTGTTGTCCTTGTCAATGTCGATGTATAAAACAGCATCTCCAAATTCTTTTTCTACAAAAGAGTGTCGATCAGAAATAATTACACACCCGGCAGCAGCAGCTTCAAAAATTCTTCCCGTTGGAATATTATTTTGAAGATGTTCTTGAGAGTGTAAAATAAGTGCTATACCACATTTTTTTATCGCTTCATTAAGACTTCTACCGTCGTAAGGTAATTCTCCCTTGTAGGAGACCAAATTCCAGTCTTTCATCCAGCCGGCTTTTGGACCAAAAACCTCCATTAACCCTGTTCTATCCAAAGATTTAATGCAATTTTCGTAAGCTTTACTTTTTCTCAAAAAATCCCATTGAACACCACAATAGAATAATCTCCTTATGTTAGGCGGTTCATATTTTGTTTTTAAGGTAGTGGGTATCCACAACATTTGTGGAATATTTTTTCCTGATAAATCCAAAAAATTTTTTAAGGGATTTTGATCTTGAGGTGTGCATAGATATCCATCAAATTTAAGCATCTTCCCCCCATAAACGTTTATGTAAATTTCATGGGATCTAGTAATTGCTAAATAGTGAGGAATACCAAAGCTTTTAGGAAAATAAATTTTAGGTATTAGGCTTACAATAAAATCAGGTTTAAAATTTACCAGAATATTTTTTAGATAATATGGTTGGTCTTTTGGTGTTTGAAAAGGTTCGTAAACCCTGTAGAAATCAATTGGTGAATTTAGGCACCAATCATTCTGAAAAAAAAAGGCTTGGGCCTCCCAACCTATATTTCGGGCCGCCTTTTCAAGCCTTACACCCATGTCGGCCTCTCCACCTATATAAGGTATTGGAAATAGAACCTTAAACTTTTGCTTTTCTTCCACGGGCGTACTAAATAGAAAAATTTTAGATAGAAAGAAACAACAGATGATTAAAATTTTTGTCTTTTTATAAATTTTTAAAATCTCATAAGTACGCATATTTAACCTGGTTATATATTTTTAAATTTAAAGGTAGACAGAATTAACCCAAAGAATTTATTTAACTATAAAATTACAGAATTTAAATATTAACTGAAAATAAAAATTTTAAAAAAGAAATATTTTTGTAGAAATAAAAATCTATTTTCTGAAATTTTCTGATAAAAAACATTTTCTATCCATTCGTCGAGAAAAACTTTTCACCTGCCAGCCAGGCCAGAGGGGCCATTTTTTCTTTGGTCAAGTCGTTGAAATGAATCCAGCTTATAATGAGTTTCCCTCTCGGAGCTAGCTCATGGAGTCCCTCTACTATGAAGATCAACCCTATTTGGTGAAAGTTAAGGCCCAAGTTTATCCCCATTTGAAGGTGCTAGAGGTGGTGGCCGAAAAGTTTGAGAAAAGGGGAGAAGAGCTGCAATCAGAGGCAGTTTACTCGATAAATTCCCTACGTGACGCCTCTTCAATTTCTTCTCCGAAATCGATGCCGCCACCCGGAAGATCATATAACCCTTTAAAAGGGCCTTTGTCCTGCGGTACTAGAAGAATTTACTTCTCCCTAAAAACAAGTCCGTATGCACCAATTCGAGATATTTTTTTCTCGATGTGGAAATCTTTTTTTTCCGTAGATGTCTATTGAAACACCCCCCAAAAGGCCTTTAAGCAAGGCGTTCTAGGTTTCCAAAAGCTCCAGAACATCTTCCCACGTGAGTTTTGCGAGCGCCTCTTCATCACATGTCACCACTTTTTTGACTAAGCCCTTCTTGCGATTTTGCATTTCAACAATTTTTTCTTCGATTGTATTCTTAGAAATCAGCTTGTACACTGAAACATTTCTTTCTTGCCCCAATCGATGCACGCGGTCTGTAGCCTGACTCTGCACCGCAGGATTCCACCACATGTCATAGTGAATCACAGTATCAGCTCCAGTCAAGTTCAGCCCTGTTCCGCCAGCCTTTAGTGATACCAAAAAGACAGGAATATGTTTATCCTCATTAAACTCTTTCACTAGCTCAAGACGGTTCTTACTTGCCCCATCAAGATAACAAAAACGAATTCCCGCCTTTTCCAAATCAGAACGTATGATTTGTAACATTTTTGTGTATTGCGAGAAGATAACGGTCTTATGTCCCCCTTCAATCAGAGTATTCAATAATTCCATCAACATCTCATATTTTGCAGAATCCCCCGGCTCCGGGTGCTCTTTTGCAAAAATTCCCGGATGACAACAGATCTGTTTAAGCCTTGTAAGCGTTGCCAAGACATGAATTTGCACTTTATCAAATCCGTCTCTTTCCACAAGCTTTGTAAGCTCATCTTTGGCTGAAGCAGCATACGAACGATAAAGATCTTGCTGCACCGGTGTAAGCTGAGTATGGTAAACGATTTCTGAAACAGGTGGTAGATCATCAAGAACATCCGCCTTCATCCTGCGTAAGATAAAGGGAGCGACTTTTTTGCGTAAATATTGCAAATTCTTGGTGAGCTCCTCTCCTGTGGGACGCACATACCGTTCAATAAATCTATCATAAGAGCCCAAGAAACGGGGCATGAGAAAATCAAATAGACTCCATAGCTCATCAAGAGAATTCTCAATTGGTGTTCCTGAAAGAATCAGCCTATGATCCCCTTTTATCTGCTTTACCGATTTGGCATTGCGTGTCGCACGATTTTTAATGTGCTGCGCTTCATCCAATACCACATACTTGAAAACAAAGTCGTCGTAGAGCTCAATATCTTTTTGTATGAGGCTGTATGTTGTTATAACAGCATCGTATTCGTGAATCGTCTTGATCAAACGCTTGCGCTGTCCAGGTATGCCATCAATAACTGCAACCTTGAATAACGGATTGAATTTTTTAAATTCCTCATACCAGTTATACAACAGCGAGGTCGGACAAACTATGATAGTCGTGGATTTAGGAAATAATGCATGCATCTGAGTGATAGAGGTGATCGCTTGTAAAGTCTTACCCAGACCCATATCATCCGCCAAAATACCACAAAGATACATTCCTCTAAGCCTCTCAAGCCAATGAACACCCTCTTTTTGGTACGTCCTTAATTCGGCTTTGATCTCTTTGGGTATGTTAGAGAATTCAAGCTTCTTTTCTCCAAGCATTTGCCGACGAATATCTAAAAGCTTCTCAGATATTTTCACATCTACTGGTAAACCCTCAAAGTTCGAGGCGTCTATATTCGCTAAAGACCAAATCGGACACTCAAATTTATGATTTTCCAATCGTTGGATTCCCAATTCGTCAAACAATTGGGCGATGCTCTGCATCTCCTCTAGATTAAGCACAAGAATTTTTGGAATTTGACGGACTTTATCTATGGGCTTTTTATGAGAGGATTTTGGAGACTCCAGCTCCAAAAAAGCCCTTTTGGAGAGTATACACTCCCAAAGACGATCCATCGTCACACCTTTGAGATCGCCATCGACTTTTAATTCGATCATAAAAGCGTCCATACGATCAAGATGCACAAGATTCAATCCAAATCGGGTCTTATCGTAAATGAATTGATCCAAAAGATTTTGTGGACAATTGAACGTGACAATCGAATTAAACTTCGGTACAACCTCGGTCATAAACTCAATAATTTTTTTGTCGCTACGAGCGATGAAATGCCCAGAATCCTCAAGATACTGAAAGTCCTGGAATAGCTCTCTTAAAATTTTCGCCTCATGCACCAGGTCTCTGGCTAAAACTCCCACATCTTGAACAAATCGGCAGGCATCATCGTAACTTAGCTTCATATGCGAAGATGGTACTATAAAAGTCCCATAGTCAAAAGAGAGAGCCGCCTCTAGCTCCCCATCAAGATAGGATAGATCACAAACGGCTTTGAGTGTTCCCACAAAAGGCAATGTGGGGTAGAACTGCTTCCCTTTCTCATGCGTAATCTGGGTAAACTTCGAAAGCTCAACTAAAGCATTCTCAATAAATGTTCCCAAAAGAGGATGAGGAATTGTCATCGACCTAAGAGTGAAAAGATGTTGTAGATGCGCACGTTTTATTTCAGGTCTAAATCTGTAGTAAACATTGTTGTGTATGATCCCAGGATATGCACACTCAAAAAAGCGCACCTCTTCTAAAGTTACCTGCTGTTGATCGACAACGACGGTCGGATTGATCAATATCTTCGATGCAGGTGGGTCTATATATTCAATATTCATATTGAACGCGACATGAGCTACAGAAAAATTTAAGGGCTCTTCAATAGTTTCAAAATAAATACAGGGAAGATTTAAAAACTCATCTTGGGAAAACCCGGAGCGTTTGCCCTCTAATTCTTGCATTGCTATAGTATAAGACTCGGCCAACACCAACCCAAAAGTCTTTGCTTCAATATAGGCGGATCTTTGCCCTTTTTCGGTAACTGCTTTATCGTGGAAACGGGAGTAGTCGATGATCATGCGAACGATTCCACGATGCTCCTTGGGGAAAGAATCGATTGTAAAAAGGTATCTTTTACCCGATAAAATCAGGTACTCCTCGTGCCGGATCCCCTCGATAAAATCTTTGACGTTACTGATAAATAAGGGTTTTGAACGTGAAGGCAATCTCAAAGCAAACTGCATTTCTACTATGGGCTTAGAACCCTCCTGTTCACTGGGAAGTTGAAAAATGATCTGCATTTCCGCCCGATCAAAAGTTCTCTCCTCAATAGGCAAAAAGAAGGGAGACTCGGCAAGAATACGCGCACTAAGTTGATACTCCTC